>Ga0209689_1000421_pt1 | contig 28992 bp, 27 predicted proteins | sample GraSoiAngelo_149_FD_187119 | JGI IMG/M metagenome (GOLD analysis project Ga0209689, IMG submission 187119) | Grasslands soil microbial communities from the Angelo Coastal Reserve, California, USA - 14_1009_09_30cm (SPAdes) (version 2) | ecosystem: Environmental > Terrestrial > Soil > Grasslands ... | reverse complement strand
CACTTCTTGAACTTCTTGCCCGATCCGCACCAGCACGGCTCGTTGCGGCCCGGCAGCTTCTTCGGGGCGCTTGCGGGCTGACCGTCGCCGCTCATCCGCGCGGTCGTGGTCGTCCCGCCACCGGTCTGGGTCTGGGCCTGCGCCTGCTCGGCCTGCTCCGCCTGCTCGGCGGTCCGGACGGTGACGCGAAGGATGGTCTGCGCGACGCCGCTCGCGATCCGCGCCGACATCTCCTCGTAGAAGGCGTGCGCCTCACGCTTGTACGCGACGAGCGGGTCCTGCTGTCCGTACCCGCGGAGATAGATCCCTTCGCGAAGCTCCTCCATCGCGGTGAGGTGCTCGACCCAGTGGGTGTCGATCGTCCGCAGCAGAACGAACCGCTCCACCGCACGAGTTATCTCGGGACCGAGCTCCTTCTCACGGCCCTCGTACGTCTCATCGACGAGGTCCGCCACACGCCCGCGCAGCTCGTCGAGACCATTCAGCTCGGAGAACGTCGCGGCTGTCACGTCGGTCCGATTGAGCATCGGCGCGAGGGCCGCCGCGAGCTTCTCGAGGTTCCAGTCCTCGGGATCGGGTGAGAGCGCCTCGGCCTCGACGAGGCCTTCGGCTTCCTGATGGAGGAAGTCGAGCACGGTCTCGCGGACGTCCCCCTGCTCGAGGATCTTGCGACGGTCCTCGTAGATCTTGTTCCGCTGGTTGTTCAGCACGTCGTCGAACTCGAGAGCGCGTTTGCGGATGTCGAAGTTGCGGCCTTCAACCTTGACCTGCGCTTGAGTGATCGCCCCGGTCACCATGCGCGACTCGATCGGCGTCGAATCGTCGAAGCCCAGACGTGTCATGAGGCCCGCGACGTTGTCCGAGGCGAAGATGCGGATGAGATCGTCCTGCAGCGAGCTGTAGAAGCGCGAGCTTCCGGGGTCGCCCTGGCGGCCCGAGCGGCCGCGGAGCTGGTTGTCGATGCGCCGGGCCTCGTGCCGCTCGGTGCCGATGACATGAAGCCCGCCGAGATCGGTGATGCCCTCGCCGAGCAGGATGTCGACACCACGACCGGCCATGTTGGTCGATAGCGTGACCGCGCCTGTCTGTCCGGCTTCCGCGATGATCAGCGCCTCGCGCTCGTGGTTCTTGGCGTTCAGGACCTCGTGCTTGATCCCGTGCCGGCGGAGCTCGTCGGAAAGCCGCTCGCTCTTTTCGACACTGGTCGTGCCGATGAGCACCGGCTGCCCCTTCGCGTTGCGGTCCTTCACTTCCTGGACTACCGCGTCCCACTTGCCCTGCTCGGTCCGATAGACGAGGTCGGGAAGATCCTTTCGGACCATCGGCTTGTTCGTCGGGATCTGTGTGACCTCGAGCTTGTAGACCTTGTAGAGCTCCTCCGCCTCGGTGGCCGCGGTGCCCGTCATGCCCGCGAGCTTCTTGTACATGCGGAAATAGTTCTGGATCGTGATCGTGGCGAAGGTGCGGGTCTCGCGCTGGATCTTGAGACCTTCCTTCGCCTCGACCGCCTGGTGCAGCCCGTCGCTCCAGCGCCGTCCCGGCATGAGACGGCCGGTGAACTCGTCGACGATGACCACCTCGCCGTCCTTGACGACGTACTCCTTGTCCTTGCGATAGAGGGCCTTCGCCTTCACCGCGTTGTCGAGGTAATGGACCGCGGTCACGTCGCCCTCGTAGAGGTTCTTCACCTGGAGGAGCTTCTCGGCGCGGGCGATCCCGTCCTCGGTGAGATTCACGGCATGGTATTTCTCTTCGACCACGTAGTCGGAGTCGGGGTGCAGCTGCTCGGCGACGCGCGCGAACGTGTAATAGGTCTGGGAAGAGTCCTCGGCCGGCGAGCTGATGATGAGCGGCGTGCGCGCCTCGTCGATGAGGATCGAGTCCGCCTCATCGACGACGGCGAAGTTGAGGCCGTGCTGCACTTGGTCCTTGAGGTCCATGACCATGTTGTCGCGCAGGTAGTCGAAGCCGAACTCGCTGTTCTGCCCGTACGTGACGTCGGCGAGGTATGCCTCGCGACGGGTCACGTCCCGCCAGTGACGGTGGCGCCAGTCCACTGCCTCGAGCTCGACCGCGGGGTCGTATACCGCGCTCTTCTCGTGCGCGATGTAGGCCACGGAGATCCCGAGCGCGTGGTAGATCGGCGCCATCCAGCCCGCGCCGGTCTTCGCGAGATAGTCATTCGTCGTGATGAGATGCGCGCCCTTCCCCTCCAGGGCGTTCAGGTAGAGCGCGAGCGACGCGACGTGGGTCTTGCCCTCGCCTGTCCGCATCTCGGCGATGTGTCCCTTGTGGAGCACGAGACCGCCCATGAGCTGGACGTCGAACATGCGCTGCTTGAGCGTTCGTTTCCCCGCCTCGCGGACCGCCGCGAACGCTTCGGGAAGAACGTCGTCGACCGTCTCGCCTTTGGCGAGACGGTCGCGCAGACGCGGGGTGCTGTCTGCGAGCTCGGCATCGGAACGCTTCTCCCAATCCGGTTCGAGCTCGCTGACCCGCGCGACGACCTTGCGGAGCCGACGCAGCTCCGCCTCGTTTGAGTCGAGGAGACCGCCAAGGAAGCTCAAGGCCGGGACCTGCTCGCTAGTTGACCTGCAGCGGGAGCTGCAACCCCGGCGGGTGGAACAACACGCCGACCGACTCGCCCTCGTGGATGCGGCGAATCGCCTCCGCGAAGAGCGGCGCGACGGTGAGGACCTCGATCTTGCCGGTTGCCGCGGCGGACGGCCGCAGCGGGACGGCGTCGGTGGTCACGAGCTTCACGATCCCGCTCGCGACGAGACGCTCGGCCGCGTCCCCTGCCAGAAGTGCATGGGTGCATGCGACGTAGATCTCTTTCACGCCCCGCTCCTTGAGGATGCGGACCGTGTTCAGGATTGTCGTCCCCGTCAAGATCTCGTCGTCGATGACGATCGCGCGCTTGCGCTCGATGTCACCGATCACTGCGACGACCTCGCTGCGCCCGCTGTTGTCGCGGTGGGTCTTCTGCATGAATACGAGCGGGATCTCGAGCGCCTCGGCGATCCGGCGCGCGACGTTCGCGTAGCCCAGGTCGGGCACGACAAGCACGACCCCGTCGGGGTCCTTCTCGACGATCTCGCGGAAGGCCTCCACCAGGAGGTTGCGCGCCGAGAGCTCGTCCCCGGGTATCGAGAAGAAGCCCTGGATTTGCATCTGGTGCATGTCCATGGTCAGGAAGCGGTCCGCACCTGCGACGCCGATGAGATCGGCGAGCAGTCGCGCCGTGATCGGGACCCGCGGCTGGTCCTTCTTGTCACTGCGGCCGTACGCGTAGTAGGGCATGACCGCGGTGATGCGGCCGGCGGAGGCGCGCTTGAACGCGTCGAGCATGATCAGCAGCTCCATGATCGCGTCGGAGACGGATGGTCCGACGAGCGACTGCACGACGAACACGTCGTGCTCGCGGGCGTTCTCTTTGATCTGTACGAAGATCTCGTCGTTCGCGAACTTGAAAACGTCGGCGTCACCGATGGGTATGTCCAAGTAGCTGCAGATGTCTTTGGCGAATCTGGGGTGGGCGTTTCCGGTGTAGACAGACAGTCCTCGGAACACGGACTCCCCTCCTGCCGCGGATCGCAGGTGGTCCTGCATGAAAAGTATACGGGCGCTAGCCTGCGAAATGTGAGCCCCGCGGCGGGTCATCGCGCTCGCTGGATCGGCGTCTGGGTGCTGGTGGTCGCCTGGTTCGTCGCCCAGGCCGCGAACGTCGGCGGCAACGCCGTGCACCTCGTGCTCCTTGCCGCGATCGGACTCCTGGTGTACGAGCTGCTCGCGGAGGACGTGCCCGCGACCTAGCGCTCCGCTCGGGCCGGCCGAGCGCCTGCGAGGAAGCGCGCGTGCGGAAGACCAGCCTCGTCGATCATCACCGCGGTACGGGCGAGTGGCTTCAGGTCGAAGTGAGTGTCCGACCCGACCGAGAATGTGGCGCCTCGTCGCGCCGCGCGCAACAGGAACTCGCGATGTGGAACGCCGTAGCTCTCGTTGATCTCGATAGCGATCCCACCCGCTACGCACATCGCGATGAGCCGCTCCTGCCATTCCTCGGGATACACGACCTCGGGATCACCAATCGGCTGGAGGGCCGAGAAGGTCGGGTGGCCGAGGATGTCGATGCGGTCGCGCTCGATCCCCAACGCGACGACCTCGAGCGTGCGCTCGAGGATCCGCGAGCGCAGCTCGACGGCGCCGAAGCGCTCGGCCTCCTTGAACCGCTGGGCGCGGCCCTTGACGAACGCGCCAGCGTCGTCGTATCGGATCCACTCGCCGTCGAGCTCCACCTGATGGATCGCGCCGATGACGTAATGGAGAGCGTCGTGTGTCCCGCGCGAGAGCGGAGGCGCGACCCCGAGGTCATATTCGATCCCCACGCGCAGGCCGAGCCGGTTCGCATCGTCGATGTAGCGCTTCAGGTCCTCCTCGTTCCGGAGCTTGTCCCGCCAGGGGTAGTGGTCGGAGACCCCGTGGGGCCGGATGGCAACGCTCTTGGCGCGGTCGGCGAGCGACACCGTTCCGTCCGAGCGATCGCTGTGGATATGGTGGTCGAATAGTGCGAGCGTCACGGGTCGGGGTGCCCGTGCCAAGCCGCCTCGACCATCGTCCAGAACGCGCCGGACACGAGCGTGTGGCCGCCGAGCAGCAAGGGAAATGAGGCGTCGCGGGCGGCCTCGGTGAACTCGCGGAGCGGCTTCGTCGCGATGCGGTCGGCCATGAACAGGTACGACGCGAAGCGCTCGGGCGCGCCGGGCCGCCACCCGAGGTGCGCGAAGAGAACGAGCATGTCGAACAGCATCCCGTCGCATAGCTCGCCCATCTTCGCGAAGAAGTCGCGCGGACCGACGAGCTGATAGAGGAACCCGAGCGCGCTGCGAGCTGCGCCCGACACGTCCCGGCCGGCCGCTTGCATCCCGCGCTCTTCCGCGAGCATGCGCACGCGACAAGCGGTCTGGGACTCGATGAATGTCCACACCGGCGCGCCGACGCGTCCCGCGACGAGGAGCTCCTTGTCCGGCGTCGTCACGAGCCGCATGAGCGCTTCGATCCGGTCGGCGAGTACCGCTTGCCAGGCGTCGAGACGCTGCAGCTCCGGCGGACACGCCGGGTGTCGGACCAGGAGGGCCGCATCGGTCGGCGTGTCGACGTCGAGCAGCGTCGCCGCCGACTTTTCAAGCTGACGCGAGGACAGGCCGGCCTGCTGGTGCAGACGACGCGGAAGCGGGTTGTCGGTCGCAGGGAGCTCGATCGCGTCGAGCGCGGACGCCGGCGTGAACGCGACGAGATCGGCGGAGTACGAATTGTTCGAGAGCACGAGCATCTCGGTCGACTCCAGATCCTCCCGGATCGCCCTGAGCTCGGCGACGGTGAGGAGCGCGCCTGCACCCGCGCCGATCGTGCAGACCCGGTCGAGCCTCTTTTCGCGGACCGTGGCCTGCAGCTCGCGCCCGAAATGGAATGGGTCGGTCTGCGGGCTCAGGATCTGCGCTCCCCGCGAGCGGAACGAGGACGCGGCCTCGCCATCGGTCGTAACGCCGAATAGCGGGGTGAAGCCTGCTTCGCGCGCCCGTCCGAGCACCACCGCGCCGATCGCGATCTTCACCGCGTCGAGCTGGCGCTCGAGTTCGCTCAGTCCGCTCCGACCGAAGAAAAGCAGGAATGCGGTCACGCCGCGACGCTATCACCAGCGGCGCGCAGCTCGATCCGGATGAGCAGGACGATGAGCAGAAGACTCAGGATCACCGCGGCGATGACCTTTGGCCCGCCGTCCGGGACCATACGCAGCACCGCGAGCCACTGCGGATCCGACCAGCTGAAAAGCTTGCTTGGATCCACGTTCACGTTCACCGGCACGGTGTCCCACGACTGGTCGTAGACGAGCGCGGCGGCGTTGAAGAGCAGAAACGACCAAGCCGCGAGGACGCCGAAGAGGGCGCGCGTGACGACCGTGCGCAGCATGCCGGTGCCAATTCCCCACGCGAGCGCTGCGAAGAGCAGCGGTGCGAGGTCGTCGAGGAAGCGCGTGCCGAAGACTCGGCCGCCCCACCACTCGGCATAGCTCGCATACAGCACGAGGGTCGCGAGCCAGACGAGTGAGAGCGTGCGAAGGCGCCTCGCGGTCTCGCCCGGCCAGCGCCAGGCACGCAGCAGCGCGGCGAGTGCGAAGATCAGATAGGGCGTGTAGATCAGGAGCCCTCGCGACGGCGAGAGCAGGAGTCCGTACAGGCCGGTGGCGATAGGGGCGTCGAACGGCTTCGTGCCGTACCCCTGCTCGAGCGGCGATCCGAACGCGAGGTAGTTGTACGCGAGGAGCGGCGCGGCGCCGATCGCCGCGCCGGCGAGGCCGGCCAGGAGCCGCCGCGGAGAGAGGCCACCGATGCCCAGCGCGACGAGGGCTGTCGTCTGACGGACGACCGTGCCCAAGCCGAGGGCGAGGCCCGCGACGAGCTCGCGACCGTACCCGACGGACTCCTCGCGCAATACCACACTGAGCGCGAGCGCGACGGCGAGATGAACGCCCGAGTGCTGCCACAAGGCCTGGCTCGCGATCGTCCGGACGCTTGTCCCGAAGAAGTAGAGCAACACGAGCACGAGCGACCACCGTGGTCCGACGAACCGACGTACGCACGACCACAGCACCAGCGTGGCAAGGACTTCGACGAGCGCGCCGACGACGTGTCCCATGCGAACGAGAAGACCGAGGTCGAGGGGATCGAACCCGGCAATGACGAGCGGCGCGAAGAACGGGAGCGCGAGGATGGCCATGCCCGGAGGGAACACCGAGCAGACGTGGTCGTTCGGGCCGGGAGCGGGCGGGCCGCCCACGCTTCGAGGCGCCTTCGGCGGTTGCGTGGCGGTCGAGACGCCGCACGCGCGGAAGAAATAGGCCTCCGAGTCCAGTCTCCCGGGACTGCTCGGCTGGTTGGGCCGGAATACGAACTCGTCGTAATCGACGTTGCGCTCCCTGATGGCCGTCCAGGCGAAGAGCGCATTGGGCAGGACGTCCGGCGACCAGATGTCGTTGAGGTTGGTGAACGCGAGCGCGAAGAGGATCAGGCCGCGGACAAACGCGCGCCGCTTGCTCATTGGCCGCGAACGCGGGTCATCGATAGTCTGTCGTCACTCGTCGAAGGCGACGACGTATGCACCGACCGAACGCGCTCCAGCGGCGCGCGCGGCGGCGGCGGCATCGGCGAGCGTCGCGCCGGTCGTCGCGACGTCGTCGACGAGCGCGACGGAGAGCTTCCGCAGCGATCCGGCCTCGGCCACAAAGGCCCTGCGGACGTTCGCGGCCCGCGCGGAGCGGTCCAGCTCGACCTGTGGTCGACCCTGGCGGATCCGGCGCAGCGCGCGACGGACCGGCAGTCGCGTCTCGCGGCCGACCGCCTCGGCGAGCAGGGCCGCCTGGTCATAGCCACGCGCGAGCGCGCGGGAGCGATGCAAGGGAACGGGGACGACGACGTCGATCGTCGCACCGCGTGCGATGTCGCGGGCGAGCTCCTCGGCGACGAGGGCGCCGAGATCGGCCGCGAGTGCGCGATCGCCGCCGTACTTAAGCCGATGGATCGCGCGGCGCAGAGATCCTTCGTGCTCGCCGACGGCGCGGATCGCGACCGGGCCGCGAACCGAGCGCGCCTCTGCCTGATCGCGACAGGAGACGCAGTACCACTTTCCTGGGTCGCCGCAGCCGGCGCACCGGGGTGCGAGGATGGCGTCGCGCAGGGCCTCGATCACATGCGCTCGACGGGCTCCCAAGAGAGTTCGTCACCGACTTGCGCGCCCGCGCGCGCGACCGCCCCGGCACCCAGCTCGAGGACGCTCCTCGTGCCTCGCGGTGCCGCGATCATTGGCGCCCAGGGTGGGATCCGCTCCGCGACGCGAAGCACCCGGTTCGCGCCGTCGAGGAACAGCGCATCGATGGCGAAGCGCATGAACAGCATGGTGATCGATCCGGTCCTTGTGAGAAGGAGTCCCTCGTCGTCGCCGAGACGCGAACGCGGGATGAGACCGAGGCCGCGCGTCAGCAGGTTGTCGGCGACAGCGCAGCGGGTAGCGAGGACGGTGCCGCGGGTCCGATCGCGAACGGTGAGCGAGCTGCTCGCGGTCCTAGAACGAGCCGCAGGACTTCATCGCGGAGAGCGCGGCGGGCGCGAGGATCACGATGAAGAGCGAGGGGAAGATGCAGCCGACCGTCGGCAGCATGATGAGGATCGGGGCACGCGCGGCCTTCTCCTCCGCGCGCTGGCGCCGCTCGGTACGGAGCGTCTCGGACTGGATCCGGAGGACCTTGGACATCGACACACCGAGCTGGTCGGCCTGGATGATCGCGGAGATGAAGCCCTGGAGCTCCTTCACGTCGACGCGGTCGTTGATCCCCCGCAGCGCTTCCTGCCGGGATTTGCCCACCCGCTGCTCGGCGGCGGCTCGCTTGAACTCGTCGCTGAGCGGTCCCTTCAACTTCTCCGTGACCTTCACTATCGCGGCATCGAAACCGAGCCCTGCTTCCACCGAGATGGTGAGAAGGTCGAGCGCGTCAGGAAGCTGATCGAGGATCGCCGAGCCGCGCCCGTTCGCGCGGCTGCTCAGATAGAAGTCGGGCGCCATGAAACCGAGGATCGCGCCGCCGGCGACGCCGCCCACCGTGAATAGCGCGTCACCGGTGAGGAGGTTCAGGAGCGCCGATGCGCCCACCGCCGCGATGAGCGCGACGAAGGCCTTGACCCCGAGGAAGAACTCCACACTCGTGGTCTCCATGGCTGCGCGCTTGAGGCGGAGCTGCAGCGACCGCGCCGTATTTGCCGGGTAGAACCGCGAGATGAGCGACGCGAGGCCCTGCACGATCGGCCGCACGGTGCGCTCGAACATCGGGCGCTGGAGCTCGAGCTCTTCGAGGGTGCGGGGCCGGACCGAGATCTGCTGCAGGCGCGCCTGCACCGGGTCGAGCTGACGACCGACGAGGAACGACGCGAACACGAGGAACACGCCGACGCCGGCCATGATCGGAAGGACGAGGAGGAAGAGGTCCATCTATACCTTGATATCCGTGATCTTCCGAATTGCGAAGAAGCCGATGGCCATCATGATCCCGCCCGTGGCGAGCAGGATCTGGCCGAGGGTTTCGGTGAAGAGCGGCTCCATGAATGAAGGGTTGATGAAGTTCAGCGTGATCGCGATGCCGACCGGCAAGAACGCCACGAGGTAGCCGGAGTAGCGGCCCTGTGCGGTTAGCGTGCGGATCTCCCCCTTGATGCGCACACGTTCGCGGATCGTAAATGCGATCGTGTCGAGGATCTCGGCGAGGTTGCCGCCGACCTGCTGCTGAACGCCGATCGCCGTCACCATGAGATCGAGGTCGTCGCTCTTGATCCGGCGGACCATGTTGGCGAGGGCCTCCTCCATGCCGAGACCGAGGTTGACCTCACGGACGACGCGGCCCATCTCGGGTCCCATCGGTGCAGGGGATTCGCGCGACACGAGCTCGATCGATTGCAGGAAGCTCGACCCTGCGCGGAGCGAGTTCGAGAGGAGCGTGATGGTGTCGGGAAGCTGCTTGTTGAAAGAGTTGAGTCGGCTCGAGATCCGCCGGCCCACCCAGATTCGGGGGCCGAAGTAGCCGATGAGCGCGCCGACGACGGCCGAAAGCGGATCACGCAGGACCCAGAGCAGTACGCCGACACCGAGGGAGAGGCCGACGCGGATGTAGTAGTACTCGGCGACGTGCAGGGTCAGGTTGGCCCGTGCGAGGTCGCGCGCGACGCGTGAGACAAGCCGCTTGTCCGCGACGTCGCTCGAGAGCGTCGCGAATGGGTCGACTTCGCGGCCGCGCTTCTCAGGCTTCTTCTTCTGGTCCTGCTGCGTCTGCGGTCCGCCAGCGTAGCGGGCCATGCGCGACTCGAGCGTCTCGGGGCCGCCGCCACCCATCATCGACGAGATGCCCAAGAAGAAGAGCAGCACGCCGATGAACGCGGTCGCCGGGATCAGGTATTCGGTGGGCATCTAGCGCAGGTTGGCGCTCATGTCGCCGAAGGTGTTCTGCGGGAGCTTGATGCCGGCGGCCTCGAATTTCTCCGTGAACTTCGGGCGGATGCCCGTCGGGCGTAGGCGGCCCTGGACCTTTCCGTCGACGTAGCCGGTCTGCTCGAAGATGAACACGTCCTGGAGGACGATGGTCTCGCCTTCCATGCCCTGGACCTCGGTGATGTTGACGATCTTGCGCGAGCCGTCCTTGAGCCGGCTGATCTGGATGATCAGGTCGAGGGCGCTGGCGATCTGTTCTCGGATCGCGCGTGCCGGCAGGTCGACGCCCGCCATGAGGCACATCGTCTCGAGCCGGGCGAGGATGTCGCGCGGTGAGTTCGCGTGCCCGGTCGAGAGCGATCCGTCGTGGCCGGTGTTCATGGCCTGCAGCATGGAGAGCGCCTCACCACCACGGGTCTCGCCGACGACGATCCGCTCCGGTCGCATACGGAGAGAGTTCTTGACGAGGTCCATGATCGAGACGGCGCCCTTGCCCTCGATGTTCGCGGCACGCGATTCGAGCCGGACGACGTGGTCCTGGACGAGCTTGAGCTCGGCCGCGTCCTCGATGGTGATGATCCGCTCATCCTCGGGGATGAATCCCGACAGGATGTTGAGGAGCGTCGTCTTTCCGGAGCCGGTACCGCCCGAGATGTACATGTTGAGGCGCGCTTCGACGCACGCGCGCAGGAACTCCATCATCTCGGCCGTCGCTGTCCCGAACTTGATGTAGTCCTCGACGGTGATGCGGTACTTGGGGAATTTTCGGATCGTGATGACCGGACCGTTGAGCGAGAGCGGCGGGATGATGATGTTCACGCGCGAGCCATCGGGAAGTCGCGCGTCCTCGTATGGTTTCGCTTCGTCGACGCGACGCCCGATCGGCGCGATGATCCGCTCGATCACGCGCGAGACGTGTTCGTCATTCACGAACGTCACGTCAGAGAGCTGCAGCTTGCCCTTGCGCTCGATGTAGGTCCGGAACGGCCCGTTGACCATGACCTCGGTGATCGTGTCGTCGTTGAGAAGCGGCTGGATCGGACCGAACCCGAGGATCTCGTCGAGGATCAACTCGAGCATCCGCTGACGCTCGACGCGCGTTACGACGATGCCTTCCTCGTCGATGTATTTGTTGAACATCTCCTCGATCGAGGAGCGCACCGCCTTGGCGTCGGAAAGGTCGAGCCGCGGGTCGAGGTTGTTGATGATCTTGGTCTGAAGGCGCACTCGCGCGTCGCGCTGGGTGTCGCGCCCCGGGGATGCGCTCTGCGTGAGCGGGCCCTCGGCTGGAGGTTTGGGGGGCTGCTGGCCGGGTGCGCCTGGCTGCTGTCCCGACTGGTCGGCGGGTCGCTGGCCTTCGATGCGTCTTAGAAGTGACATGTGTGCCTGTTTAACCCTGCCTTCCGGCACCCGTTATCCGGGCGCCTGCTCCCTCGGCCGGAGTGTATGGCTGGCTGACGCTTGTACGCCCGATCAGACGAGGATCAGCCGGAGCGAGCTAGCGAGCGAAAAGGCGCATGCCACCGGCGCGGGCGGGGGCCTTGGCGCCAGCGGCGGCGCCGGCGGCCTCTGGGGCGCCCGCGACCAGACGCTGCGCGAGGGTAAAGATGTCTTTCGCGACCTGGCTTTCCTTGTGGCTGATGACGAATGGCACGCCGCGATTCACCGCAAGTACCAGGGTCCGACCGTCGCTCACGATCGTGTGCGGGATCTTGCGGCCGAGGCTTGCCTCGACGTCCGAGGCCTTGATCCCGCCGGAGCTGTCGTTCCGGTTGGCGACGAGCTGCAGCTTTTCTTCTCCGTAACCGAGCTTCTCCGCGATCTCCATGAAGACGCGGACGTTCTTGAGGCTCGTGATCTCGAGCGTCATGAGCGTGAGGATCACGTCTGCCGCGTCGAGCATCGTGATCACCTGCTCCTGGAAGCTCGGCCAGGTGTCGACCACGATGTAGGCGTATCGCTCGCGCAGCAGTTCGAGGGCTCGCTTCATGTTCGCGCCGGTGATCAGCTCGGCGGATTCCGGCGTCGGCGGTGCGAGCATCACCTTGATCCCGGTCGAATGCGGAACGAGGACCGATTCGAGGACGTCCGAGTCCATGTTGTCGAAGCTGCCGACGAGGTCGGCCACCGTCTTCGCCTTCGGGCTCATGTTCAGGATGACTGCGATGTCGCCGAACGGGAGGCTCCCGTCGACGAGAACGACCGGCTTCTGGGTGGTCTGGTGAAGAGCGACCGCGAGGTTCGTCGCGATCGTGGTCCGCCCCACACCGCCCTTCGGCGAGAAGAACGTGATCACCTGCGACTGGTCACGGGCCGCCGGCGCCGCGGCGGCCGCATTCGCTGGCCCAGCGGCGGCGGGGGCGGCCTGCGCGTACCTGGCGCGCTTCACCTTCTCGAGCTCGTGGACATGGCGGATGGCGTTGATCAGCTCGTCGGCGGAGAAGGGCTTGACCAGGAATTCGCGGGCGCCCGCGAGCATGGACCGGCGCAGGTAATCCTGCTCGCCCTGAACGCTCATCATGATGATCGGCGACTCGGGGACGGTGTTCGAGATGATCTCAGTGGCTGTGATCCCGTCCATGTCGGGCATGTTGATATCCATGAGGATCACGTTCGGTCGCTCTTTCTTCGCGAGCGCGACCGCCGCCTGTCCACCGTCGGCGGTGCCGGCCACTTCCATGTCCGGCTCGAATCCGATCAGCTTTGCGAGGTTGTCACGAGTATCGGCAATGTCGTCGACGATGAGGATGCGGATCTTCTCTCCGTCGGCCATGCCTTGACTAACGCCCCCTAAGAGACTGACGTTGTTCGCTCGTCCCGCCCGCCAGGCAATATACAGGCAACTCGTCCGCCCGAGCGACAGGTGTCGCGATGCTTGTCACGATGTCGCTCCCGGCAACCGGCCCGCAAGCTCGAGCCAGAGCGTCACCAGAGTGCCGATGCCAAGGGCCACACCGTACGGGATCCACGAGCGCATGAGCTCGGCGACCGAGGCGTGCTCGCCGTTCGCGGTGGGTGCGAGTCGCCGCACCGCGACATAGAGGAGCGCGACGAGACCGCCTACGAGCGATCCGTAGAGCGCACTGAAGAGAACGAATCCCGTGCCGCGGAGCGCTCCGACGGCCATGAGGAACTTCACGTCTCCGCTCTTCAGCATGCGTCCGGCGACGATCGGATAGCCGATCGCAAAGACCGCGACGATCGCGACCAGACGGTCGACGAAGGCATTCGGGAACGACTCGAAGACGGCGAAGGCGAGGCCCAGGAGCATCGTCGGATACGTGACGAAGTTGGGGATACGGCGCCAGCGCATGTCGGTGAAGACCATGCCGGCTACGAAGATCGCGAGGACGACGTCTTCGGCGGCGCGCGCCGTATCCGTGGCTACCGCTCCCTTTGAAGACGGACCGGGCGGCGTTTGCGCGCCGCCCGGTCACGTGTATTCCGCTGTGCTCGTGCGCTAGGTGAGGTTGTTGCCGATGTTGCTGAAGATGTTCTGAATCTGGCCGCGCAGGAAGATCATCGCGACGATCACGGCAATGGCGATGACGGCGATGATGAGTGCGTATTCGACCAGGCCCTGGCCTTCGTCGTCGCGCAGGAATGCGAGCATCTCTCGGGTCCCCCTTTCCTGTCGATCTCGGATGTCAGCCTGCCCGTCCGGCGAAGTGCGAACAACTAGGAAGGTCGTACCTCCGCCGTTTGGGCTACCCATATTTTGCCTGCTGCAAGGAAACTCGCAGCCATTTGGGCTATCGACCTGGTGTCTATGCCGATTAACGGGCGGCAATCTGATCCGATTCGGCCATCTATCCAAGGAGCGAAAGCAGCGGCGGCCCGAGGAAGACCGCGAGCAAGGCCGGCAGCACGCAGAACGCGAGCGGGAAGAGCATCAGCACGGGCAGTCGCCGCGCTTGCGTCTCAGCGCGCCGACGATCCGCCGCGCGCAAGAGATCGGTTTGCGTCACCAGCATGTCCGAGAGGGGCGATCCAAAACGCGTCGCGGCCGCGACGAGCGCGGCAATGCGCGCTTCGGTCGGCCCGGTTGCGGCGAATGCCGCGAACGCCTGACCGCGGCCGCGACCGAGCGCGAGGTCTGCGAGCAGACGCCTGGCCTCCGGCGCTCGCGAGATCGTTGGCGATCGCGCAACGAGCGCCGCAAGCGCGAGCTCGAAGGTGAGACCGGCATCGAGGCCGACGATCACGGCGTCGAGCAACGACGCGAGATCCGCTTCGACTGTCGTCGATCGGAGGATGCGGGCGAGCCAGAGCGCGCCGACGATCTCGAGCCCGACCGCGACGGCCAGGAGCCAGCGGCCGCGGTCGAAGAGGACCGCGACGTAGTCGGGAGTCATCAGCGCGAAGAAGATCCCGCCCAGCGGTGCGAGCGAGACGAGCACGATCGCCGACATCCGCCCCTGGGCGGTCAGGGCGTCGCGCTCGTCTTCCAGGGCGAGACGCCCGCGAACGAGTGACGCGACCCGCGCAAGGCTTCGTGCGATGCGCCCGCCGCTGCGGGCGAATGCCGAGAGCACGATCGCGAATGGAGCGAGATCCCCCGCAGGGACCGCACCCTCGTACGAGCGCAGAGCCTCGTCGATGGATGTGCCGAGCGTCAGAGCAGCCGCAGCTCGTTCGGTGGCGATCGCCAGCGGACGCGGCAGCGTGCGCGCGACCTCGGCGAAGGCTTGCGTGATCGAGAGACCGCTCGCGAGAGCCGCCGCGACGGCGTCGATCAATCCCGGGAGCGCAAGCCGCCGCTCACGCAGCTGCGCACGTCGTCGCGGGTCGAGCTGCCGAAGCGAGCGCAGAACGATCGCGGCGCGTCGATCGTCGAGCGTTCCGACCGCCAATAGGAATGCGCCTGCGAGCGCCAAAAGCATCGTCACCGGATCACGGGAACGAGCTCATAAGGATCGCCGCGGTCATCGGCGAGCTCTGCGATCTCCACGATTCGCCGCGTGCCTGAGGCGTCGCGCTCCTGGTGCACGACGATGTCGATACCCCGCCGGATCTGTTCGCGGACCGCCTCGAGGGGGATCTCGATCCCGCCCATGAGCGCCATCGTTTCGATGCGCATGAGCGCATGTCGCGCGCTATTCGCGTGCGCGGTCGTGAGCGACCCACGATGCCCGGTGTTCATGGCCTGGAGCATGTCGAGCGCCTCGCCGCCACGAACCTCGCCAACGACGATCCGATCGGGTCGCATCCGGAGCGCCGCACGCAGGAGCGCGCGGACGTCGATGGCCCCAGTCCCTTCGACGCTCGGTGGTCGCGTCTCGAGGCCGACGAGGTTCGGCTGCGGCAGCCTGAGCTCTGCGGCATCTTCGATGGTCACGATTCGCTCGGCCTCACCGATGGCGAACGCGAGCGCGTTGAGCGTGGTCGTCTTCCCGCTTGATGTCCCGCCAGCGACGAGGATGCTCCGTCGAGCGCGAACGGCCTCCAGCAGATAGTCCATCGCCGCCCGACCGACCGTTCCGTTGCGCACCAGATCCTCGGGCGCAAGCGCGTGCGCGGCGAACCGGCGGATCGTCAGGACCGGACCGACCAAAGAGATAGGCGGGATGACAGCGTGCACGCGGGAGCCGTCGGCAAGCCGGCCGTCGACCAGCGGGCTCGCAAGATCGATTCGACGACCGAGCGGCGCGACGAGCCGCTCGATGAGGACGAGGATCTCCTCAGGGTCGGCGAATCGGATCCCGGTCTCCTCGAGCTTTCCGTCGCGTTCGATCCAGACGCCTTTGTTCCCATTGACCATGACCTCCGTCACGCGCTCATCGCGCAGCAGTGGGGCGAGATCGCCGAGGCCGAAGAGCCGGTCGTCGAACCATCGCTCGAGCGTCCGGAGCTCGCGGGCCGGAACGACAAGACGAAGGTCCGTCAGGGTCTGACGAAGCGATGACGCAAGCTGCTCGCGACGCGGCCGCCCATCCGGAGCTTCGCGGAGCCGAGCGACCAGACCGCGCTCGATTTGCGCGCGCGATGGCTCGCTCACGATGCGTCGATGGCGATGAGTCCCGCGAGGTCGTCGTATGCCGCGCCGAGCGCGCCACTCGCGGCCCGAGGCCCGCTTGCCGCGGCGATGACCGCGTCTTCGTCGCGAGGCAGGACGCGAAAGATCTCGCGACCGCCAAGCGCCAAGGAGCCTCCCTGCGATCCGATCAGCCACGCGTCCGGGGGCAGATCGATCGCGTCGAGCGATGCGACGGAGACCGGATCCGCATAGCTGAGCACGAGCACCCGGTCGGCACGCTCGACGATGATCTGCGTGCGCGGTTCGGCGAGGTTCGCCGTGTCGACGACAACGAGCTCGGCGAGCTCGAGTCCCGCGCGCAGCACGGCGAGACCCAGAGGCCCGCTCGGAGCGGCAGGTGGTCCACCCGCGAGACGCAGTCCGGGCGCGGCCTGGACCGCCAGCAGCGCGAGGTGGTCGACGTTGAGCTCCTCGCTCATGCCTTCGAGCTCGCGCCAGCTCGAGGGATGCGCGCCGAGCCACCACGCGAGATCGCCCGAACCGGTCAGGTCGATGGCGAGCGTGGGTCGTTGTCGCGCGAGCCGACGCGCCAGGTTCGCGGCAAGAAGCGTTCGACCGGCGCCGCCGCGCACCGAAGTGATCGCGATCGATCGGGTTGCCGGTCGTCGTACCGCCGGTAGCACTGCAGCGATGAGCGGTCCGAGGATCGCCGGCTCGCAGCTGGGCGCGATCGCCGAGAGTGGGAATCCCAGCGCGTCGATGAGCGGACGATGCCCCTCGGCCGTGACGAGGATGCGCGGCAAGCCTCGCGGGAGGCCAGCCGCGGCGGAGACGAACTCCGCGTCGCGAAGGTCGACCACCGCGACGCTCGCCTTGTCGGGCTCGGCGATCTCGATGCCAAGCGCGCCCATCGCGGCATGCAGCTCTGGACCACCGCACGCGACCGCGCGGATGGTCATCGCGTGGAGCGGACGAGGGGAACGATAAGGAGGCCCGACGCTCGTGCCGAGGCGATGGCCGTCGCGGCGTCCTCGTCGACCTGGAAGACGATCGCGGCGTCGCCGACATTCATCACGCGAAGATCGGCGGCGATGGGGATGGCAAGCGGCCGATCGCCCATGCGGACCGCGAGCAGATCCACGCTCTGACCCGCGCGCACCTCGGCCACTGGGGCGGCGAGCCACGAGGTCGGAAGGGCGAGGGCCCAGGTAGATGGCGCGAGCCGATCAACCAGCGGCTGTGGCTGACCGGTTGCGGTCGTCGATCCCGCGCTGCTCATCAGGGTTCCGACGAGCGTGACCGCGAGCATCGCGCCACCGATGCCGACGGCGATCAGGCGCCGCGCGTTCTTCTGACGCGCGACGAACGTCAGTGTCGGGAGCATTCGGGCGCACTGAAACCCGCATGGTGCGGCCGTTCGTCGACGCTGAGCCACGCCTCGACGCGTCCGCCGGCGCAGCTGAGCGTGAGGCTGCCGATCCTATCGACGCCGTTGGCGCGTGCTAGGGCATTCGCGGCATTGCTGGCATCGGCGACGACCCGCGGTTCCGCCAGGAGAGCGACGATGTCCGGGCTCGGGCGTGGGCCCGAGCCGCTCGTCTTGATCGACATGAGATAGGCGACGTAGGCGTCGGCTACGGAAGCGAGTGCGGCCTCGGCTGCCGCCTCGCCGGCGCGCTGCGAATGCGCGCCCGCAAAGATCCGCGACTGCGCAGCCTCGAGCCCAACGATGCTCACCGCGGCGATTGCGAGCACAAAGACCGTGGCGACGAGGGCCTGACCCTCGTCGGCGTTTACGGAGACCACTCGATCCGCCGTGCGGCGTCGCCTTGGATCACCACGTTGGAGAGTCCGACGAAGGCGAGCGGCATCGGGATCGTGTAGCGCAGCGTGACGTGGAGGAGACTGCCACGCGGGTCGCCGGTCCGCGGCGGATGGTCCTGGGTGGGATCGATGCTCACGCGCACCTTCGCGGCGTCGAGCGGGCCGACCGAAGCAGCGATCGTTCCGCGCACGAGCGCGTCGTCGTTCGTCAGCGCGCCGGTCCGCGCGCCCTCCGCCGCTCCATGCTCGAGCGCGAGACGCGCGACGCCAATCTCGGCTACCAGCAGAACGGCGAGGAGCATCGCGCAGATCATCGGCAGGACGAGCGCGAATTCGACGAGCGCCTGACCGCGCTCGGATCTCACCGGCCGTGCGCGCGTAGGAATGCCGTCGCCTGTGCGTGAAGCGATTTGAGCTTGTCACTGCAAAACGGCATGCGCATCGCCAGAGCGAACCCGCAAGACGCGAGCACGAGCCCGCCGAGCAAGAACCAGCCGGCCTTCACGGCGAGCGGAGCGATCAGCGGAACAAGAAGCAGGGTGAGGAGGCTTCGATGATCGGGCGGAACGCGGTGCGTTTCGATCGTTTCGACGACGACCGCCCGAAGCTCGTGGTTGCGAAGGCTTCCGCCGTGGCCCTCGAGCTCGCTCAGATCCAGTTTTCGACCGTTGATGTCGACGTGCACTTGCGGCAGGTAGAGCCGTTGCTGGACACCTGGATCGCGTGAATCGTCGCTGGAGACCAGGACATCGTTGACCAGGCTGAGGTCGAGCCGCGCGACCCGGGAGGGTGGCCGAACCGACCGGAAGCTCGCGAGATCGTTAGCGGCCAGGCTCTGTGGATCGCTGGAGTACCTCACTGCCTCGGCACGGATGATGTCCGCGACCGGCGTGACCAACGGCAGCGCAACCGTCGACACGCGAGCGTACTTCGATCCGCTATGCGGGGACGCGATCGCCACCGAGACGGCGACGCCGTCAGTCGATGACAGCCCGTCCGCGAACGCGCGGTCCGCGACAACGCCGCCCATCGAGTGGGCGATGATGTCGACGCTCGAATACTTTTCCGGTTGCGATCTGATCTGCGCGATCAAAGTCCTCGCGCTGTCGTCGACAGGACCGTACGTGTCGTATGGGAAGGCCGGGTCGTCGCCAAAGCACGCGATCTCATAGCGGCCGGGGTCGAACCAGGTCCTTACATCGGCGCAAACGCCGTCGTTTTCCTCTCGAGACGATCCGTATCCACCGATGAAGATCACGAGCTCCTTCTTGGCTGCCCCGCGATTCGTCTGGGGTGGACGCGGCAACGACTCCGGAGCGACGCTGGGGATCGGCGCGGTCTGTATGGCGCTCGGTCCGAGCTGGCTCTTCGGGATCGGGACCGGCGAAGGAGGATGGCCGCCCCCGCCCGACTGAGGACGGCCATCGTCCGCGTCCGCCGGAAGCGCTCCCAAGGCCGGAAGGAGGGCCAGCGCGAGGAGAGACGCGCGAAGGAGCGTTTGGACCGGCATGGGGCGGAGTGAAGCTGGCCGTGCGGCTCAGACGAATGGGAACAACGGTCGGTACCGGAGTACCGCTAGGGACGCGTCCGGGCGACCTCGACCGCTTGGGTCCGCGCGAAAGCCTCGTCGCTATCGTCAAGGACCTTGAGCTTCACGTCGGTGTTTCGCCGCGCGAGAGCCCACGCCAGCAGTTGATCGGCCAGCCACGGATTCTTCGGGAGACACGAGCCGTGGAGGTAGCAGCCGATGACCTTCCCCTGCACGGCGCCCTCGGTCTTGTCTTCGCCGTTGTTCCCGTTGCCAACGATGACCGTTCCGAGTGGTTTTGCGGCCGAGCCGAGATAGGTGCGGCCGGAGTGATTCTCGAAACCGATGAGCTGCCCGCCGGCCGACTCCGCAAGGAGGTTCCCGACGAAGCGCTTCTTGCCGGCACGGGTCGCCACGTCGAGGATCCCGACACCCGGGATCGCCGGCCCGCTCTCCGGCACGTACTCGTGACCGAGGAGCTGATAGCCGCCGCAGACCGAGAAGATCGCGGCCCCAGCCTCGACCGAGCGCTTCAGCGCGGCGCCGTTCTTTCCCGCGAGGTCGGCGCCGACGAGGTCCTGACCCTGATCCTGCCCGCCGCCAAAGAACCAAACGTCGGGCCAGTCGGCATCCGTCCATTCGCCGAGCGAATAGGGACGGACCTCGACCTCGATCCCGCGCCAGCGTGCCCGCTGCGCCAGGGCGATGACATTCCCCTTGTCCCCGTAAATGTTCATGAGGTCGGGGTAGAGGTGTCCGACGCGGAGGTCCACGGGCCTAGTCCTCCCAGAAGGGCACGACGGCGCCGCTCTTGGCGAGCGCATCGCGCAGCGCAAGCATCGCGGTGTAGGTCGCGAGCACGACGAGCTCCGTCCGGTCCGGCGAGAGCGCGACCGCGCGTTCGATCGCCGCGGCCGGGGCACTCACGAGCTCGAGTTTTTCCTTTGCGAGCCCCGCGTATTTGAACCGGAGCGCGAGGTCGCCACTGCGGACGCCTGTGATCACGGCGTGTTCCACTGCCGGGGCGAGCGACTCGAAGTCTGCGTCCCAGATCCAGGACACGTCGCGTCCGTCGGCGTCGCGATCGTTGAGCGCTGCGATCAGGCGTGGATGGCGCCCGGTCTCGAGCAGGGCCGAAGTCGCAGCGTTGAAGCCGGCGGGATTCTTGACGAGAACGAGGCGCAGCTGCCGGCCTTTGAAGTCGACCGTCTCGAGACGACCGAACGCGGGCCGAAAGCTCGCCAGCGCGCGCAACGCGTCGGCGAGGCCGATGTCGAGCGCGCGAGCGGCCGCCAACGCCGCGAGCGCGTTGTACGCGTTGTAAAGACCGGGGATCGGGACCCGAGCCCTCTCGAAGACGCTCCCGACGGTGCCCGCGAGCTCAAGCTCGGTCGAGCCCTCGGCGAGCACGACCTTCGTCGCGGCGACGTCGCGGCGTGGCCGCGCGAGACCACACGACCTGCATGACCAATCGCCCTCGTGCGCGAGGACGACCCGCCGGTAGACGAGTGGCGATCGGCAGCGTGGACAACGCGTCGCGTCGCTGATCGCCTGGGGCAAGCTGCTGCCGACGTCGGGATCGTCGATACCGAAGAAGACGGTGTTCGCCTCGCGGCGCACCGCCAGGTTCGCGACAAGGGGATCGTCAGCGTTAAGAACCAGCTTCGTGTTGGGATCGAGCGATGCGAGGGCGTCGCCGATCCGCTTGGCGAGTGTGTCGAGCTCGAAATAGCGATCCATCTGGTCGCGAAAAAGATTCGTGATGACGACGACGCGCGGCTTGAGCTTCCCGACGGCGCCGGGCAGCGACGCCTCGTCGATCTCGAAGAGCCCGAGGTCGCCGCTTGGCTCCGCCGACCAGTTCGTTTCCGCGACGAGCGCGGACGCCACCCCGCGGTCGAGGTTGGATCCCGAGCGGTTATGGATCGGATCCCACCCGGCGGTACGGGTCATGTCGGCGAGCATCCGCGCGGTGGTGGTCTTGCCATTCGTCCCCGATACGCAGATCACACCGTGAGGAAGAGAGGAGGACAGCGCGCCGATGAAGTCGGGATCGACGGTCAGGGCAACGAGTCCCGGGAGGGCCGTTGCGCCCCGTCCGCTCACGCGAAGGCCCTCGCGCGTCAGCTTGGCGGCGGCGTTCGCGAGGATCGCGAGCGCATCGGCCACGAACGAAGCGTATCGGGGCTAGACCGAGGTGGGCTGCACCTCACGGAGCAGAAGCTCGAGCTCGTCGATCGCCCGTCCGAGCCGGAGCGCGACCGACTTCGCCGTGTCACCGTTGGCGTGGTGCCCATCGAGCGTCCCCTGGGCTTCGAGCCGGGCGAGCGAAGCGACCGCCCTACGCAGCCGGGCGATCGTGAGTGTGGCTGGAAGCGCCCGTCGGAACTCGCTGATGCGCGATTCCATGCGCTCGAGGCGGGTCCGAAGCTCGTGTTCAAGGTCGTCGGCGGGCATCTCGTCGAGCCGTTTGGCCTCCGCCTGCAACGTGGTCATCTCACGCTGAACCATGCCCGCTGCCTTCTCGAGCGAGTACCCCTTTTCGAGCGCCTGCCGGATCCGGATGACTCGCTCCATGGCGTAGACGTCGTAGTCGTGGTCGCCGTCGGCCGAAGGCTTGACGAGGCCCTTCTTCGTCCAGTAGATGAGTTGGCGCGGCGTGACGTTACAAACACGCGCCGCCTCGGCGGCGGAGAGCCGCAGGCGGCTCAACACCTCGCCGTCGTTCGCGATCAGTACCTGTGCGAGCGCGTCGCGTGCGTCGGGCTCCGCCACCGCCCTAACTCCCCTTGGTGCCAAAGTCGCGGATGGGCAGTGTTGTCCGGCCAAGCATCACGTGTCAATGACCCGAACAGATGCCCGAGTGTGCTAGTGCGTACTCCTACCTAACTGGCGCTGGCTCTGCCGGTAGGCGACCTTGACGGCGGCGTGGTAGCGCCGCAGGCGCGCGCCGTCGAGCTCGGCCCAGAGGCGACCGACTTCGACCCCGACCGGCTCCTTCACCTTCGCGGCCTTGACCGCCGCGACCACCGCGGCGTCCCAGCCGCGATCCGATTCGCCCGTCGCCTCGACGAGACGCAGGACCGCAGGGCCGGCCGTTGTGGTCTTACGTGTCTTCGCGGGCATCACTGCGTCGGGTCGCGCGCCGCGTGCGCGGCGCATCGCCGCCGTTCTGATCTGCGCGGGCGCTCTCGATTGGCGGGAGAGCGGCCAGCTCGAGGATCTGGTTCGCCACGACGGTGAGCTTCTCGCCGAGAAGCTTTCGCGTTTCGACGCCCGCGCGCGGGGCCAGCAGCGTTCCCGCGATGAAGCCGAGCACGAACATCCGAACCGAGGCTCGGAGCACCACGAACATCAGGCCGCGCGCCCCTTTGGCGGATAACCCTCGAGCGCGTACTCCTTGATCTTCGCGTAGAGCAGCCGACGGTAGATCCCGAGCATCTCGGCGGCCTTCGAGCGGTTGCCGTTCGCGTCGCGCAAGGCCTTCATGATGAGGTCCTTCTCGAACTGCGCGACCGATTTCTTGAAGTAGCTCTTCTCGACTGAGACATCCTCGCCCTCTTCCTCGTGATCGCCCTCGTGATCGCCGAACGGAAGCTCGCGGCTGGTAATGATCTGCCCGCGCGAGAGGACGACCGCGCGCTCGATCACGTTCTCTAGCTCGCGGACGTTGCCCGGCCAGTCGTACTCCATGAGGCGCTTGAGGGCTTCCTCGCTGATGGCCGCGGGCTGCGCGGTGGCGCTATAGCGGTGTTTTGCCAGGAAATGCTCGACGAGCGCGGGGATGTCCTCCTTGCGCTCGCGGAGCGGCGGCATATTGATGTTGATGACGTTGAGGCGATAGAAGAGGTCGTCGCGGAACTTCTGCGCTTCGACCTGTCTTTGCAGGTCTTTGTTCGTCGCGCAGATGATCCGGATGTCCACCTTGATCGGCAGCGACGAGCCAACGCGCTCGATCTTGCGGTCCTGGAGGACGCGCAGCAGCTTCGTCTGCATCGGCAGGCTCATCTCACCGATCTCGTCCAGGAATATCGTGCCTTTGTCCGCAAGCTCGAAGCGCCCGCGTCGCTGCGCCTGCGCACCGGTGAAGCTGCCTTTCTCGTGTCCGAAGAGCTCGGCTTCGAGAAGCGTTTCGGGAAGCGCCGCGCACGAGACCTTGACGATCGGTCCCGAGCGCCGGTTCGAGTTGTAGTGGAGGGCTTCGGCGACCAGCTCCTTGCCGGTCCCCGATTCACCCGTGATGAGTACCGTGGCGTCGGCTTTCGCGACCTTCCCGATGGTCTTGTAGACCTCCTGCATCGCCGCTGAGTTGCCGACGATGCGCTCGGTCTGGACGAGCGAGCTGATCTCATCGCGCAGGACTTGGACTTCGCTAGTCAGGTCGCGGTACTCGATGACGCGCTTGACGGTGTGGCTGATCTTGTCCAGCTCGAACGGCTTGGTGATGTAGTCGAACGCGCCGAGCTCCATGGCGCGGATCGCGTTGTTGGAGCTCCCGAACGCGGTCATGATGAGGACGCTCGTCTTCGGCGAGCTCACTTTGAGCTTCGAGAGCGCCTCGATGCCGTCGAGCTCGGGCATCCGCACGTCCATGATCACGAGGTCGGGGTTGCTGTCTTTCACCTTCTCGACGACCTCGGTTCCCGTGGTCGCCTCGACCACTGCGTATCCCTCATCGGACAGCAGCTGTTTCAGGAGTGAACGGATCGAGGAATCGTCGTCTGCGACCAAGATCGTCCTCTGCGCCACTTCCGTACGCTTCCTTCCCGTTTTTGGCGAAGCGAGAGCTAGCATGGCCCATCGCGGTTGCGACCGAGAGAGTTTGTGTGGCACTGACCGTACATGTCAAACCGGGTGGATTCTGAGGCGCTTGTCAGGGCGAGGCTCAGGCGGTCAGGCGACCTCGTACACAGAGCGTACGCGCGTGCCGACCAGCGCGACACCGAGCGTTACCGCGCCGGCGACCGCGATCAGCAGACCGGGGTTGAAGACGTCAGCGAGCAGCCCGCTGATGAAGATCAGTGGCAACCAGCTCAGGTTGGTGAGCGCGATCCGCGCACCGAAGACTCGCGCGCGCGTCGCAGGCTCGGTCCCCTCCTGGAGGATCGTCACAGTTGGAACGTAAAACACGACGTTTGTGGCGCCAAGCAGAACGAAAACGAGAACGGCTAGCGGGAACGACGGCGACAGCGCCACCAGCACGATAAGGGCACCGTCAGCGGCAAACCCGAGCACGAGAAGGGTTCCCTTCTTGACTCGGCCGAGATATTTCGGGAGGATCGCGCTCCCCAGGACGGCGCCGCAGGCGATGGCTGCTTCCGAGATTCCGAACTGAGCGGCGCCTACGGCCGCGTCATTCGCCGCGAAGCGCTGAATAAGAAATGCCGGTGTGAGCCCGTTCACGATCGGCGTCGAAATCTGGGCCGCAAGCGAGAACAACGTATTCGACCAGAGCACCCTGGAGCGGCGAAGAAGGTTGAACCCGCCCCGCGCGTCAGCAAGGAGGCTCGGCCAGGTGATCCGCCCGATCACTTCCCGCACCGCGACGCGCGAAAGCAACATCGCCGAGAGCGCAAACGTAGCGGCGTCAACGTAGAACGCGTTCGTCCCGATCGTCGCGACGAGTAGACCACCTGCGACCCCGCCAGCGACCTCGACTGTTCGATCGGACGCGTACACGATCGAGTTCCCACGGGGAAGGTGCTCGTCATCCAAGAGCGCCGGCACAAGCGCGATACGAGCAGGGCTGAAGACTGCCGTGCATAGCCCTGCGACCAGGACGATCGTGAACGGCAAGATCAGCGGCGCGTCCAGCGCGAGCATCATTGGGACGAGCGCGACTAGCGTCGCCCGGATGATGTCGCACCAAATCATGACTCGCCGATAACCGATCGCATCCGCGATCGCTCCACCGACGAAGCCGAACAGGGCATTTGGGATGGTGGCGATCAGCACGGCCAGCGCGGTGATGAGTGCAGATTGAGTTCTCTGGTAGGTGACGAAGGTCAGGGCAACGAGCGTGATGGGATCGCCGAATCGGCTTATGACTTGGCCTACCCAGAAGAACGCGAAGTTAGGCGAGCGAAGGTATCTCTCCCGGCCCGCCGACGCAGGAGGCTGGAGCCAAATGAAGGGGATGAGGAAACCACCCAACGCGACGAGGAAGTCGCCGAGGCTGAAGACTCCGTGCAAGAAGCTGACTCGAACCAGGTTCACTGGAATGACGTCCGCGAGAAACTCAAGTCTCGTTTCAGGACTTAACGGGACGTGCAGGGCATCCGTGGGCGGCGGTAGACCGATGGCGGCCGCTGCAGTCGGGTCATAAGGCATTCCGTTGTTGAGGATGACCACCAAGAGATTGAGGGTCGTCCCTACTACCACGAGGATCGCTCCAGGGATTCTCCAATTCCATGCCGCCACGATCGCGACGGCCAAGAGCGAGGCCGTATAGATCAGCAGGGAGCTCGGGATAAAGCCGGCGATCAACCTGAGGGCCAGGGCGACAACTAGGACCGGCCAGAGCCCAAGGGTGAAGTTGGAAAGCCTGCGCCAGTCCCCGCCGAACGCTACGCCCGCGAAGATCCCGGCTAGAACACCGCTAGCCAGCATGAGCGTCGCGCATTAACGGCTCGGTGGCGAGACGACGGCGTAATTCGGCCAGCGTCTCGTAGTTGATTGGTGGTAGGTCGCTCACCTCGAACGCGTCGTGGCCGCGCTTCTGAACGAGCCGCTCGAGAGCCCGGACGATCGCTGGATCAAATTGGATTCCCTTGTACCGATTTAGCTGGTCCATCGCCCTTTCGTGTCCGATCGCTTTCCGATAAATACGGTCCGACGTCATCGCCTCGTACGCATCGGCGACGATGAGGATTCTTGATCCGAGCGGGATGTCGTCACCCTTCAGACCCTCTGGATAGCCGGATCCGTCGAAGTTCTCGTGGTGATGCAAAACAAGAGGGACTAAGGGTCGAAGCGACACCGACGGCTCGAGGATCGATGCGCCGTAAATCGGATGGCGCCTCATTAGCTCCTGTTCGTCCGGATCGAGACGGACAGGCTTCATGAGGATTCGGTCCTCGACGCCAATCTTGCCGATGTCATGAAGGAGACCTGCTAGCTCGATCTGTTCGATCATTCGTTCCGGAAGACTCATGTGTCGTGCGATAGCTCCGGCGATTCTAGAAACGCGATCGGCGTGACCACGTGTGAACCCGTCCTTTGCGTCGATGGCCTGCGACAACGCGCTGACCGTTCCGAAGAAAAGCTCCCTGGTTTCGGCGTACTTCGAGAAGGAGTAGCGCGCGAGGTAGAGCGGCACCATGAACAAGAACGCAGCCCACAGTCCAACCTTCGTCCCGATTTCCGCCATAAGCCACCCCAGCGGAACCAGCGCAATCAGTCCGGTTAGCACGTTACTCACACTTAATGCCCAAACTCGCCCAAATGGGGTGCCTGTACGAAGACTCGCAATGCTGACGCCCAGAATCAGATTCACGAAGCTGAATGAGAGACCGGCGACGAGGATGTGAAGGATCGTCGCGAGCGGGTCATTGGCCGGAACCATTTCCTGTGCAAATCGGAGTGTTAGCCACGCAGCAAACGCTGAGAGAACGTAGTCGGAGCGGTTGTAGAGCGTGCCCCAAAACGGAACCTCGCGGCGTAGATCTCGGAGCTCAAGCGTTCCGATGAGAGCGACCCAACAGAGGGCGAACGGATTCGCTAGTTCCGTGTCAAAGAGGGCAGCAATCAAGGGCGCCGTGGTTGTCGTTGCGAACACGCCGCCTGGCAGTCGAATGGGCATGGCCGCCAAGGCGAAGGTGATCACAAGCCACGCCAGGATTCGAATGGGGTCGACTCCCTCCGGCGGTGGTACCGAAACCCGGACAATGACTATCGCCCCAGCGCCGACGACCGCGTAAACAAGCAGACGCGCGCGCCCGGGAATACCGAGGGGGTCGGACACGGCCGGAAGAATAAGCGCTAAGGGCCGGCCTGCCGTATCGCGGGAAATACGAAAACGAGAGCCTTGAGCTCCCATTCCGCGCGCAGTTAGCGCTTCTAGAGAACGCGAACTGACTTGGGTCTAGACGCCCGTGATTCCAGCGCCGCCACCCAAGACGAGGGCTGCCAGCGCCGCGATCGCCGCTAAGACACGTGCCATTTGTTGCTAGGCCCTCCCTTCGCCCCGTATCGCCGACTTGAAGGTCGGCAAAAGGCGACGGCGGCTTAAGCCAAGTTGGACATCGATACATCCCCGAAACCGCATTAACGTGCCGTAATCCGCTGGTTTGGATCGACAGGCATGCTGGCAAGAAGGCTCGATACCATTCCTGGTCTCGGACAGATTGGCCGTTTCTGGCTCCTAGCATGGCCCTCTGGGGAGCGGATTTGGAGATGCTGTCGTGATCTTCGTGGTCGGCCGTAAGGCGTAGCAGCAGAGACGCATGCAATCGCCATCGGCATCTTTAGAGCGCCTCGATTTGTGGGCACGAGTCGATCGCGATGGTTTACCGGCGCCGCTTCGTTTAGCGGTGGAGCGCAAGGACTGGCTTCAGGCAAAGACCGAGCTCTCGAGAGTCATGGACGGACAGACGACCGACGGCGTCTACGGCCGCGCGCTGATTCAACTGGCACTTGAGTTACCGGCCGGAGTCGATCCTCTGTTTGATCGCTATCGAGCTGCTGCTGCTGTTGATCACGGCGACTGGGACAGGCTGCGAGAAAGCATCGCTCAAGACGCCATTGCCCCCGCTGAGTTGCTCGGCGTCAAGGACCTGCTTCTCGCTCCACTAGACCAAACAGCGCTTCCCGCAGGACTGACTCGCGAGCCTTTAGCGATGTACTTCGCGCCTTACGAGTACGAACTAAGCCAGATGTCGCAGCGTTTGCGTCGGTGGGCTCGCGAGATGCTCCGTTTTGCCGCAACAGATGTGATTTGGTCGCGCCCCGACATTCCTGCGGGCCGTCATTTTCGTCACCGACGATTGCAGGACGTCGTCTATCTTGGATTCGCTGAGGTCCACGCGGGCCGGCTCGGAACAGCAATGGCGCATGCCCTCGAGGCCAGACATTTGGGCGATGAAGACGAACCTCTCCGCCGCTGCGCTCCCGACCTCGAGGAGTTGGTGGCATGGGCAATGGGCGACGAACGCGAACCAAGTCTCAGGTTGTTAGACCAACTACCGATGCCCAACGGCCTTTCGCCGCTGGGGGCGTGGCAGCTTTTGCTCTTCCTAATGCCGGTAATCGCAGTCGCTCAGGAACGTACCTTTCAAGGCAGCACGCGGATTGTCGAACATGTAGCCGCTCGCTTCGGCTCACCACGAGCACAACTGATCGGACAGAGTTGGCGTATCGCAGCGGACCTAGTCGCAGGTGGCTACGGCCCGCACCCAGAACTTCCTGGACTTCGCGCGCAGGCAAGCCGAGCAGGGATAGGACTCCAAGTGTTGCCACTTCTGCTTGCGGCGGCCTCGAGTCGGCGCCCTGCGGATTTTGTCGTCGCTGAGGCTACGGCTCGGCGTGTGGGCAATACCTGGGCGCAAGTAAGCGCACTCGCGTGGATCGCTGCACTCAACCCCAACCCGCGTGCTGCGCGCTGGCTCGCGATGCTCCTCGAGGCGACAGGTTGGCG
>Ga0209689_1000420_pt1 | contig 28993 bp, 24 predicted proteins | sample GraSoiAngelo_149_FD_187119 | JGI IMG/M metagenome (GOLD analysis project Ga0209689, IMG submission 187119) | Grasslands soil microbial communities from the Angelo Coastal Reserve, California, USA - 14_1009_09_30cm (SPAdes) (version 2) | ecosystem: Environmental > Terrestrial > Soil > Grasslands ... | reverse complement strand
TCCCGTTTGCGTTTACTGGCTCGTCCCGGCAAAGCCTTACTCCGAATTACTTCGCGAGATGATTTGTGTTCTCGCTGAACAATTCGATGCGCCGTGCTTCGAACCGCACCTGACGCTTTTGGTGGCGCAGGAAGATTGCCAAGCAGCACGGAAGATTCTAAGGCAAGTCCAAGGCTCATTAATCCGACTGAAGATTTCCAGTGTTTCTGCTTCGTCGAAATTCACGAAGACGCTCTTTATCCGGTTCAAATCGAGTCGAGCGCTTAACAGGTTGGTTGTCGATCTTACGCACACCACCAAAAGGGGTGCTAAAGTGTCGCGCGATCCGCATCTGAGTCTTCTCTACAGGAAAATGCCTGTCGCAGTGAAGAAGGAGCTAGCTTGTACAATGCAGTTGCCATTCCGTGAAGTCTTATTCGATTCGATCAAAGCCGTTCGATGCGCTTCGCCTACACGGAACCGCGCCGATGTAGAAGCGTGGCGCGTCATGGCGACGAAATTTCTGGCAGATAGCTGATCGAAGTTTCGCCGGAAGAAAAGTGCGATGCTCGCTGAGCGCTGCTACAACTCGACAATTCGATAAGGCTTTCCGGTCTTCCGAAGCGCGGGCGCTGAGACGTTGTAAACGGGAATGCCCGTCGAAGTTGCAGCCTCAAGAATGCCGTTGTGAGCATGGCCGTGAAAGACAGCGTTGACGCGAAATCGATTGATTGGCTCTTCCAATCGGCTCGAACCAAGAAATGCAAAAATTTCCGGGTCTTCCCCTTGTAGCGTGGCGCGGATAGGAGAGTAATGCAGGACTACGATCCGCCGTTCCGTTTGTAGTTTCGTAAGCGCCTGCTCCAAGCGAACGGAGTGGGAAATCGATTCCTGCACAAATTGTTTAATGAGCGGTTCGCCCCACGCGTTCAGCATTCGCCGGCCAAAGCCGCCGCCAAAGCCGGAGATGCCGGCAAACCCGACTCCTGCGATTTCGATGGCTTCGCCGTTGAGCACGTTGACACCCGCGTCATCGAGAACCTTGCAAACAAGCTCCGATTGCCCTGATTCGAAATCGTGGTTGCCGAGAACGGCGAGCATTGGAATTCGCACTGCAGCACGAATATCGGCCACGAGTTCCTCCGCTTCTTCGGGCAGTCCGTAATCTGTGAGATCGCCGCAAAGCAGCAGCATGTCAGCACTGCGCGATATCTCATCAAAGGCTTCATGCAATGTACCGCGCGAGTGTTTGCCATAATGAAGATCCGCCGTCGCGGCGATCCGTAGCGCTCGCTTAGCCATCGTCTTAAAAACGAAATCGCCAGCCACAATGGACGTTTCCAGCGCGCGCAAGGGCTGTGGCCATGCACGCGTTATCGGCTTCGACTACGTTATGATGGTGATGACCGCTAAGAGAGCAGCGCGCGCGAAAGCGAAAGACAAACGCGATGACTTTCGTCGTAAATCAATGGCGGCATTGCAGGATGCGAACGTTCCGTTTTTAATCGGTGGCTCCTACGTGGTCGAAGCGTATGCGGGTGTTTCGCGTCGGTCGAAAGATTTCGATCTTTACGTCCGACCCCATCATGTTGATGCGGCCATCGAGGCGCTCGCCCGCGCTGGATACAAAACGGAAAAGACTTTTCCGCATTGGCTTGCCAAAGCCGGGCGCGGCCGGGAATACATTGATCTAATTTTTCGTGCTGGAAACGGGTTATGCGAAGTCGATGATTCGTGGTTTGAGCGAGCGCGGGATGACGAATTACTTGGCCTGGAGGTGAAACTTTGCGCACCCGAGGAAATGATTTGGATGAAGGGTTACATTATGGAACGCGAGCGGTTCGATGGCGGCGACATTGCGCATATTCTTCAGAGCTGCGCAGAGAAACTGGATTGGCGGCATCTGGTTCATCGCTTCGGGCCCGACTGGCGCGTACTGCTGAGCCATTTGGTGCTCTTCGGCTATATTTATCCAAGCGAGCACGGACGGATCCCCGCCGCCATTATGGATGATCTGATCTCGCGGCTACGAAAGGATGCACCCATTGCAGGGCCTGAACGCGTCTGCCGTGGCACGTTGCTTTCACGCAAGCAATATCTGCTGGACGTTCAGGAGCGAGGATTTCGCGATGCGCGATTGGAGGACCGTGTGCACATGGATGACAAAGACATTGCGCATTGGACAAGGGCCATCGCAAAAGAGGAGAAAGCCCGGCGAACGGAATGACTGTAGCCGTGTTTCTGCTTGCCTCGCCAAGGCAATGCTACAACCTGCTACGGCGTGGCAGGCAGAGAAGCGGTTACAACGACGGCGGCGTCGATGTCGATGTTGGGGTTGGAGTCATCTCGGCAGGCGTCGGTGAAACTAGCGGCGACGGAGCTGCAGAAGCAATGGAGAATTTGGTCCTGACCTCATCAAGCAGTTTTTTTTCTTCTTGGTAAATCTTCGCATCGTTAGTTGCAGCAATGTACTCTTTCGCTGCGTCGATTTGATTTGTGTCAAGCAGCAACAGCGCCACGTAAACGGCTGCGTGCGGATCGTGTAATTGGTCGGCTGGCAATTTTTGTATAACCTCAAGACCCTGGGCGCTCCGGCCAAGCCGGTCGAGGGAGAATGCGTAGGTCACGGCGCAATTGACTTCGTTAGGCGCGTGGTCATACGCCTCTTTCGCGAGATCGTACGACCGTTCTGGATTTTGCTCGACGTTGAGACCAAGTCGGGCGAGGTCTGCTGTGATCGGTGCCTCGTTGGGAGAGCTTTCGTGCAGGCGCTGAAGGACTTCATAAAGCTTTCCGGTTTCATTGTTCGCGCGATAAAAGCGGCGAAGCGCGTCGAGCGCCTCGCGCCGCATTGGCGGATTCTTCGCGACGCGAAGCCAAAGTTGTTCGGACTCTTTGTCGAGGTTCCACTTCGAAGCGAGGCGTGCCAGATCAAGTTCGCGTGCCGGCTGTTCGTCCGTCGCTTGTTCAGCCGAGCCCCAAAGTGTTTCGAATTCGGCGTCTGCGGTCCCGCCACTGCGGGATTGCGATCGCCGCGTTGCAATTGCCTGATACGCGAGGCGCAGATATTCGGCTTCGCCCCACATTCCGGTGCGCGTCCAGCGTTTCAAACGCGACCAGTTTTTTAGGTTTGAATATGCGTCTGCAACTGCGATGGAAGCGGGCGGCGAACTAAGTTTGTCTGGTGGCAACTTATCGATCCACTTCACAACGTCGCCAGCGAGTCCATTTTCGTTCATCCAGTTCATGAGCGACGCGAGATCGGACGGATTGCGCGCAGAAAATGGCTTCACTCTTTCCAACAAAAGACGGAACTTCTTCTCATCGAGCTTTTGATAGAAATTAAGGCAAAGAAGATAATCGCCGAATGTGACCTCTTGCGACATTTGAAGCTGTTGCGCAAAGTTATCCGCTGCGGCGATGTCATTGCGCGCCACGGCGTCATTCAGCAACGCCCGCAACGCGCCGGTGCGAAACGGAGCGAGTTTGCTGAGTCGGTCGAGCGTCTCGCGTGCTTTTGCGCTCTTTTCCGAATCGCTGGAGTGGATTTGGAGGGCCGCGAGATTGAACTGGTAGAGATCGTTCCCTGGCTCTTTCTTAACCGCGGCAGCGAATTGCTCTTGCTGCTCGGCGAAATTTCCTTCCGCGCGGGCCAGCCAACCCGCGACAACGTGAAAAGCGGCCCTGTCGCGATCGCTGGAGGCGACTTGACCCAGCGCTTTTCGCGCGAGATCGAGCTTCCCAAAGCGCAGCGCTGCTGAGGCTAGATTGAGCTGACTATCCGGATCCCTTGGCGACAATCGGGCGATTTGTGCGCGCCACGAGACGGCTTCCTCAAGGTTTTGTTTTTCCGCTGCTTCCGCCAGGATGTAATACGCTGGCAGAGAGTCCGGATCCAGCTTCATGACCTCTCGCGCGGTCCGTGCTGCTTCGATAAATCTTTCCTCCTGCAACATCGAAGCCGCCCGATGCAGCAAGCGGCTTTGGTGCCAGTCCCTATACAGCTTTGAGCCGTAACTAAAGAAAGCAACGCCCAGGAGAATAGCGACTACGAATGCCGCAACTAAAAGCGCGAGACGGGCCGGCCACAGTTGTCGCCGAAAAAAAGACTCAACAACAGGAAATATTTGGCCGGACCTTCTGTGCCTGGCATCTCTGATTTTTTCCGCCATTCTCGTGTTCTATCTCGTGGCGCGGCAAAGACTATGGCGCCACGCGCGCGGAGTCCCCTGACCGCAGGCTTCTAAGGTTGCGTCGCCGCTTTGGATTCTTCAATCGCAGGAACTTCTTCTATCGATTCCATGACCTCCTCCCTCAAACGGCGGCCCCAGACGTATCGCGCCAGTAAAACCTTGATCGTTGCGGTTAACGGCACGGCTAGGAGGGGGCCGAGCACTCCGCCAATAATCAAGCCCCAGACAAAGATCGACACGATCACTGTCATCGGATGCAGGCCGACATAATTTCCTACAATGCGCGGGGCGTAGAAGATGCCTTCGAGATTTTGTATCACGATGAAAATCAGCGTTACGCCAATCGGGTGCAACCAATCGCCCCATTGAAAAGCAGCGATAAGAACGGCTGGCACCCAGCATACAATTATCCCTATGTATGGGATCATCGTAAGGATGACAACGAGCAGGCCAATCAGTGGCGCAAAATTGAGCCCGATAAGCGTCAGCGCGGTCCCGATGAGGACCCCATCCACCAGACAAACAAGCAGCTGCCCTCGAAAATACGCTGTGACGTATTTATTGATCTCCGACAAGGCTTCCGCGACTTCGTCCCTGAGCGGCGATGCACGCAGTGGCAGGTATTCTTTCCATCTCCTTTCAATGCGCGGCTTTTCGTTGAGCAAGAAAAATAAATAGATTGGCACCAGGATGAGGCTAAGCAAAAACCCTGTGACCCCAAGAAAACCGCCGATGCTTTGCTTTAAGACCCCCCAGAGCCTGTCCATCAGCGTCGGAAGCGCCCGCTGCAGATTAGGCATTTGTTTTTCTACGTAAGCTTGAATGCGCTGCCGTTCGGCGGTGGTCAGCTTTGGTGGACTTGGCGCGATTGTTTCGCTTCCAGGGGTGATGGCTTGAGGTGTCGCAGATCCCTTTGGCGAAGGCGCGGCAGTCGCGGTTGGTTGCTCATGAGGAGTAGAGGACGCTGGGCCGATGAGCCAGTTTGTGAGACTTGTCGATGCAGACTTTTCATGCGCTCCGCCAAGTAACCCGAAAGTTTGGTCGAATCGATAGATAAGATCGGCAATACGGTCGCGCGCTTTTTCAGTGTAGGCGGGGACTTGCTTTGCGAAATTTGCGCTTTGGATTGAGATGGTTGGGACGAGCCAGGCAACCAATCCACCCAGCGCAAAAAAGGCGAGCGCGAAAAGGAGCGCGATTGCCTTGGTGCGACTGAGCGTGTCTCGAGACATTTTCGTCACCAATGGGTCGAGCAGATAAGTGAGAATCCCCGCGATGGCGACCGGAATCAAGATTGGCTGAAGGAAGCTGATGATATTGGCGCCAGTCCAGATCACCGCGCTAACGATTATGATGAGAAGAACAACAAAGAAAGCAGTAAGGGCTGCCCACATCGTTTTGCGCTGCCAGGGTGTTGGATAATCCTTCATACGCCCATCCTGCGCCGCTTCAGTTTTGTAGAACGGATGCGCTGGATTCGACATTTAATCACTGAGTTGGGTTTGCCTTTGTCGGCGGACCTTTGCTGATTGTTGTCTTGGTGCTCTCGATTTTCTCTGCGAGTTTCTTGTTTTTCGGATCGAGCGCCAGCGCTTTTTGCCACGATCCCAACGCCTCCGACACGCGATCCAATTTCAAATAAATGTCGCCAACGTGTTCGAACACAATGGGGTCGTCACGCTCTATGTTTTTCGCCGCGCGAAGCAGGTCGGCCAGCGCTTGATCGAAATTGCCCTTACGAAACTCAACCCAACCGAGGCTATCGAGGTAAGAGCCATTGTTGGGTTCGATCTCCAAGGCGTGTCTAATCATCTCCTCGGCCTCGTCGAGGTGCATGTTGTGATCCGCCCACATGTAACCAAGGTAATTGTAGGCCTCCGCCGCGTTGGCAGGATCGAGCGCGATTGATTTGCGAAGCAGATCCGCTGCTTTGTCATACAGACCTGCCTGCTCGGCAGTCGCGCCGTAGTTGAAGTAAAACTTGGCATTTACAATTTCGTTATCCTCATCGAGTTCCGCGTCGTGCAGCGCTTCTTCGAACGTCGCCACCGCTTGTTGAATTTGCTTCGCTTCGCGCTGAGCAATGGCGAGGTAATAAACGATTTCCGGCGCGCCTGGGAACCGGCGACGGGCTTCCGCCAGAAATTTCAAAGCGCGTTCTGGATCTTTGAGGGGGCCAAGGAACAGTTCCGCCAGGCGCAAATATGTGCCGGCATGATCGGGATTGATCAGCAGGCTTTGCTCGTAATTCGCGGCCACTTTGGCAAACCTGGCCTTGGCTTCATCAGCCCGGTTTGCGCGCTGAAGCGATCGCGCTTCTTCATCCAACACCTGCGCAAGCAAATCGTACGGCTGATATTTTTCCGGATGCTCCTTGATAATTTGCTCGAGCATTTCAACCGCTTTGTCGCGCTGGTTCGTTAAAATGAAACCGGTCGCGAGCTTTTCCCGTGCATTAGCGTCATCCGGTTGCAGCTCCAGCACGCGCAGATAAAGCGGGATCGCCTCCTTTAGTTGTTGCGACGACGCGTAGTAATCCGCGACGTCCTTGAGAACCGTGGGATCGTCATTGGCGTGCTCCGCTGCTTTTTTGAAAATTTCGTTGACTCGTCTCAATTCGTCCGGCTTCGGCTGCGAGTCTGGTTTGAAAAGGATGGCTACGTAAAGTTTCCCGAGCCGCGTCCAGAAATTTGCGTCGTCACTCCGGACTTTTGTGGCGCGATCCAAAACTTCGATTGCTTTTTTTTCTTCTCCCGCCGCAAACTCGATTTCGACGAGACGCTGGTAAGCCTCTATATCTCGCGGATTCAGCGCGACGGCGCGATTGGCATAATCGATCGCCTGGTCCGTTTTTTTAAGGTACTTCGCGTAAATGTAAGCTAGCTGGCGGTAAGGCTCGGCGTCGTTCGGATTTGCTTTGATTGCGTCTTTTAGAATGTCAATCGCCTGTGGAAAATCTTCCTGCCGTATCAGCAAAACGGCCACGCGCGACGCCAGGTCCGATTGGCCCGGATCGACATTAAGCACCTTACGATACGCCTCGAGCGCTTTATCCATCTCGCCGTTTTCCTCGAACGCCATTCCTTCCACAAAATGCGCGAGCGCCCCTGCTTTGTGTTCGCCCGCTGGACGCAAAACGAGGTCCGGTGCCGGTTTGAAGCTGAATGAATCATCCTGGCGGTCGATGTGTTTTATTCTTGCGGGCGAAGGTCCGATGTGAGGGGCCAGGGTGCGTGGAGTTTTAGCGATTCCGACGCTCGCCGCGGCGAGAAAAACAAGTGCGAAAAGAAAACCCAAGGGCGCGGAAACGCCACGTTTTCTCTGCTCCCTCATGCTTTCGAGTCTAGCTTTCGGCGGCACCCTCCGCAAACCAGCCTTCGTCCGGCGGCTTGAGGCTACGGCTTGGCAGGCCAGCCTTCGCCCTGTGGAGACAGCCGTGTCGGCTGCGCACTCGAGGAATGCGGGCGGCACGCCCACCTCCACGGCAAAAGCCGTGGCAGCTCCGGTGGGACCAGTCTAACGATACAAGTGCGCGCGCACTACGTCTTGTAACGGAGACGCTTCTTATGGCGACTTTGCTTCATCCGCTTGCGGCGCTTGTGTTTTGCAATCTTCGCTTTGCGTCTTTTTTTGAGAGAGCCCATTCAGGTTTTCCAGATTTGCGAGCCGGATTCAACCATCTAATGCGACAGGTTGCAACTGAGTATTTCCTTCGGCACCAGCGCCAGCATCACTAGACGCCGTCCTCGCAAATGGGATGGAGCGGTTTTTCTTCAGGTTGCGCCGGGAACACTGGCCCGAAAGCTTTGGCAGTTCTTAGATGAAAGATCAGGCTCGAGGTTTAGATGGTTTTATGATGTTGCGCCGACGCGTTGAATGAACCATTCGACTGTTGCAGAAAGCGTATGCGCCCCCGACTGGTCGTGAAGCTCGACTGTGACGGAAATGAGGGAACGTCCTTTTGATGAAAGTTCGATGTCGAGCTGTGCGAGAGACTCAGGTGTGACGCCTGCCGTCGATGTCACAACGCCGTTCGCCGGTCTGCGGAACTTTGCTTCAAGTCGGCGCACGACTGGAACGATTCCTTGGGCGGAGCCGAAATGCCTTAGCAGTAATTCACCGCTCGATGCCTCCGCAAGAGCTAGCTGAGCACTTGCGTGAACCGTGCCGAGATGATTGAGATAGTGCTTGTCCGATGGAAGTTGCAGCAACCGCGCCGGCTCGGCGGCCGTCTGAATGCCGAGGAAGCTGTTAAAAGGCAATTCGGTGACGCTGTTCTTCACATCCATATTACATCTTGCGAGAGCAAGTTAAACGTTCTGGTCGACTTCACGAAATATCGCTTCAACAGTCTCGATGTAGTGGCTTGGATTCGGAGGATGGAAAGTGCGCCGTGCCCAGTCTAGCAGTCTCGGACCTGAAATCTCGAGATCGGCCGGATGAGCGCTAGCATGCTGCGATAAGACCCAGGCCGACCGTGGAAAAAGATGGAAGTGGACAGAACGCGTCTGCTCGGCGAAGAGCGCGCAGTAGACACGCTCCGGTTGAATAACAACTTCAATAGCTCGTATAGCGGCCGCCAGTGTGGGGCCCAAGGATGTGAGCGTGTTGCAGTCAAGCCCGGAAAGAGAAAGCGAAGGGATCTTGGGGCTGAGAATCAGATATCCAGGAATAGGACAGCTAAGACACGGTGCCACGACGAAGTGCTCGTTGACGTAAACGGGTGACTTCGAAATGATTTTGTTCACAATGTGCGCGCAAAAACGTCTAATAAGAATTAAAGCGAATCAGTCTAATTTTTATCACTGCTTTAGCATCGCATCCCGCTTCGGCTTGAATTCGGTGCCGGGTTTCCATTCTGGAAATTTGTCGGCGTTCGCGACCTGGTAGCCGACTTCGAATAGAAGATCGATATCTTGGACCGCGCCCGAAAGGTCCCAGTTCGGATCAACTTCGTCCGACACCTGATGATAACGATGCGCGGTGTAATCGTCTTTCTTTTGGTGGCCGAAATCAGCCGGTTTGCCGATGAAATCTTTGCCGCCGCCCGTGTAAAGTGCAGGGACACCAAGTTTGGAAAATTCAAAATGATCAGCGCGATAAAAGCTGCCTTTTTCAGGCTGGCTGTTCGGCGTCATCACTCGCCCGTTTCGCTTGGCGGCGGCGGCCAGTAGGTCGTCAAGCGTTGAATTATTGTTGCTCAGGTCCTCGATGTCGCGCGTTTTTCCCCACGGATTCACGGTGTCGATATTGATGTCAGCGAGCGTTTTCTCGAGCGGATAAAGTGAATGTTGCGCGTAGAATTTCGCGCCGAGCAATCCCGCTTCCTCAGCGGTCGTGGCCATAAATAACACCGGGTGTTTGGGCGGCGGGTTCAATTTTGTGAACGCGCCTGCGAGTTGGATGATCGAGGCGACGCCGGACGCGTTATCGATTGCTCCATTAAAAATCTGATCGCCTTGCAATTCGGGGTGACGCCCAAGATGATCCCAGTGCGCGGTATAAATGACGTATTCGTCCTGCAATTTCGGATCGCTCCCCTCGAGTTTGCCGATGACATTGCGCGATTTGAATGAGTGAAGTTGTTGCTTGATGTCGATGTTGGCTCTCGCATTCAACGCCACCGGCCGGAATTTTTTTGTGGTCGCCGACTTCTTCAGCCCGTCGAAATCTTGACCGCAATCGGCTAGCAATTTCTTGGCGACATCGAGCGTGATCCACGAGCGCACTTCTACGGCGTCCATGTTCTTGTTTGGCGCGTCGATCTCATAATTCTCCGTGGCCCAACTCGTTTTCACGACCGAGTAGGGATAGGCGGCCGGTCCGGTCTCGTGAATGATGACGGCGGCCGCGGCGCCTTTTTGCGCGGCGATTTCGTATTTGTAAGTCCAGCGCCCGTAGTACGTCATCGCTTTTCCCTTAAACATTTTGCCATCAAGCTTTGATGAGTCCTTTGGATCGGGAATCGCGGGGTCGTTGATCAACATCAAAATCGTCTTGCCCCGGACATTGGCATCCTTGTAATCGTCCCAGCCGTAATCCGGCGCGACGATGCCATAGCCGACAAAGACCAGGTCCGAGTTGTTGACCTTGATCTCTGGTTGAAGACGTGCCGATGAGGCAACGAAATCGTCGGGATATTTCAGCTCGGTCGTTTTATCGCCGACCGTGAACGACATTCGCGGTTCGCTCTTGATCCCGGCCAGGGGGACTTCCTGCACATAGCTTCCGTCGGGATTTCCCGGCTTAAGACCCATCTGCTTGAACTGATCACTGATGTACTTGACCGAAAGTTCTTCGCCTTTTGTTCCCGGCGCGCGACCTTCGAATTCATCGGATGCGAGAATCTTAATGTGCGCAAGCAAACCGTCCGGCGTGATCGCGTCCAGCGCCGGCTGCAAACGCAATGCCAATTCATCGGCCGTGAGACTAGACGCGGCGACACCAAAAAGGATTGCGACCAACCGGCGTCCAATTTTCATTTTCTCTTCTGTAACGGCGCTCTGTGAGAGCCGCAAGATAATGACGAAGCACGAATGACCAAAACAGTCAGCTGGTCGTTATGCTTTTATTTTTGTCGTTTCTTCGTCCTTTGCCATTCGGATTTCGTCATTCCAGCCACACGTATTTGTAAGGATGATGATCAAGAATCGTCGGATACCAGCCTTTCACGCTCGGGCGGATCAAAAAAGCGTGGGTGTAAAAATAGACCGGCAAGATCGGGGCGTCCTCGAGCAGAATTGCCTCCGCCTTCTGAAATGCGGCGTATCGAGCTGCTTGATCACCAGTTTGGCTGGCTTCGGCAATAAGCCGATCGTAATCGGGATTTGACCAGCCAGTTTGATTGTTCGTCCCATTGGTCACCCAAAGATCGAGAAATGAATTTGGATCGACGTAATCGCCGATCCAGGTCGAACGAATCACCCGATAATTCATCTGACGCCGCGAATCGAAATAAACCTTCTCTTCTTGATTCACGAGCGTGGCGGCGACGTTCAAATTTTGGCGCCACATTTGCTGGACGGCCTCTGCGATGAGCTTGTGGTTTTCGGATGTGTTAAACAGAATCTCGATCGGTGGCAGGCCGCGGCCATTTGGATAACCTGCCTGCGCGAGCGTTTTGCGTGCAAGATCGACATCGTCCGGAATCGAAGATTGGCAGGTGTAGCCAGCCGTGTTCGGCGGCGTGAAACAGAAGCGGGCAATTGCGCCCCGTGCGTAACCCTGTTGACAATGCTTTCGCGATCGATGGCCATGGCGAGCGCGCGACGAACCAGACGGTTATTGAGCGGCGGCCGGGTCACATTCACACGATAAAAATAAGTGCCGAGATATGGATCGACGCGCAGGAACTCAGGATGTTCGCGGCGGTAGCGATCGATGCGGTTGATCGGCATGGAGTCGGTGACGTGTAACTGGCCGGAGCGAAACGCGTTCTTCAATGTCATTGCTGTCGATTGTGTGAAAAACAATCTCGTGTAATCGGACCTTCTGCGCTTCCCAGTAAGTCGCACTCTTTTTAACGTGCACACGATCATTCAGTCGCCATTCTTCGAGTGTGAACGGCCCGTTGCCAACGTAGCGTCACGGTTTGGTCCAGCGACTGCCGCGTTCCAAAACCGGACCGTACTTTTGGATTGTGGAAATGGGCACGGGAAACCAGGAGTAATGATTAAGGAGAGAGAGAAAGTAAGGCGTTGGATTGGTCAGCGTGATCTGCAGCGTCCAATCATCGAGAACGCGGAAACCGACTTTCTCGAAGTTGTCGATCTTTCCTTTGTTAAACGCCTCCGCGTTTACGACCGGATACAGCATGTATGCAACTGGAGAAGCAAGCGCGGGCGATAGAATGCGGTGATAGGATTCGGCAAAGTTTTGCGCGACAACCGGGTCACCATTGGACCACTTTGCGTTATGCCTGAGATGAAACGTATAAATCTTTTCGTCCGGCGAAATGTCCCAGCTCTCGGCTACACCGGGGACGGGATGCAGATCGTGCGGATCTTCGGAAACGAGACCCTCCAGGAGCGCGGAAATGATGTTGAGCGAGCTGACACTGTTTACGATTTGCGGATCGAGATCCTGGACTTCCTGGCCGTTGCCCTTGTGCAGAATCTGGAGCCGGTTGCCTCTTTCGACGTGAGTTTCGGCACGATGACACGAGAGGAGCAAACATGCGCCGAGCGCGAGAATGCCGGGGAGCGCACGCGCCCTCGCGTGCTGACGAGGGCGCCCTTGCCGTCGCGGATTTTTTCCAAATGAGTGAGCTTTCAGAATGGAAGACGCGAGAGAGCGTGCCGCAAGGGCGCGGCAACCGGTGCGGGAGGCGCGTGCCCTTCCCGAATCAGAGCAATCACGCGTGCATTGATGCGAACACGAGCGCCTTTTCGTTTGTTCTGCGCGCGCTGTGGGCTCCCTCACCTTCGTTCAGTATGACAGCGCTGACTCATCTCCCTTCCTGTGAAGGACCGGTGGGCGCTTTCTGTTTGTCCTGCGGTCCGATGCCGATCTTTTTCAGGAACGGCTGGATCGATTGTTTCCGCCCGAGGAACTTCTCGATGGAGATGTTAACGTCGCGCGAGTCGCCCGGCTCGTAAATTTCACGACGCAATCGCAATCCGGCCTGTTTGTCGAGGTAACCGTCTTTGGCGTTTTCAAAGACGGTCGCCATATCGGCAGCAATCGCATCCGCCCAGGCGTACCCGTAATAACCGGCATCGTATCCATTTAAATGCCCAAAGTAGGCAACGAACGTCGTGCTCGGATCGATTGGCAGAAAAACTTTTTCCAGGATCGGATTCGAAATCGCCACGGAGTCGTAGGAGTCATCTTCTGGGTGTTGATCGTGCAGTGCCAAGTCGAGCGATGCGAACGCAAACTGGCGTCGATAAAAAACACCGGCATTGGCCAGCTTGGTGTCATTCATTTTCTTTATTATTTCCGCTGGAATCTTTTTCGAGGGATCGCGGTAATCGGCGGCAAATGTGTCGAGCACCCTTTTATCCCAGACCCAGTTTTGCAACATTTGCGAAGGCGCCTCGACAAAATCCCCCGGAACATGAGTCCCGGAAAATCGGCCATACTTGGCGCGAGTGACAATTGAATGCAGGGCGTGACCGAATTCGTGGAACAATGTTTCGACGTCGGTATGTGTCAGCAGAGATGGCTTGTCTGCAGTTGCAGGTGGAAAATTGCAGAGCAACGCCACTGTTGGCCGCTGGTATTTTCCATCCGATAACAGTTTGCCACCGATAATTTCGAACTGTGCGAAGTGATTGAATTTTCCTTCGCGCGGAAACATATCGAGATAAAACATGCCGAGCGGCTCACCCGTGACGGAATCGGTCACCAGATAAAGGTGCAGATCATCGATCCACTTGTAAGGCGCAGTGATCTTTTCAAATTTCAGGCCGAAAATGCTCTGATAAATGTGGAACATGCCGTCGAGCACTTTCTGGAACGGAAAATACGCGCGCAACGCTTCCTTATCGACGGAGTATTTTTGTTTGTTCCGCTGGTTGCTGTAGTAGCGCCAGTCCCAAACCTCCAGCTTGGTGTTAGGATCGTTCGTGTCGGCGGCTTTCAATTTTTGTAACTCCGCCACTTCGCTGTCGAACTTTGGCTGGATTCCGGCAACCAGGTCATTGATATATTTTCCCGCGCTGGCCCCGGTCTTCGCCATTTTGATCTCGGTCTGGAAGTCATCCCACGATTTATAACCCAGCCGCAACGCGATCTTATTCCGGAGTGCAAGCATTTGGTTGAGAATGGGAACGTTTGTATCTTTCGCGAGGGTCTCTCGAACGACGTAGAGTTGCTTGCGCGTGGCTTCGCTCTTCGCGTTTTCTTCCACGGTATTGAATTGCCAGGTAACGTTTGCCATTACTGTGTAGGCATCGTCTCCAGTCCTGATACCAGGCGAGGCGAAGAAACTGTCGGGCAGACCGTCGAGGTCGGCCTTTGTAAACATGACCGGCGCGTTTGCCTTGACGATGTTCGTGTCGAAATCAGTTCCTAACTTGGACAACTCCTTGCGGAGCTGCTCGACTTCTTTGCGCTGATCGGGCGACAAATCCAAGCCAGCGCGGCGATAATCGCGCAGTGTTTCATTGAGCAGCTTTTCGTCTTCGCCCGAAAGCTTGGGGTGCGTGTCTGCGAAAGCCTTGATGGCCTTGTAAACGTCCTCGCGGTAATCAATTCCGACAGCCCATTCTTGGAAGGCCTTTACCGCGTTCTCCGCGGCACTGCGCATTGCGGGATTTGGGTTCGTCTCTTTGATGATCGCTGCCTTGTTCGCCGCAATTCCGGCCTGATACGCGAGGTCGTCGAGCGCGACGACGGTGCTCTTAAACGTGACTTTGCCCAGATCCTGGGCGCCAATCTGGTCCAGTGCCTTGTTCGCTTTCGCGATCGCATCCTTCATGGAAGTTTCGACCGCTTTCGGCGTTTGCTCCCAATCGGGAATCGTTAGGACTGCGTGCGCCTTCGCGGCAGCAGGGCGAAAATCATCGACCGTTTTTAGATCGGCGGCGGAAAGGGATGAAGTCGAGGTAATGAGAGCGACGGGCAAACAAAGAAGCGGCAAATTCATGGCAAGGAAGATTGGCCAACACCTGTATGCGTGTGCATTGGGAAAGGCAAATTCAGGAGATGGTGTTGGGCGCGAGATCTGCTGCGATTCCTAGGTTGCGTTTGACGACTGCGCAAGCTAGGAAACGTTCGCCGCGATGATTCAGAAATTTTTCCTCGCCTTTATTCCGATTTTTGTCGCGATCGATCCAATCGGGCTCGTCGCGATCTTTACGGGGCTTGCCGCCAGCGCTTCGCCCGAGCAGCGGAAACGCCAGGCTTCTCTCGGAATCTTCACGGCGCTCTGCGTAGCTATCGGATTTATTTTTCTCGGGGAGATTATTTTCGACGCACTTGGCATCACGGATGCGGACTTTCAAGTCGCCGGTGGTCTAATTCTGCTTGCTCTGGCAGGCCGGGAATTGCTCAATCTTGGGACGTCCGACCATGGCGGCAGCGATGAATTCGGAATCGTGCCGCTTGGAATGCCGTTAATTGCCGGGCCGGCGTTGCTGACTGCGCTGCTTATTCTCGTCGATACGGTAGGCTTGGTGTTCACGCTGGTCTCGCTTCTGGTCAATCTCGGCTTAGTTGCAGCGGCGTTCTGGAATGCAGACTGGTTTACGCGTTGGATGGGCAGGCAGGGGTTGCGCGGCGTCTCGAAGATTGTCGCGCTTCTTCTAGCCGCGATCGCAGTCAGCCTGATCCGGCGCGGCTGGCAAGGCGTGTAATCTACGCTCCGGCGATATCGCCGGTTCACATCACTTCGAGATAGCTCGAAGTTAAAAAGTCGTTTCGAAACGTGAACCGCTGGCAATGTGCCTGCGCGATGAAGGCCAGAATTCTTTTAGCTCTGCGCTTTTATCACCGGCCTGATATCGCCGATTGAGCTCGGTCTCAATCGCCTTAATCTCATCCTGTTGTGGAAGCGGCATCCCGCTATAGATGTACGCGGGCACCTCATTGCGTGTCCGAGCTAGCGGCTGCGTTGCATAGAGATCCAGGCGGCGCTTCTGCAGTTGCTCCGTCGCCCAATTCCTGTAAACCGGGTTTGGATATCCCCACACTTCCGCCGTAGTAGCGTATCGGGAGTAGGTGTAACCGCCCGTTACCGCCGGACCCGGCGGTGGCGCGGGCTGTTGTGCGCAGCCAATCAGGCTGGCGGCAAATGCTGCTAATAGTAATCGTTTCATACTCTTTAATTGCTAGACTTTGTTTAGAGACTCACTTGCGACTATTAAACCACAGAAATTGCTCGCAGTCGCAGGTTTATTTTGCTTTTCCGTTGACGGGATTCTGGTGTAAAGTCGGCAAATCCAAACAGCCGACTCCAAGCCGAATCAGACTAACACACTGAGAGGTAGCTCTGGTCATTGACACACCGGTACCTCTTGTTACTATCCTCGCTCTATGAGATTTCCACTTCCGCTTACAGCAAAGATCGCGACTTACGTGATCGGGCATAAGTTGCGTGGCACCAAGAAGTTCGCCACGGTGCTGCAACTCGAGCCGCTGCACACCTGCAACCTGACGTGCACTGGCTGCGGACGAATCCGAGAGTACTCCACTTCGCTTAAAGACATGATGAGCCTGGAGGATTGCCTCGGGGCGGCGCAAGAGTGCGAGGCGCCGATGATTTCAATCTGCGGCGGCGAGCCGCTGATCTATCCGCATATCGAAGCGCTGGTGAAAGGGTTGCTCGAACAGAAGCGGATCGTTTACATCTGCACAAACGCCATGTTCATGCGCAAGAAGATGCGCGAGTGGCTCACCAAAGAATTGCGGGCAGCGGAGAATGCCAGTCCGGCTCGGACCGGATTGCGCAAAGAACTAGAAGAAAAGATCTACGCCTTGGTCGCGAAAGGATTGGTCTCAGAAAAAGACGCTGCGACTATCCGCAATCCGCAATCGCCAATCCGCGATTGTACAATCGGACCGACACGTTGGATGTATTGGAACGTGCACCTCGATGGTCTCGAGCGGACGCACGATCTCATCGTCGAGCGCGAAGGCGTTTTCAAGGAGTGCATCCTCGCGATCAAAATGGCGAAGCTGCTCGGCTACCAAGTCGCGACCAACACGACGATTTACAAGGAAACCGACATGCAGCAGATCGAGCAGATGTTCGATTATCTTTCCGATCTGGGCGTCGATGGCCACACTATTACTCCGGGATACGATTATGACGCCGCGAAGAAAGACATGATCAAGCGGCTTAATTTGCGCCCAGAAAACTTCTTCCTCACCCGCGCGATGACGATTCAGAAGTTCCAAAAAATCGAGAAGTGGATGAATCGGTACACGTTTTTGGGGACGCCGGTCTATTTCGAATTTCTCGCGGGCAAGCGTGATTTGACGTGTTCAGCATGGGCAATTCCGACGCGAAACATTCGTGGCTGGAAGGGGCCCTGCTATCTCATGACCGACGGGCATTATGCGAGCTACGCAGAATTGCTTGAAAAAACCGAGTGGGACCGATATGGAGTCGTGAACGGCGTGGCGCGGGACAGTCGTTGTGAAAATTGCATGGTACACTGTGGTTATGAACCAACCGCAACTCTGGGTCTGCAAGCGCAGCGCGGCGACACTTGGAAAACGGTCAGATTCAACTTTGGCCCGAAACCCAGGCCAACCGGCCGTGGCAGCGAAGTTCTTGCGTTTGACGGCGTAAGTTCTGGAAACGGACATCTCACGGGAAAAAGCGCCGAGGCTTCGGCGCAGGCATCGTAAGATCGACAAGTTATTAGATCGACAGGTCCGAGATCGACATCATGAACCGGTCCTCTGACGTAATCCCTTTGCCAAGCGCGCGCCGAGATCTCGCCCAGTCATATGCGCCTAACGATATCGAGCTTTCCCAGGCGATAGCCCGTGCGCAAGAAAATCTTCTTCGCCAACAGAAGCCCGACGGTGAGTGGTGCGGCGAGCTGATCGTCGATAGCACACTCTGCTCCGATTACGTGGTCTTCATGCACTGGTGTGGCGAAGTCGATACGCAATTGCAGCGGCGCTGTGTTCGTCACATTCTGAAACGCCAATTGCCGGACGGCGGCTGGAATAATTATCATGACGGCCCGAGCGAGATTAACGCTTCGGCGAAGGCATATTTTGCCCTGAAACTCGCCGGCTGCTCGGCGGACGCGCCGTTCATGCAGGAGGCGCGCTCCAACATCATGCGGCTAGGCGGCATTCCGCAGATGAACACCTTCAGCAAGCTTTATCTCGCGCTCCTGGGTCAGTTTCCGTGGAAGTATTTACCGACGACTCCTGTGGAAATGGTGCTCCTGCCAAGCTGGGCGCCGTTTCACATCTACAAAATGTCATCGTGGAGCCGGGCCATGCTCATGCCGCTCGCCATTATTAACCATTTCAAACCCACCCGCGCGCTGCATGGTGAGAAGCAATTGCACGAGCTCTATCCGCTCGGCACCGAGCAAGGCGATTTGCGGCTGCCGCGGAGCGAGCGTTTCTGGACTTGGCGCAATTTCTTTCTGCGGGTCGATGATGTTCTGAAGTTCCTGCGTCCTCTTGGGTTTCGTCCGCTGCGTCGGCGCGCGCTTGAAGAAGCAGAACGGTGGATGCTCGAACGGATCGGCGAAGGCAGCGACGGCCTGGCGGCTGTGTATCCGGCGATGCTGAATTGTCTGATCGCGTTGCGCGCTCTCGGTTACTCGAAAAGAAATCCCGTTTACGCGAAGGCGCAAAAAGATTTCGCAGGACTGTTTGTCGACGATCCCGATGATTTCCGCATACAACCGTGTCTTTCGCCCGTCTGGGACACCGCGATCAACATCATCTCGCTGGCGGAATCCGGCGTTTCCCCCGAACACCCCGCGCTGCAAAAGGCGGCCGATTGGCTCGTCAGCAAAGAAGTGCGAATCCGCGGTGATTGGGCGGTAAATAATCCGCATCCGGAGGCGAGTGGGTGGGCGTTCGAATACAACAACGTTTACTATCCGGACACGGACGACACGGGGATGGTGCTGATGGCGCTGCGGCTGGTACGGCCGAAAGATCAACAATCACTCGATGAGATCTTTCGCCGCGCCCTTGGTTGGCAGCTTAGTTTCCAATGTCGCGATGGTGGCTGGGCAGCGTTTGACAAGAACGTTACGACGCCATGGCTGGAAGACATGCCGTTTGCCGATCACAATGCGATTCTCGATCCAACGTGCAGCGACCTGACGGCACGCACACTCGAACTGCTCGGTTATATTGGTTTCGATGCCAAAGCGCAGTGCGTGCGCGACGCCATCCAGTACTTGATCGATACCCAGGACGACGACGGTTCCTGGTACGGCCGTTGGGGCGTGAATTACATCTACGGTACCTGGCAAGTGCTGCGCGGCTTGCGCGCGATCGGCCAGGATATGACGCAGGACTGGATATTGCGGGCACGTGACTGGCTTGAGAGCTGCCAGAATAGCGACGGTGGCTGGGGCGAGACCTGCGCCACCTATGAGAACCCCGGGGCCAAAGGCATCGGCGAGAGCACAGCATCGCAAACAGCATGGGCAATCATGGGCATCTGTGCATGCGGCGACCTCGATCGCCTGAGTATTCAGCGCGGATTGCGTTTCTTGCTCGGTTCACAAAAACCCGACGGCTCATGGGATGAACAGCAAATCACTGGCACTGGGTTTCCGCGCGTCTTTTATTTAAAATACGACATGTATCGCCAGAATTTTCCGCTGCTCGCTCTGGCGACCTATGTGAATTATCGCAGCGATCTCGGACATCGTCCGAGTTTTTACCGCTGCGATGGAAGTTAGGCTTCCAGCCTGACTCGGCCGGCAGACTTCCCGTCTACCGAAAATTCTCTGCGCGGTGGGCCTGGGAAGCGCTGACCGCCGAGTCAGCCAAGATGCTGATTTCCGATCGCGAAAAAAATAAGTCCTGTCGTTAGCGGCGATTCGATCTAATTATACAAACTATGGCTTACGAATTACCAAAATTACCCTACGCTTACGATGCTTTGGAGCCGCACATCGATGCGCGCACGATGGAGATTCATTACACCAAACATCATCAGGCCTACATCGACAACGTGAACAAAGCGATCAAAGGCAAAGCCGATCTCGAGAAAAAATCGGTCGAAGATTTGATCAGCGATTTAAGCGCTGTTCCGGAAGATATTCGCACGGTGGTGCGAAATAACGGCGGTGGCCATGCCAACCATTCGTTCTTCTGGAAGATCATGGGGCCGAACGCGGGCGGCGAACCGAAAGGCAAACTTGCCGATGACATCAAATCCACATTTGGCAGCTTTGACGATTTCAAAGAGAAATTTGCAGCTGCCGGGACGGGTCGTTTCGGCAGCGGCTGGGCGTGGCTTATTAAGAACAAGAGCGGAAAGCTCGAAATCATTTCCACCCCGAATCAGGACAGCCCGCTCATGGATGGCAACAAGCCAATCCTTGGCGTGGATGTTTGGGAACACGCCTATTATCTCAAGTACCAAAACCGCCGGCCCGACTACATTAAGGCTTGGTGGAATGTGGTGAACTGGGACGCGGTGGGGAAGAATTACTGATTCGCGCCAGCGGATTCCGCGGCTGGATAGCGCACGCGTCTCGCGTGTTGGTTTTGGCGTCCCGCCAAAACGCACTTAGCTTGTGCCCGCGAACGCGTATCGCTGCCGAACGTGGAAGGAGTTCGCGAAAGCGAAACGCTTTCGCCAACACGCGAGACGCGTGCGGCTACCCAAAACATGGCGTACCTAAACGAAAACTATCTCAAGCTTCAGGCCGGCTATCTCTTCCCAGAAATCGCCCGGCGCGTGCGTGAATTTTGCGAAGCCAATCCCCAAGCGGCCAAGCGTGTGATCCGTTGCGGAATTGGTGACGTAACTGAGCCGTTGCCGCGCGCGGCAATCGACGCGATGAAGCGTGCTGTAGATGAGCTGGGAAAACGCGAAACCTTTCGCGGCTACGGTCCCGAGCAGGGCTACGAATTTTTACGATCGACAATCGCGCAACACGATTATCGCGACCGGAATATCGATATCGCCGATGATGAGATTTTTATCTCGGACGGATCAAAATGCGATTGTGGATATATTCTCGATATTCTCGGGGACCAAAACAAAGTCGCGATTCCCGACCCGGTCTATCCGGTCTATGTCGATACGAATGTGATGGCGGGCCACACTAGCAGGGTAAAATCGGACGGCAGCTACGAAAACATCCTTTATTTGCCGTGCACCGCCGACAACGGATTTGTTCCCGAACGCCCACGGGAACACGTCGATCTTATTTATCTTTGTTTTCCCAACAACCCCACCGGAGCCGTTGCGTCACGCGAGCAACTTTCGAGTTGGGTCGAGTACGCGCGCGAACACGAGGCGTTGCTACTCTTTGATGCCGCTTATGAAGCGTACATCTCGCAGCCAGGCGTTCCGCATTCGATTTTCGAGATTCCCGGCGCGCGCGAGTGTGCGGTGGAATTACGCAGTTTTTCCAAGAGCGGCGGTTTCACTGGCGTGCGCTGCGGGTTTACGGTCATGCCGAAAACGTTGCTTGCCAAAACAGAGTCGGGAAAAAAAATGCCATTGCATCCGCTTTGGCATCGGCGCTGGAGCACGAAGGCAAACAGTGTGAGTTATCCCGTGCAACGCGGCGCGGAAGCGCTTTATACGCCGGCAGGCGGCGAACAAGTTCGCGCGCTCATTGACCACTACATGGGTAACGCGCGAATCTTGCGTGCGGCCGCCGCAGAAGCTGGTATGACAGCATTCGGCGGAATAAACGCGCCCTACATCTGGGTCAAAACGCCGGACGGGCTGACTAGCTGGCAGATGTTTGATCGCATGCTGCGAGATTTGAACGTCGTGATCACGCCCGGCAGCGGTTTCGGCGCACAGGGAGAAGGGTATTTTCGCATTTCCGCTTTCAACAGCCGGGATAACGCTGAGGAAGTGGCGCGGCGTCTGGAGAGATTGTGCTGATATTAATTCTGTAGCCGCCGCCCTCTGGCCGGCGCGGCGCGCGTTCGTTAAAGGCATCAGCGCAGCGCTTCCCAGAGGGAAGCGGCTACAGGCTCGAATCCTCCCTTGTCCACTGAGTCAACGCGCGTAACGTTCCCGTTTTGAAAAATCAGCGTGTCCGCTACGAAACAGAATATACCGCAGCTTTATCGCTTTTGTTTCTTGATGCTGGGTGACGCGCGTAAGGCGCAGGACGTTTTTCACGCAACGTTACGTGAGGCGGCGGCGCGCGCGGCCCAGGGGGAACTGCCAGACGAGCGATTTTGGCTCTTTCGCGACGCGCGCTGGCGTTGCCTGGAAGCAAGCGAAACCGATTTGCAAGCCGAGCCCGTCGGGCTCGACGAGCATGACATAGGTCTGGAGGCCCCTTCAAAAATTGAGCAACTCGATCCCACGCAGCTCGCAATTTGGATTTCCTGTGCACGCGATCCTCAGAGAACTGCCCTGGCACTTTTTTATCTCGATGAATTCGATTACCGCGAAATTCTTAACCTGACGGAACTCAAGCTAGGCGAGCTTTCGCGGCTACTGGAGCAGGGGCGGCGACAATTTCAAGCCTGGCTGTACGCAATGCTTCCTCAAAAGCCGAACTTGAACGTATGAAGACGCCGCGGTTATCGCGTCGGCAACGGGATCTTCTGAATTGTGCGCCGACTGGTGAGGAGAGGGTGCGCGACCGGACCATGCGCGCCGTAATATCCCGTGCAGGCAAGTCCCACGAATTTGTAAATCAACAGAACTTCGATCGAGCAGTGGCGGCACTGGTTCGCGTAATCCCTATGCCGCCAGAGACCGCCGAATGGTTCTCCACTGACCTCATCTCGCCTTCCAAATGGACGTGGAAAAAAACTGTGCGGAACCCAGCCGTCCTCGCGATCGGGATCGCTCTTGTCGTAATCGCTGGAGTGCTCGTCTTCCAGTTTGTTGCGCGACTAAATGATTTTCCGGGATCGGCAACCGCGCGGAAATTATTGGCGATTGCCGGCTCGACACGATCGGTCCTTCTCGATCCAGTAAACGCGGACGCGGGAACGTTGAGCGATTTGTTTTTTATGAAACACGGGCTGGAACATTACGATGTTCCGCCGGAATTCGCCGATTTCCGCACAATCGGCTGCCGCGTTTTCGACGACGATGAGTCGCGACGCATCGCCCAAATCTGGGTAGCCGAGAAACGCATGCAGTTTTTTCTCTTTCCAGCGGAGAGGGATGTCAAGACCGGCGCTGTGTTAAAGTTCCCGGGGTGGCGGTATGTTCATCAAGAAAACTGGATTGGCGCAGTCACTCAGCACAACGGCGTCTGCTTCATGGCCGCGCTGCGTGGCCGGGAAAAAGACCTCACCCCATACATTCCGAAGACGAAACAGTAAGTTCAGGTTCCGTTGACATGTCGCGACGTGCGATTGAATCTTCTGGCCCGATTTAATGCCAGGGTAGCTCAGCGGTAGAGCAGGGGACTCATAAGCCCTTGGTCGGGAGTTCAATTCTCCCCCCTGGCACGTCGATTTTGCGTTGCGGATTTCCGGTTGTGCAATGGTTGAATGTTGGAGGTTGAGCGCCTGCCGCACCGTAGCGTTGCGAAGGCGGTTTTGAGCGTCGAAGGTCTGAGGCACGCGCTCGCCAGCGTCCGCGTCATGAATGACGAAAACATTCTCGACAAGCTTTTCGCGGGCGGCAATTCCTATTGGCTGACGCGTTTTGTCATTCTGCGGTTGCTCGGGTTTGTTTATGTGATCGCATTTTTGGTAGCTGCACAGCAACTCGTGCCGCTTATCGGCGAGCACGGATTAACACCGGCGAATCATTTTCTTGCCGCCATCCAGAGCCAGCTTGGCTCGCGAACGGCAGGAATGCTACGAGTCCCCACGCTATTTTGGTTTGAAAACTCGGACAGTGCGCTGTCGATCTTTGCCTGGATAGGTTTCGGTTTGTCGCTGGTCGTTCTGGGCGGCTACGCGAACGCAATTATTCTCGGTATTCTCTGGGCGATGTACTTGTCGATCGTCCATATCGGGCAAATCTGGTACGGTTACGGCTGGGAAATTCAACTCCTAGAGACCGGATTTTTGTCGATCTTTCTCTGCCCATTGATCGATGGGCGCCCTTTTCCGAGATGCCGTCCGCCGATCCTTGTTTTCTGGCTTTTTCGCTGGCTCGGTTTTCGGATCATGATCGGCGCTGGCTTGATCAAGCTACGTGGCGACTCCTGCTGGCGCGCCCTTACTTGCCTTTACTATCATTACGAAACGCAGCCGATCCCCAACCCGATCAGTCGCTATTTACATTTCGCCCCCCACTGGTTTCACAAATTCGGTACCGCTTGGAATCATTTTATCGAACTGGTCGTGCCATGGTTCTCATTCGGTCCACGCACCGCGAGGCACACCGCCGGTGTCTTGCTTGTCAGTTTTCAAATCGTTCTCATCATTAGCGGCAACCTCTCCTTTTTGAACTACGTCACCATTATTCCGTTCCTCGCCTGCTTCGATGATACATTTCTGCGCCACTTTCTGCCGGCGACACTCGTCAGGCGCGCCGAAGGCGCGGCTCAGAAATCGAGACCGTCGCGCATCAACAACACAATCGCCATCGTATTGGCGGTCCTGGTTGCCTATCTGAGCATCGCGCCGGTGCTCAATCTGGTTTCCGGGCGGCAGCTGATGAATTACTCCTATGATCCGCTCGATCTGGTAAACACGTATGGCGCGTTCGGCACGGTCGGCCGCGAACGCGACGAAATTATTTTCGAAGGAACGACTGACGCAATTATTACCGGCGACACGAAATGGAAGGAATATAAATTCAAAGCCAAGCCGGGTGATCCGAATCTGCGCCCGCCGTTCGTCGCGCCGTATCAACCACGAATCGATTGGCAAATCTGGTTCGCCGCCATGGCCTCACCTGCCGAATATCCGTGGACGCTGCATTTTGTTTGGAAACTTCTACACAATGATCGTGGCACGCTCTCGCTCCTCGCGAATAATCCCTTTCCGAACGAGCCGCCTCGTTACATTCGCGCGCGACTCTATCGTTACCAGTTCGCGCCACTGGGCGAATCAGCGTGGTGGAAACGCGAACCAATCGGTGAATGGCTTCCGGCTCTTTCGAGCGATGATGCTCAATTACGTCGCCTGCTCACCGCGATGGATTGGCTCGATTAATGGAATCGATCTCTTCGCGCCGTCTACAGAGCGCGCGCCTTCAACGACGCGATCGTTTCGCGTAGCATGCGGTAGCCAAAATGCCCTTGCGGCACGCGGAGCAACTCCGATCCGTGCCATTTCTGCTGAATTTTCTCAACATCTGTCGGCCGGGAAATCAAATCGAATTCACCCGCGACAAACAGCACGCGGTCAGCGTCACACAACGATTGGTTGTGCATTGGCGAACTGAGATGATAATGCCGCGCCACGAGCGCTGGCTCGATGCTCGCGCGGCGAAGTTCGCGTCGCATGAACCGTGCGGCGGGGCTTTCCCAGATCGCGTGTTCGACGTTTACAATCGGCGCCATCAAAGCAACGAAACGAAAATCGCGCTCAACCATCGCCAGAAGCGCGCCGATCCATCCGCCATAACTCGTGCCGAGTACGCCAAACTCCTGGCAGCCGTGCTTACGCAATGCTGCCATCAACTGCCGCACCTCGATCACGCCTTGGCGTAGCCCCTCGGCGTTGCGAATGAGATCGGCCGTGATTGCGAGTTCGCCGTTCCAGTAGCCGCGCGGGACACGCGAATAGTGATATGGGAGGTGGACGAAGCAGGCATTCCAGCCGAGTTCGTTAAGACGCGCAGCACAGCGGCGATACCCAATGTGACTCGCGGACATGAGCGCGTGCAGCATGAGAACCGTCGGTGCATTCCAGCCGCGTGGGCATGGGAAGAAATCCGCGCGCGCGACATTGTTGGCAGGAAAATTTGTAATGATCGGGCTGCGCCAGGTAATTGTTGGGCCGGGTCGATCGCCGATTGCACTTGCAATTTCAGCGCCGTTTGGCACGGCGTAAAAATTCTTAGCTGTGAGCTTTTCGCACGCCGACACATAACGTGCCATCTCATCGCGACTCCGCGCGTGCAGACGATGGCGCGACTGGAGCAGATTTATCGACGCGCACATAAGCAAATCGACGCCGCTCGCGGCGAAACGCCCGAGCTTGCCAGCTCGAGCCCTTGGAGTTTCCGGCCTATGCAAAGCTGCTGGTTTCTCGACGGATAATTTCATTCGGCCATACGTTCTCTCGGTGGATGCGGCAGATCGTCAGGTGTGAGCGAAAATTTTTTGTGCAACTCAGCATACAGAAGGCGGAACGCCGTAGCTAATTCGCGCTCGATGCATGCGCGTGCGGCGGATTTTTCCAGATCAGGAAAAGGCGGGATGGCATCGCCAAACGCGATCCAGATCGGCGTACGCCCCAGCGGCAGCCAGCTTTTCTTCGAGTACAGCCGATCGCTGCCGACAATGACGCATGGCAGGATCGGAGCGCCGGCGATGTGCGCGAGCGTCGAGGCCCCCGGTCGGAGGAGCGCGCCTTCCAGCAGCGAGCCTGTGCCATCGCGGATGCCACCCTCGGGAAAGAGACCTACAATACGCCCGTGCTTCAGCCGCTCAATCGCGCTGTGGATGGTTTTGCGGTCGGCGCGATGTCGATCCGCCGGGAATGCATCGACGGCTCGCAAAAGAAATCCGACCAGCGGAAGCGGAAAGAATTCGGCCATGGCCATCCAATCGATTTTGCGCCGCACCACTGACGAAATGATAAACGGATCGAAATGGCTGATGTGATTTGCTACCAATAGAAATCCGCCATCGTGATTTGCGTTTTCCCGCCGCACAACGCGAACGCGCGCAACACATGCAAACAGCAATTTCATCGAGAGCCGTGCAGCAAGATTGGCGAGTGAATGAAACAGTGAGCGCATCTGATCCAATAGTTTGGCGGAATTAACCGAGTTTGCCGGAGTGAAACGACCAAAGCAAATTGGGGCGATAACCGCGATTTGGTCGCAGTTTTCGAATCTGATGTGAGATGCTCTCACGGACGCGATTTCTTTTATTCGCGGGATTCTTTGTGTTGTTGAGCCCGTTCTCTGCCATCGGCACGGAGGAGCTCGCGAATCCCCCAACGCCGTTACTAGTCAGGGCTGGTGAACAAATTGCGGCCAGCCTTGTCGATTTGATTTTCCTGTTCGATCGGGTAGCGAGCGATCCGCCGACGGCGACTACCCCGGATTATCTCGAGCGAATTTCACAGCCTTCCTCTCCATTCTGCAGTGATTACCTGGAGTACCGGCGAGGCGCGATCAGTCGCGCTGAACTCTTGAACCGGTTGCCGCATGTGGCGATGATGGGTGATAGTCTTACACAGAATTTCTACATATCCTCGCCGATTAGCCTGTTTTGGCGAGCCAGAACCGAGCGACGCAAGAATTGGTTTCTCGATACCGATCCCGATCCAGCCAGCATTTATAGTGTGTTTGAACGATTGGAAACTTTTACGCCGCTGGTCGCTACAGAATACAATGGCGCCGGGGCTCTCGTCGCGCCCAGACCAGCCGGCGAAGGCATCCGTAGAAGAATTGTCCGAACACGCAATCTTGCTGGACAAGCGCGTCAGATTTTGCGCAAGAAAAGATTTCCGGATTTGATCCTGATTTGGATTGGACACAATAATCTCGACTGGGCGGAAGGACTTTCTACAGCCGAACGTGCGCATCCGGAAAGGCGCTTGGCAGAAATAGCTGCGAAGTTTCGACAAAACTACACCGAACCGCTGCAATCTCTGGTCGAGCGCGCAAAAAGAGAAAACCACAACGTGGTGATCGTCGTGTTTGGGCTGGCGAATATTGACGCATTCTTCAACGCAAGGAAAAAGGCGGAGGCGCTCCACGCAAATAATCCGGCGCTATATCCGTATTTTGAAAGCGGCTATCGCAGTTTCGAGTCTCTGCAACCGCCGTATCAGAAAAACATGGTCAGGCTAAGCTTGATGATGAATGCCGAGATGCAAGCGATGGTCGGCAGTCTGAACTACGAGCTGAAAGACTATCGTAATATTCGCGTGCAGTACTCCGATGCATTAACAAAAGTGGATTTTAGCCGCTTGGAGCTGATTAATCCCGTAGATGCGTGGCATCCCTCAGTTCAAGGGCACAAGGCTTTGGCTGACGCCGCCTTCAGCGCGCTCCGCCCAAGTCTCGCGTTTCTGGAAATGGAACAGAGGCCGATGTCCAAGCATCAAGTCGTGTTTAAAAATCACCGTACACCGGTTACAGCAGTTTCACCACGGTGACGCAATCGCATCACACGCGGAATGAATGACGAATGTTTAATAACAAAGGAATGCCCCGCCTTCGCGCAGCTACGGCGTGCCCGGCCAAATCCGAACGACGAAAACATCTCCGGCGACTTTCATCCAGGCATTGCGATGAAGATGCAGTCGTGCACATTCAGTTGCGGATGCGTCGGATGATGCGGGCAAGTTTGCCCATCTTATTCTCTTTGATCTTCAGATAAGACGCCGCCCATTCCTCCGACAGTTGGGTGCCTTGCTTTTGAACTGTCGGCGGCGCGATTTCGAAAGCCGGCGGAAACGGCACTCCCAAAAATTCGAGAACCCGTCTGGCAGCATCACGGTTGGAAGCGACAACATCCTCATAAAAGAGAACGAGAGGATCAATTTGGTTTTCATGAAAGTAATTTGTCCAGCCTACTTCGCCAGCCACGATACGGTTATACAAGTCATCAATGACGTTGAAATCAAAGCGTGGGATGGCACGCACCTGGGACTTCTCGCCTGTTTTTTGAGCCCAAACACCTGTCTGCAATGCTATTGCCCAAGAGACTGCTTGCTGGACGCGGTTCCGGCGGCGCATCCAAATGTATTTCGGCCGGTTGAAAACGGCAGCGAGGAGTTGTGATTCATTGAAATTCTTATATGCGGGAATTTCTCGCAACATTTGAACTACGCGATCGAAATAAACCCACATTACTACAAACCCAAAGACTCCATCGGCGGTGGTGTGCCGCTGAAAAATGCGTTCGATGTAGGCGGCTCGAGAGGGACTGCCCCAGCGCTCTTCCCACGTTTCTCCATATTTCGAAAAAAAGTACTCGTCCGGCGAGCCTGCGCCCGCACTTCGGAGGATACTGCAAAGCAAGTGTGTGCCGCTGCGTTGGACAGAAGCAACGATGTATGAGATTGCAGGTTTCATTTCCAAGTTGCCGCTGCGATCAACTAGGCCGGCACAAGCTCCCTGCATTTTTTCAGAT
>Ga0209689_1000415_pt1 | contig 29029 bp, 27 predicted proteins | sample GraSoiAngelo_149_FD_187119 | JGI IMG/M metagenome (GOLD analysis project Ga0209689, IMG submission 187119) | Grasslands soil microbial communities from the Angelo Coastal Reserve, California, USA - 14_1009_09_30cm (SPAdes) (version 2) | ecosystem: Environmental > Terrestrial > Soil > Grasslands ... | reverse complement strand
GTGACCCTATCGTCTAGAGGCCTAGGACATCGCCCTTTCACGGCGGTAACACGGGTTCGAATCCCGTTAGGGTCGCCATTCGACTCGGCCTTTACCAAGCCCTCCCTCATGACTACGCTTCGCGCAGCCAATTGTAAGCAGGGCTGGAGGAGGGTGGCTCGTCGAGTCGAAGGGCCCTGAGTGAACGCAGTGAGTCGAAGGGCTCGTAACCAGCCTCTCACGACGAACTCGAAAGATGCTATTCTGTTGGAATGCATTTCGTGTATGTCCTTCGCACGCGTGACAACGCGCTCTACGTGGGAGTAACAGAAAACGTTGCTCAGCGCCTCAGCACGCATAACAGCGGCAAGGGAGCCAAATGGATCAAGGGGGATCGCGGTGCCCAACTAGTGTACTCGGAACCTTATTTGACACTTAGTTCCGCGCGGAAGAGGGGTGTCCAACTTAAGAAATGGTCACGAGCTAAAAAAGAAGCGCTCATCGTAGGAGACGCAACGGCATTGAAGAAACTCAGCCGTTCCAGATCGCCAGCTCGTTTGGCGGCACCCAGAGCAACTGCGTAAGCCTACTGATGGAAACCGATCGCACGCTCATTGTTGTTCCGACCTACAACGAGCGAGAGAACGTCGGCGCACTAGTCGTGCAATTACTTCAAATCGCCCCCGAGGCGGACGTGTTGATCATCGATGACAACTCACCTGACGACACGGTTGCGTTCGCGCAGAAATTGTTCGGAGCTGATCAGCGCTTTTCAGCATTAGCACGAACCGGTTCTCGTAGTTATGGTCGCAGCCTCTTAGATGGTTACCACATCGCCGTAGAACGCGGTTACGCGCGCCTCGTTCAACTGGATGCCGATTTTTCCCATGATCCGAAGATGGTTCCCGTGTTGATCAATGCGAGTCGTGAAGCGGACGTGGTCATTGGTTCGCGCTATTGCCGGGGCGGGCGTGTCGTCAATTGGCCGTGGCATCGACGGCTGCTTAGTCGATTTGCTAATCAGTACGTTTCTCGAATTACCGGTCTTGAAGTCAGTGATAGTACAAGCGGCTTTCGCTGTTACACGCGGCGCGCGTTGCAATGCTTGATCGACACTCGCATCACGTCCGAAGGATATGCGTTTCTGGTCGAGACGGTCTTCCGCGCGCAACGCGAAGGCCTGCGGATCATTGAGATTCCAATCACCTTTGTAGACCGCCGTGCCGGACAATCGAAGATGTCGGGCAAAGTGATTTTCGAGTCCGTCCTTAAGCCGTGGCGGCTCCGGTTTGGGCGCTGATCCGGGCCTGCTAGGCCAGAAAATTCGCTTTCGAATTCCGAGCGCCCAATGTCGAATTGACAATAAATCGATCGCATCCACGTGATCGCGCGGATAAAAAAATAGCGTGACGGCTTCGAGACTTGGAACCGAATCCAGTTTTTTTGGACGGCGCTTCTTAGCGATCGCGGCAACCGGTTTCATCATCTCTTGCGTTGTCGGCTGGCTTTTCTTCCTGGTGCAAGAGGGTTTTCTCATCAGCAAAGATGAATTCATCACCGCCGAACGATCGCGGGAAATGCTACTGCTTGGGCGCGATGCTGTGCGCGACAATTTTGAAGTTTCAGTCGTAAAACCGCCGCTGCAATACTGGCTCACGACTCTCACGCTGCCACGTTTTAAAAGGCCGCAGACGGCGGTTCGTATTTGGCCGCTCCTTTTCGGAACGTTGACTTCGATCGCGACGGGATGGCTGGCTTACTTAATCGAACCAAAACAACCGTGGCTCATACCGCTGAGTGTCGGCCTGTTGCTGACATGCCCGCTGTTTCTGATGGAGACTACCAGCGGACGGCTCGACACCGGCCTGACTTTGTTTACCACGTTCTCAATTGTTTTTGCTCAGTTGGCGCGAGACAAACCAAAATGGTGGCTGGGTGTGGCCATTGTCTGCTGGCTCGGCACGCTCCTAAAAATTCCACTCGTCGCGTTGATTTGGTTCATCATCGTTATCGTTCGCTACTTTTCCCCGGGTCAACGCGCGACATTGCGCACATCCTGGCTTCCGCTCAGTGTCCTGCTGGCGCTCGTGTTAATGGCGATCTGGCCATTAATTCAAATGGCGGCGCATCATGTCTCACTGAGTGAGGTCTTTCGTTTCGATGAGGCGCTCCTCTTGGCAGGGCCGTCTCGCCTGGGATCGAAACCGTTGCTGGAAGTTCCGTTTCGTCTTATCACTACCTGGCCCTGCGGCTTGGTCGCACTATTCGCCGCAGTCGCGGTCCATTTCGGCAGGAACAAGGATTCACGCCCTGTTATCGTAGAGATTTCGATTGTCACCCTAACACTACTCCTTCTCATCGTGCTGTTTGGTTTCCGCAATGGCCGTTACCTCATGCCGCTGCTTCCCGGTTTTTGCGTTTTGCTCGCGCCGTTTCTCTTTTGGTTATGGGAGCGTCGGCGACCGGTTACCTCGTTTGTTCTGCTATTCGTCGCGGTCAGTTCGCTGCTCGGTCCGGAGATTGGGCGGCGGATTGTGGAAGGGCGCCTCCAAGATTATTCCCAACAAAAACTGATCGCTGAAAAACTCGGCACGCTGCAACAGAGCGAAGGTAGGCAGATCGTCATTCTAGAGCCCAACAAAGGCGTGCTTCCGGAACAGTTTTATCTTTTCTATGGGAACTTACGCAGTCCAGTCGAGACGTGGTCCGTCGCGAAGATGCGTGAGACGCGTCCGGCGCGCTCTGCGATCGGAGTCTGCAACATTCGGGATTTCGCTGCCGTGGGTGAAAACTACCACGACGTGACGATAGAACTGGCTCAGGGGCAATTCATCTGTTGGCGAGCGAACCCGTTTTAATTGGGTTCGTCTAGTGCGTTGTGAATTTGGCGCGATAGAGACCAATGCGACGAAGCAACCTTGCAAAACGCGGAACCGGACGCGCAGAGGCGCGGTTCGATCGACGGAAATGACACAATTCTTCAGCAAACGAGTCTCCCGCCGCGCGACAGTGTTCGTCAAATAACTTACGCGCGTATTCGTACAATTCGAGATCGAGACGATTTGCCTCTTCTATCAACCCGCGCGTTTCCGCGTCTAGGAATGTCTCGTCAGGTTTTTCCTTCGTCACGTTTTCTTTGACATAAAAAGGCCAGTGCCAGCCGAACGCGCGACGCAAGAGCAGCAGGCTTGCATCAAATTCTTCCAGGAGGCCGACCACGCGAAAATGCGTCAAGTTCGCCTGCGCCCGATCGAGCGCAGCGCGCGTTACAACACGCTGCGGATCCTCCCACTCGTCGCCCGCGAGCTGGCGGGTCTGGCCGTTACAAAGCTCCGACGTCAACTCTCGTGCAAGCAGTGTTTTAAGATCGAGACGCTCGGTAACCAACTGAGAATAAAGATAATGATCGGGGGTGCTACGGGCGTAATAATAAAACGAAAGCACGCGTTCGACTGGACGGCGCAAGAAAGTGATATAGATGCTCGCTCGCGGGATAAAACGATGTAAACCGAAGTAGAGATGTCCTTGGATCAAGCGGTACCGTCCGCGCTGCGCGGCAGGTAGCATTTTAAATCGGGCGATTTCGGGACTCTCTAACCTTAAAGTTTGGGCCCGTGAGTATTGCCGTTCCAGAACCTTGTAAATGGTCGATCCACCCGTCTTGGGAATGTGGAGGAAAATGAGGGCTTCGTTTTTGTGGGGCATCGTGTCTACAACAGTTCCAGACAGGCTCGCGCACACTAAACTGTTAGGCGCTACCCTACCAGTGCCGATAACATTCAAGCATTCGGCACGCGGGCGAGGACACTCAGAAACTCGCAGTGCGTAATTCTGCGAAACAGGATAATTTTGACCCAACGGTTTGTCGTCAACTAAAGTGCCTCGACGTGGACGAAATAAGCATCACCAGTAAAAGTTCAGTTTTCGAAACGCCGTGGTTCAAGCTGGTTGGAAAGAGCGTGGGCGGCGACGCGGCTTTGCATTACTCGATTAGTACTCTCGATTACGTGTCCGTTTTTGCCGTAACGCCAAACGGAACGTTCCCCCTGGTTCGACAGTTCCGGCCAGCCGTCGAGGAGTTCACGTTGGAATTACCGAGCGGTCATGTCGATCTTGGTGAAAGTCCCGAGCAAGCAGCACGCAAGGAACTGCGCGAGGAAACCGGATTCGTCGCGAATGAATTGATTCTTCTCGGAAGCTTGTCACCGGACACGGGCAGACTAAGCAATCGGCTTTGGTGTTTCTTTGCGCCTCGAGTCGCCCCGAATCCGCCGGCTGATTTCAAGCCCCAGCCAGGTGTTGAACCCCTGATTTACGACAAACCGCTTCGGAATTTGATTCTGGCCGAGCCCGCTTTTTCCAGCGCTTTGAATCGCGCCCCGATCCTTATGGCCGTGGCTGGTGGGCACATCAAGCTATGACGAAAACGCCGGCCGGCAATTGCGACGTTTGCGTGGTCGGGGGCGCTGGCCACGTCGGTGTCGCGCTCGCGCTCGTACTTGCCGACAGCGGTTTCAAGACATTGATCCTGGATATTAATAAGGCGGCGCTTGAGACAATCGCAGCCGGGCGTCTGCCTTTTTTCGAAGAGGGCGGCGAAGCGCTCCTGCAAAAAGTTCTCGCTGGTGGCGGCCTCGCGTTTTCCTCCGATGCCAAGAGCGTAGCGCAGGCCACGTTCGTAGTCGTGACGATCGGCACGCCGATCGATGAATTCCATAACCCGGAGGTTTCGAACCTGACACGTTGTTTCGACGAATTGATGCCGTATTTGCGCGACGATCAGACAATCATTCTTCGTTCAACGGTCGCGCCGGGCACAACTACCTACGTTGACAATTATCTTCGTCGTCACGGAAAGAAAGCGCGGCTGGCGTTCTGTCCCGAACGTGTAGTACAGGGAAAAGCTGTGCAGGAAATTCGCGCGCTGCCGCAATTAATCAGCGGCACTTCACCGGAAGCCATCGCGGAAGCGAAAAAGCTTTTCTCGAAAATCGCGCCCGAACTAGTCGAGATGAGTCCGCTCGAGGCCGAATTCGCCAAGCTGATCTGTAACGCCTTTCGCTATATCGAGTTTGCGGCGACCAACCAGCTTTACATGATGGTCGAGCGCGCCGGCCTGAATTATTCGGACCTCCTGGCGAAGATGAAGCGGGGTTATGCCAGGATGGAAAGTATTCCCGGACCGGGTTTCGCCGCAGGGCCCTGCCTGATGAAAGACACCATGCAGTTGTTCGCGTTTCAAAAGCAGAATTTCATCCTCGGTCAGGTGGCAATGACCATCAACGAAGGTCTGCCGAATTTTATCGTCGAACGGCTGGTGGCGCGGTTCGATTTGCCAAACACGCGCGTGGGGATTCTTGGCATGGCCTTCAAAGCTGAGAGCGATGACATTCGCGAATCGCTCTCCTACAAGTTAGGCAAACTCCTCCGTTTCCACGGGGCGCAGGTATTCTACTCGGACGAATACGCGAAGGATCCCACCTTCGTGGATAAGGAAACGCTCGTGCGCGAATGCGATGTCGTCATCGTGGGTGTTCCGCACAATGCCTATCGCTCTCTTCAGGTGCCGGCCGCAAAACACGTTGTCGATCTTTGGTCGATTCTGCCGGCGGGCAAGGGAGCATGAAACCGATCATTTCCCAAAACATTCGCATTCGTTATCCAGATTGTTTCGAGGTCGGCCAGTTTTCGATCGTCGATGACTACTGCTATTTTTCGACGCGTGTAAAGATTGGCCTTTGCTCACACGTTGCCAATAATTGTTCCGTGGGCGGCGGACGCGAACGACTTTTCGCGCTCGGCGATTTCAGCAGTCTTTCCGCCGGGGTCAGAGTGTGGTGCTCGAGCAACGATTTCGCGAACGACCTCGTGACCGTCATCCCTGCCGTCGCCGGCGACATCGGAGATCATCCGATTACGGGCGATGTGATTTTCGAAAACCATACTGGCGCAGGTGCCAACGCCGTCATCATGCCGGATAATGTTGTTCCTGAAGGTGCGACCATTGGCGCGCTCAGTTATGTGCCGCCGCGTTTTCAGTTTGAGCCTTGGACGGTTTACGCCGGCGCTCCGATTCGCCGTATTGCCGCACGCAACCGCGACCGCGTGCTTGCGCAAGTCGAGCTGATTCGCCAACGGGTCGACGACGTCGCAAAAAGATCATGAGCGGAAGAATTGCCTGGTGGCAGCCGGAACTTGGCGAAGAGGAACGCGAACGCGTCCTTCAGGTTCTGGCCAGCAATTACATTAACGACGGCGAGGTGACTGAGGAATTCACCCGCGCGATTGCAAAACTCGTTGATGCAAAATTCGCCGTCGGCGTCACCAGCGGAACGGCCGCGATTTATCTTTCGCTGGTCGCTCTCGGGATTGCTCAGGGTGAGGAAGTGATTGTTCCCGACATGACTTTTATCGCCACTGCCAATGCGGTTTCCATGACCGGCGCGACGCCGGTATTGGTCGATGTCGATCCTGGCACGCTCAACATCAGCGTCGCGGCGATCGAGGCGGCGATCACCTCGAAAACCAAAGCGGTCGTGCCGGTGCACGTCAGCGGACGCGCTGCAGACATGGAAAGCATCCTGCGAGTCTGCCGGCAACGTAACCTCGCCGTGGTGGAGGACGCGGCCGAAGCATTTTGTTCACGCCACAACGGCCGCCACCTCGGCACCTTTGGTCAAACCGGTTGCTTTTCGTTTTCACCTAACAAAGTCATCACCACAGGTCAGGGCGGTGTCATTGTTACTGATGACGAAGCGATTTTTCATCGGCTCCGCGAATTGAAAGATCAAGGCCGCCCAGTGCGTGGAACGGGCGGCGCCGACACGCACGATTCCATTGGTTTCAATTTCAAACTGACAAATCTCCAGGCGGCGGTTGGCTTGGGACAATTGGAGAAACTCGACGCGCGACTCGAGCGCATCCGGCAGACGTATCGGATTTACCGCGATGAACTGGCCGGAGTGAAAGGCGTCCGCGTGCTTCCATTCAAGATCGACAGCGGCGAACAACCGCAGTGGATCGACGCTCTGGCCGAGCGTCGTGACGAACTCGATGGCTTTCTCGCAAAGAACGGCGCTGGTTGCCGGCGATTTTGGTTTCCGTTGCACACACAGAAACCGTATTTGCGCGATGGTGCTGATTTTCCCAACAGCACGCGCCTGGGTAAAGAAGCGATCTGGTTGCCATCGGCTTTTCAGATGAGCGATGACGATGTGCGGACAGTCTGTCGCCTGATCAATCAATTCTACCACGCATGAGCAGCATCGCGGCGACCACACCGAGCGATGCAAAACCGAAGACCGATCGGTGCCGGATGTTGTCGATCTTGCTGCCAGTGCGGAACGAAGGCATCAATTTGCGCATCATGCTCAAGATTCTTCGCGCCGTCGTGGACCTGCCGCATGAAGTGTTGGTCGTTTACGATTCCGCAAACGATGACAGCATCGCGGTCATCAACGATGTCCATCAAATCTATCCCGAGTTGCGCGGCGTCCAGAACACGCTCGGGAATGGGGTCGTTAATGCCATTCGTGCCGGCGTCGCGGCGTCGGAAGGCGATGTCATCCTTATTTTCGCCGCCGATGAAGTCGGCCCAGTCCTGGCGATTGAAGATATGATCACATTGATTCGAGAGGGATGCGATTTCGTGAGTTGCACTCGTTACGCCTATGGCGGTCGGCGACTTGGCGGTTCGCCGGTTGGCGCATTTCTTTCCTTTTCCGCAAACTGGTTGTTTCACCGCGTGGCCGCTTCGCCGTTTACCGATGCCACAACTGGGATCAAAATGTTTCGCAAAGAAGTTTTTCCTTCATTGAACTTGGAAAGCCGCCCGGTCGGTTGGACCGTTGCTTTCGAAATGGCGATCAAGGCGCATCATGCCGGTTTGCGGCTCGGCGAAGTGCCCATCGTATCAATCGATCGTCTCTACGGCGGCGAGTCCACGTTTCAGCTCGGGCCCTGGGTCATCGAGTATTCTCGCTGGTTTCTGTGGGGCCTGCGGGCTCGATTCAACAATCGGAGCCCAAACGAAAAGGCAATGGTTAGGATCCCGAAATTTTATCGGTAGGTATGCGTTATCTTGTTACCGGAGCCACCGGTTTTATTGGCAGCGCGCTCGTCCGGGCTTTGTTAAAAAGCGGAAACGACGTGCGCGCGTTGGACAACGAATCACGCGGATCGCGTCACCGTCTTAGCGACGTAGAATCGCAGATTGAGCGGGTCCACGCCGATGTCCGTGATCCGGCTGCAGTCGCGCGAGCGGTTCAAGGCATGGATACGGTCTGTCATCTCGCCGCTGTGAACGGCACAGAATTTTTTTATACCCAGCCCGATCTCGTCCTCGAAGTTGCAGTCAAAGGAATGCTCAACGTCCTCGACGCCTGCGTCGCCCACGGTGTTTGCAACTTGTTTGTCGCTTCGAGCTCCGAAGTTTACCAAACACCCGCGCAGGTGCCGACGGACGAAACCGTTGCGCTGTCGATTCCCGACCCGCTGAATCCGCGTTATTCCTACGCCGGCGGCAAGATTATCAGCGAGCTGCTTACACTCAATTACGGTCGCAAAAAATTGCGGCGCGCGGTAATCTTCCGTCCTCACAACGTTTACGGCCCAGACATGGGATGGGAACACGTCATCCCGCAACTGACGCTGCGCATGCACGAACTCTCTGGTGAGAGTAAGGGCACGGTCGTCCTGCCAATCGAAGGCAGCGCCAAGGAGACTCGATCATTCGTTTTCATCGACGATTTAATTGCCGGATTGATGTTGGTGCTCGAGAAAGGCGAGCACCTTGCCATCTACAACATCGGGACCGAGGACGAGATTTCGATTAAGCAACTTGCCGAAGAGATCGCGCGCCATTTTCATCGCGAGGTGCAGATTGTCCCTGGAGAACTGAAGGCCGGGGGGACATTGCGCCGTTGCCCCAGCATTGAACGGATCGGTGCTTTGGGTTACAGACCGACGGTTTCGCTCAGGCAAGGTTTAGCCGCGACCATTCCCTGGTATGTAAAGCACGCCGACAAAAATCCGCGCCGCGATTCATGAAGACGCCAAAGAAACTTGCCGCCGGCAGTGGTGGAAGCATCGTCGTCGATCATTGCCAGGTCTGCGATTCTCCGGACTTGGAGCCGATTCTATTCCTCGGCTATCTCCCGCCCGTGAATACGATGCCGGTCATTGGTTCTCCACTGGCAGAACAGCCGGCTTATCCCGCGCAATTGTTGTTTTGCAAGAACTGCACTCTCGCCCAACTCGGATTGATCGTGGATCCGGCAATTCTTTTTCCACCTTCGTATCCATACACCAGCGGCACGACGAAAATCCTGCGCGAGAATTTTGCCGAACTCTCGCGCGAAGTGGAATCCCTTTATCCGCTCAAACCCAGTCAATTGATCATCGACATCGGTTCCAACGACGGCACGCTCCTGAGCAACTTCCAGAAAAACGGCGTGCGTGTGTTTGGGATTGAGCCGACCAACGCCGCGAAACTGGCGATCGAGCGCGGGATTCCGTCGATGATTTCGTTTTTTAACAAGGAGGTCGCGGAGAAGGCGGCGGCTGAACAAGGAAAAGCTCAAATTGTCACGGCGACGAACGTCTTCGCCCACATCGAAGATATTCACGACATCGTGGCGGGAATTCTCATTCTCCTGAGCGACGATGGTATTTTCATTAGCGAGTCCCATTACTTTGGCTCGCTCCTCGAAACGCTCCAATACGACACGATTTATCACGAACATCTTCGCTACTACACGCTAACCAGTTTGCGGAATCTTCTCGAAATGCACGGGCTCGAAGTGATCCACGCCAAACGTATTCCAACTCATGGCGGCTCAATTCGCGTTTATGCCGCGAGAAAAGATCGGCATCCGGTTCAGCCTAGCGTCGAAAAAATACTCTCCGAGGAAAAGCGCGAGATCACGCCGGAGGCGTTCGCGCGATTCAACCGCGCGGTTGTCAATTCCAAGCTCGAATTGCTTGCGCTCCTCAAGAACATCAAACGCGACGGCGGCCGCGTCTACGGAATCGGCGCGCCTTCCCGTGCCAGCACACTTATTAATTACGTCGGTCTGGACAACGGCATTCTCGACTCCGTGCTTGAAATCAAAGGGTCATACAAAATCGGCAAGTACGTCCCGGGCACGATCATTCCAGTTGTAGAAGAATTGCGCCTTTTTTCCGACCAGCCTGAATACGCGCTGCTCTTGTCCTGGCACATTGCTGATGAACTCATCCCGAAGCTAACGCAGCGTGGTTTTAGAGGGCGTTACATTATTCCATTGCCCTCGCCGCGAGTGCAGTAAGCGGCGCAGCCGATTCGACGAATGTTGATCTAACAATGCGTTCCGCCCTAAAAATCGCCGGCCTCATTGGCATTCTCTTGCTCATCTGGTCCGCGGTGTTCGCTTTTACTTTTTCCTGTCCCTTTCATTGGGACGACTTTCATTTAATTCGCCAGTACAGCGGCGCGGAAATGCTCTCGGTGTTTCACGGCGTGGTCGATCCGGACAAGATCGAAACGCCCGGATTGCGACCGGTGAGTATTCTTCTTTACAACCTGCAAGGTACGCTCTGGGGCGAAAACATTCTGCTCCACCGGATCTTCGTCCTCTTCCTGATGGCGCTCTTTTTGTTTTTAGTCGGGCTTCTTTTGTCCGAGCTCGGTCTCGGGTTGTTCCAGCTCGCGATCGTCTTTGCCTTATTTATTTCTTCAAGAGTGTTCGCTTCGCTCGTTCTCTGGGTGAGCCTGAGTCACCTCATACTGGCCTATATTTTTATTACGCTGACCGCTCTTTTTTTTATTCATTGGATCAAACAACAGCGGACCATCTTCTTTGTCCTGATGTTGCTCTCCGCAACCGTGGCCACCTTTATCCGCGAAGAAAGCTACACGCTGCCGGTGGCACTCCCGCTCATCTGGCTGGTCTCAACACCGGATCGCACGCGTTGGCGCCAAGTGTTGGTGGCCTCGCTTAGTCTGATTGTCATCTTCGCTTTCCACTATTGCCTCTGGCATTTCTTGATCCCCAATGCGCTTAGCCCCCAGTTCACTTTTTCCGCCGCAAACAAGCTTCTCCGAGCGATGGCGTCCTCTTGGCTACCAGGCGGCTATACGATGATCGGGACGGCCGACAAACTGATTGGATTTGTCTGGATCGTTTTTTTGATTGCGCTGCTGGTGATTTTTCTTGTCACAAGCCGTCCACCAGCACGCCGCCGAGTTCTTGGCGTCTGTTGTTTGGGGGCGCTGCTTTCGCTGCCCGCCATCGGCGTGGCGCGCCCTTTCGGTATCGCCTTGCCAACGCTCGCCTTCATGACGGCAATCCCCATTGCTTTAGCCGAGATTTATCACCGTGCCACATTCCGCGGATGGCAACGCTATGCAGTCCTCGGATTCGCGATGCTCGGTCTTGCTCTCGGCATCGTCGGCGGAGTTCATCGCTCGATCTACGTCGCCGAATCGTTGCGCCAAAATTGTGCTGTGCGAGCCGAACGGGACGGAGAATTTCTTTTCGATATCCTTGACCACCCCGCAACGATCCCGAAAAGCCGACGGGAAGCCGGACTTCTGCGATTGGCGGGATTGGGAATCAAATCTGCCGAGGATGTCAAAAATCTCCGGCGAGACCTGCGCGAGAACCGGTCCCGATTCGAACAAACCGGCAAAGATCGACAAGGTCTTTTCCTCCCAAAGTATGAGTACTTGTCCTTTTGATCAGGAGGAAAATCGTCGGTAAAGTTGATCCCTTGAAGGCCGAATCTCCCATCCTTGTCGCCGAAGCGACACCGCCGCTGACGTCACTTTCGGCGAGCCCTCGAAATCAAAAGCCGACTCTTCGCATTCGGCCAACAAAGGGGTGGGCCGCGCTCAATGTGGGTGAACTGTGGAGGTATCGCGACCTCCTTTGGATCCTGGTGAATCGCGACATCAAGCTCCTCTACAAACAAACCGCGCTCGGGTTTGGTTGGGTCGCGCTGCAGCCTCTCATTGGCGCGAACATTCTTGCCCTCATCTTTGGTCGATTCGCGAAACTGCCGAGCGACGGTGCGCCTTACCTCTTGTTCGTGTTCTGTGGGTTGACCGCATGGACCTACTTTTCCAATTCGATGCAACGCGCCAGCAACAGTCTCATCCGCAACTCTCAACTCGTCTCTAAAGTTTACTTTCCTCGAATGTTAATTCCGCTCGCGACCATGTTTGCCGTCCTGGTCGATTTCGCGGTTATGATCGTCATGCTTTTTATCTTTATGGGGTTTTATCGAGTTCCGGCCACCTTCCGGCTGCTAGCAATCCCCGGCTTTCTGCTTTTGATAATGCTCGCTGCCACTGGGGTGGCTCTGTGGTTCTCTGCCGTCAGCGTAAAGTACCGCGACACGTCCTACGCCTTACCTTTCTTTGCCCAGATCTGGATGTATGCGAGTCCAGTCGTCTATCCGACCAGCATGGTGCCGGCGCAATGGCAATCGTTGTTCGCGCTAAATCCGGCGGTCGGTTTCGTGGAAGGTTTTCGATGGGCCGTCCTTGGTCACAGCGCGTTGAACCTGAATATTCTTCTGCTTACGATTGCCATGTCCCTGTTCTTGTTGTTCAGCGGTGCCTTTTTCTTTCGCCGAGTCGAGCGTGGCTTTGCCGACATTATTTAAATTTCCGCCTTAAAAATGTCGGACATCGCCATTTCGGTTGAGCAATTAAGCAAGTCGTTCAAGATCGACCATGAATCGATCGGGCGGCGGGCCTATCGCACGCTGCACGACGATTTGATTGGTTTGCCAAAGCGATTGTTGTCGCGCTTGAGTCGGAACGGCCGGCGGTCTACCTCTGAAATATTTTGGGCGTTAAAGAATATTTCGTTCGACGTTAAACAGGGCGAAGTGGTGGGCATCATCGGACGCAACGGAGCAGGCAAGAGCACGCTGCTGAAGATTCTTAATCGGATTACTGAGCCCACCTCGGGCGGTGCGGACGTTTACGGCCGGGTCGGTGCGCTGCTTGAGGTGGGAACAGGTTTTCATCCAGAATTGACCGGCCGGGAAAACGTCTTTTTGAACGGCGCCATTCTCGGGATGAGCCGCGCGGAAATTCGAAAGAAATTCGATGAGATCGTCGCTTTTGCCGAGATCGAGCAGTTCCTCGACACACCGGTCAAGCGCTATTCAAGCGGCATGTACGTCCGGCTCGCGTTTGCTGTCGCGGCCCATCTCGATCCGGAAATTCTTCTGGTCGACGAAGTGCTAGCCGTCGGTGACGCCGAGTTTCAAAAAAAATGTCTCGGTAAAATGGACGACGTGGTGACGAAAGAGGGCCGCACCATCATGTTCGTTAGCCATAACATCGACGCGATATGCCATCTTTGCTCTCGATGCATTTTGCTCCGGCATGGCGAGATCGAGCTATCGGGAAACACCGCCGAAGTTGTCGCTGCTTATCTAGGCGCAGGTCAACAACAACCGCCCGTGGTCTACTTTAAGGCGGCGGGTAGCGAAGCAAGTTTTCAGGTCGCCGGGTTGCACGGGCCAGAAGGTGAGCCCTCGACTTCATTCAGTGCCAATGCGCCCGTGCTCATGAAATGTTCGTTCACCCTCCAACGGAGTATTCCGGGACTCCAGGTCTCGTTTTCGGTGTTTAACTTCAAAGGCGAAGAAGTTTTTTATTCGACTAATTCCATGGCCGAGCCTGCCATCTCGGTGGAATCGGCCGGAACCCATCATGTCTCGGCGATGATTCCAGCGCGTTTGTTATTGCCGGGCCGCTATTTTATCAATCTCGCCCTCCACATACCCAATGTGCATCTCTACGATCGCCGTGACCAAGCGCTCGGTTTTCAAATTGTAGGCCTGCCTGGTGGGTATCAGGGCTTTCCGACTGAGGAACTCGGCCAAGTTTATGCGGATGTTAAATGGGAGAAAACGGCGGAAGCTCGAACGCAAGTTTCGCAATGAAAAAAGTCGATGCGTTATTTTTGCACTTATTTCGACCATCATTATTCAGCGCGAGGGCTGGCACTTTACCAGTCGCTCAAAAGACACTGCCCTGAATTCAAGCTCTGGATTTTATGCCTGGATGAGCCGAGCCATTCAGAGTTGACCAGGTTGAACCTGCCGGAAGTCAGCTTGCTCACGTTGGATGAGCTCGAAAGAGGTGATCCGGCATTGCTCGGAGCGAAGGAGAACCGATCACGCATCGAATATTACTTCACCTGCACGCCTTCATTGCCGCTGTTCATTCTGCGCGCCGATCCCAAGGTCGATCTGATCACGTATCTCGATGCCGATCTGTTTTTCTTCTCAAGTGTTGAACCGCTCTTTCAAGAAATGGAGGGGAAATCGATCGCTATCATCGCTCATCGATTCACCCCGGCCTTTCGCCATTGGGAATGGAACGGTATTTTCAATGTCGGCTGGGTCAGTTTTAGACGCGACGAGCATGGTCTGGCTTGTCTCCAGTGGTGGAGGGAACGATGTCTCGAGTGGTGTTACGATCGCATTGAAGAGAATAAGTTCGCCGATCAGAAATATCTGGATGACTGGCCGACTCGCTTCCCCAATGTTGTTGTCTTGCAGCACAAGGGCGCGAATCTGGCGCCTTGGAATATCGGGAACTATCGCATTTCCATTCGCGACGGGGTCATTTTAGTAGACGAGCAGCCGTTGATTTTTTTCCATTTTCACGCGTTCCAGCGAGTCGCGGGTTGGATCTACGACACCCAATTGGCAAAGTACCGCGTGATCCCGTCCAAAGTCGTCGTCCAGGAAATTTATGCGCCGTATATTCGCGAAGTGATGTTGCAAGCGGCCCGGCTTGGATATTCCAAGCCGCTTCAGAACAAGAGAAAGAAATCGGATGGCCTGTTTCGAGGTTTTGCCCGCCTCCTGAAACGCCAATACCTGATTGTCGCAAACGGCCGCGTCATCTAGATGCGGACAGAATGGGCGCTCCCAAAATTTCTATTCTTTTGCCGTGTTTAAATGCACGGGCATATCTCGAACCGCGAATCGATTCGCTGATGGCTCAAGTTTACTCCGATTGGGAAGCAATCGTTCTCGACAGCGGTTCCAGCGACGGCAGTTGGGAGTTTTTCAAATCGATTGCGTCCGTCGATCCGCGTTTTCGCCTTTATCAAATTCCTCGAGAAGGAGTTTATGCGGCTCTTAACCGGGGTATGCAGCTCGCGACCGGTCAGCTTCTGCATTTTGCTACCTGCGACGACACCATGTCTCCGGAATTTCTGGCCAGAATGGTGGAAGCACTGGGCCGATGCCCGGATTCTGGCATCGCAGTCTGCGACGTGATGTTGATTAATCAGAACGGTGGGCCGCTTTCGGCGCAGGATTTGACCGGCCATTTGTCGAGAGGAGCGGTCAAGCGCCTGCTGGCCCATGGGAAAATTGTCAGTGCTTTCCCAGGAGAAGAGCTGCAGGAAAAAACTAATTACCGGCCCGCGCCGCACGATTGTTTGATGCATTTTTTTGGGCGCAGCGTTTATTTCTCGCTTACGCAGCTCGTCGTTCGCGTATCTCTGGCAAACGCCGCGGGTCTCTTCGAGACCACAGTGGGTTCGGTCGCCGACTTCGGATGGTTGCTTCGTCTGACCAATCTCACCGGAACAGTCCATTTACCGCAAAAGCTGGCCAGGTGGCGGTTTCATGGAGACCAATTAAGTATTCGCCGGGATCTCACCCGTCGGTCTGCGGTCAGGATATTGTGCGAGCGTGCTTTGGCGGAGATATACGAACGCCATCAGGACCGCTTGGCTCGCGAGGACTGTCCGATGCTCCTCTTGATTTGCAGATCGCGACAGGAATCTACTCTGCTTGGGCGTCTTTATTACCGATGTCAGATCGTTCTCCGCCTCTTCGGGATGTTCTTCAAGGAACCTGCCACTATGGTCCGAGCGATTCGCCGTGCCCATTTTCGAGTCGGAAGCCCGGGATGGACGTTACTTGGGACGATTTTGCAGCGCCGGATGCTTGCCCCACAAAAACTCGATACCGTCAGGCGCCCATGAGCGCAGGCCTGCGCTCCGGAACTAGCCGAACTAAAAACTTGTTCCATGGGCGGGATTTCGTAAAATTGTTGCCCCGATATGGAACGTCGCCAAAGGCGACCGATTTGCCATAAGGAATGAACCAAGACCCTGCAAAACTTAGTTTGAGCAATTTTCTCGCGGGCGAAAGCCGCGACCCATTGCAAGCCCCGCCAAGTTTCACCGCCTGGATGCAGGCCGGCGCGTGGGCGGTCGAATTGTATGAGCCGGAATTGCTCGCCGGCGCGGATGCCCGCACTACCATCAGATACGACGGCAAGTCGCAACGCGTCATCAATCTTTGCTCCTACAATTATCTCGGTCTGGCCAACCATCCTGATGTCATCGCCGCGGCCCATGAAGCGCTGAATACTCACGGTTTGGGTGCCTGCGGTTCACCCATGCTTTCGGGCATGACCGATCTTCATCGCGAATTGGAGTCGCGAATCGCAAAATTTCTTGACCGTGAAGATGCAATGCTCTTCAACAGCGGTTTTGGCGGAGCTCTCGGCACTATTTCCGGTCTGCTTCGCAAAAGCGACGTCGCGGTCCTCGATAATCGATCGCACCTGAGTCTGCGCGACGGCGCGGTGCTTTCGCGTTGCCGGACTGAGAAGTTTGAACACAACGACGCGGCCTCGCTCGATGCGGCTTTGAGTCACAAGAGCGGCCGCCGCCAGCTTGTCATCATCGAGGGAATTTATTCGATGGACGGCGATTTCGGGAAGTTAAACGAGCTGACCGATGTCGCCGTATCACACGGCGCAAGCGTTTTCATTGACGAAGCGCACTCGGTCCTTGGTTGTGGCAAAAACGGGCGAGGCGCGGCCGAACAATTTGGAGTGGAAGACCGTGTCCCGCTCATCTACGGCACCTTTTCCAAGGCGTTCGGTGCGCTGGGCGGATTTGTCGCCGGATCGAAAGAGACCCTGCAATATCTGCGATTTTATGCGCACCCATATGTTTATTCGTGCGCGTTGCCGCCAGTCGTTATCGCCGGTCTCCTCAAAGCATTGGAGATTGCGATCCGCGACGGAGCTGCATTGAGAAAGGTCCTTTGGGAGAATGCCGATTATTTTCACGAACAACTGCGCGAGCTCGGGATCGACACCGGAGCATCAACCAGCTACGTCATGCCGCTCGTCATTGGCGATCGGGAACGAATGTATCGGCTCGGTCATGAATTGCGACGACGCGGGCTTTGGGTCGCGCCGGTCGACTACCCGGCGGTTCCGCAAAACCGAATTTGTTTCCGGGCCTGCGTGACTGCGAAACATACGCGCGCGGACCTGGACGAAGCGCTCAACATCCTCGCCGATACATTTACTCCGGCAATTCGGGAAACGGCGCGCGTCTCCTGAGCTGACGGGGGAACGGTTGGAGCAATGGACACCGATCTCGAGACCGGCGCCGCGTCGGCCACAGTCGAAAAAACATACAAGGCGCCTGAACTCGAAGGTTGGATCGACATTTACTTTTATCGCAAAGTCGGGTTTCAACTGGCACGGCTGTTCGCGGCATTGGGTCTAACACCGACAACGGTGTCTGCCATTGGCTGCATCTGCGGAGTAACCGCGGGCCACTTTTACTATTACCGCGATTTACGCCTGAACATTTTCGGCATGCTTCTGCACGTCGCCGCGAATGTTTTCGATAATGCCGATGGCCAGCTTGCGCGACTGACCAACCAGACAACCCGAATGGGCCGGTTGATCGATGGTGTGGCCGACCATCTCGTCTGGCTAAGCGTCTATTTTCATTTGGCGTTGCGCTGTGGGTCGGAAGGTTCGCCTCTCGCGATCGCTGTTCTAGCCCTTGCCGCCGGGCTCAGCCATGGTTGCCAGGCCGCGGCCGCTGATTATTGCCGAAGCGGTTACCTCTATTTCGTCAGAGGACGCGCGCGCGCCAATTTGGATTTATCCGCTGAGCTGCGAAGCGAATTCCAGCGTCTGCGTTGGCGCAATCAGCCGTGGCAAAAAGTTCTGCTCGCGTTCTATCTGAATTTTACATCGCAGCAGGAGCTTTTCGCGCCCGGCCTGCAGCGTTTGCATCAGGTGACCGAGCGGGCGTTTTCGGAGGAAATTCCGCTTTGGCTGCGGGATGGATATCGCCAACTTGCCCGGCCATTCCTCGCTTGGTGGAGATTGCTCATGACCAATACGCGCATGCTGCTGCTCTTTCTCCTTTTGTTGATTGGTCGGCCGATTTGGTACTTTTGGATAGAGGTCAGCTTGTTCAATTTTCTCCTCGTCTATCTGCTCGGGCAGCAGGGAAACGCTTTGCGCTCGCTGGTTCAACTCGTCACCGCGCGGCGTGCAGCAGTCTAGGTTCTCAGGCCGTGTCGCAGATCGAAGTTTCACAAGTAACTGACCGCAAAGAGCGGGATCAATTCATCAAGTTTCCGTGGCGGATCTATCGAAATGATCCGGCCTGGGTCCCGCCGCTGATTATCGAGCGCAAAGCATTTCTCGATCGCAAACGCCAGCCGTTTTACCAGCACGGTGACGCCGCGCTCTTCCTCGCTAAGCGAAATGGCGAGATCGTCGGCCGCATCATGGCGAGCGACGATCCAAACTACAACGCGCTCCATCAGTCGAACGTCGGCTGCTTTGGTTTGTTTGAATCGACCGACGATGTCGATGTTGCGGCGGCGTTATTAGATCGCGCTGTCGAATGGTTGCGCCGTCGAGGCCGGAGCGAAATCATGGGGCCAATCGATTATTCGACCAACTACGTTTGCGGACTATTGATCGACGGCTTTGAACATCCGCCAACGGTGCTCACGGCGCACAATCCGCCTTATTACGTCCGATTAATCGCGGCCTGCGGCTTTGAAAAGGTGACGGACTGGTACGCCTGGTGGCTCGATCCCGACAATGCACCGGTTTCGAGATTGCGCCGCCTCGTGAATGCGCGCGCTCGGAAAACCTCGGTGAAAATTCGTCCAATCGATCTTCGTCGCGTCGCTGACGACAGTCAGCGCCTCGCCGCTGTCTTCAATGAAGCTTGGAAGAATAACTGGGGATTTGTGCCGTTCACTGACGCCGAAGCGAAACATATGGCCACGGAAATGCGTCCGATAATCGATCCGCGGATGACATTGATCGCCGAAATCGACAACGCGCCGGTCGCGTTCGTGATTTGTGTGCCCGATATTAACGTCGCGTTGCGGCACTTGAATGGACGACTGACGCGTTTTGGTCTGCCCATTGGATTAATCAAGTTGCTCTACTATCGTCGCAAAATTCGCACAGTGCGTTTCGTTGCGCTCGGCGTTTTGGGAAAGTATCGCCGCGCCGGCATTGCCGAGACGCTTGTTCTGCAAGTAATGGAAGAGGGCGTAAGCCGCGGCTTCAAGGGCGAGCTCAGCATGACGCTCGAAGACAACATTATGATAAACCGCTTCATCGAAGCGGTCGGCGCAACCAAGTACAAGACCTACAGGATTTATCGTAAGTTGGTCGACTAGCGTGTTTTTTGGCGCAAGATCAACATCCGTGCTGCTTGCGGAATGTCGATTACAACAGTCATCAATTCCCACCACGCCATCACAATTAGAGCCTTTTCCGGCGCTCCAAGAATCAGCGCGATGGCCAACACCCAAATGTAAATATTTCGCCGCCCGCCGATGAGTCGCACGAATCGATCGAACATGCTCGGGGCGGTCATCAGTCGTCCGGCGCCCGAGTAAATGATGGCTTTGGCAATTCCATCCACGCCTTCGCCAGCCAATAATACCGCCAAATAATAAAAGGCGGTTGGCAATCGTCCTGACGAATAAAAATGAAAGGCTAGTGCGATTGGCCACACCACATCGAAGAACGAATCGAGATGATGTTCTATTTTTCCGCCCGCTGTCGTCTCGACTTTAAGGCGTGCCTGTTTGCCGTCGAGCCCGTCAAGGATGCCAACGACTAGTGCCAGCACGATCCCCCAGATCAGATGACCCGTGGCAAAAAAGATTGTCGTTAGGCAAGCCGCGATAGCCCAGGAGATCGTCAACTGGTTAGGGGTGATTGATGTTCTGCACAGGTATCTGAGCAGGAACTTTTCGATAGGCGCGTGAATCCACGCCGGAAAGTCGAGCGTGCCCTTTTGCACGGAGTCAAACAGGACTCTTTCGGCCGCTTGCTTGTCCGCGAGGGCGGGGGCGGGAAAACAAAATGGCCGCAGGTTTCGCCGCAGTCCCGGGTCGTACAACGGTTGGTTCGCAACATCCAACGCTTCGGCTGTGTGCTGTTCGAGGCCTTCGAGGAGCGCACTCTCGACGGAACCGTTTCGGGCGACAGCCCATTCACGTTGCAGCAACGCCGCACCGCACAATTTGCCCCGGTTCGTCTCCCGCGCCGAAGAATCAATCAACATCGCGGACGAAGTTTGCGCCAGGAGAGTGCGCAAGAGACGAATATCGAAGACTACGTCGCCTTGAATCAGGAGCAGGCGCGCCGCGGCCTCTGGCCAAAGATCGACAATCTGTTGCACTGTTGTCGGACCGGGGGGGCGTTCGTGAATAGTGAATTCTAAATCGGCCCGCGCCCACGAGGGTCGGGCGAGGCGCTGCGCAATCTCTGCCGCACTGCTGGAGAGAATTATCGCGCGAGTAATTCCGCAGCGTTGAAGCGTGCGCAGCAATCGTTCCAGTGTGGAAATTCCGCACAACTCGACCAACGCTGCTGGACCATCGGCCAGAATGACGCATTCATCCGGCATTTTACTTGGCCAGACGCTGCGTTTTTGATTCTTCGGCCATGTGCTTCTCCGCGTGTTGCAGCATCTCTACGGTATCAATGTCTTGCCACCACGCATCGCCGATGTCGATCGCTCGGACTTTGCCATCCGTGGCCATTAACCGCACGCTGTCGGCGAGACTGCAGTCCCTGTTTTCTTTTGCGCGCTCGAGATATGCAAAAATTTCGATTGGACAGACAAAGAGACCGGTATCGATCGCGTCGTAATTCGGAAGTTCTTTTCCGATGGCGACCACGCGACCCCCCTGCGTTTGAACTTTCATCGCATCATCGAGATCGAAGATAGAATTGATCTTTCGGTCGACCGTGAGATTGAGAACGCTGGGCACCGCCGATTCCATCAGGAGATCGACAATCACATTGTCGAAAAGGTGGTCGCTCATCGTCAAAAGGAAATTGCTCTTGATGTTTTTCGCCGCCGCCAGAAGCGAAATGCCATTTTGCTTTTGCCACTCTGGATTCAGGACGAAGGAAAGTGTAACGTTGGACGGCGCCAATTCTGCGACGGCTGCGGTTAGTCGATCGCTTTCGTAGCCGACCACAATATTGATCTTTGTAATCCCGGCGCCGGCCAGCGCATTGAGTGTATAGGAAATCAGCGGTCGGCCGAGAATGGGCGTGAGTGGTTTGGGCAAAGTTTCTGGCGAACGGCGAAGACGCGAACCCGACCCGGCCATTAAAATCACCGCTTCGCGAATCGCGCTCATATCCCGTAATACTTTCGCAGCCCCCAGATGCGCACTCGTTGTGGGAGAAAGCGGAAGATCAACGGCGCTACCTTCGCTTGAAAAATTCCGCCGACGGTCACGCGCGGTGGTGGATTCGATTGCTCGATTAATCCCAGCACCCGTCGGGCGACCAATTCGGGCGTTGGCGCAGCAGCCATGTTTCGCTGCACTGCTGCCCATGTTTTTGCGGCTTTATCTTCGTAATGGGTGGCGTCCGTCTTCACGACGGAGTCATTAAATTCAGTCCGAATATCGGCCGGTTGAAGATCGACAATGCGCACTCCGATTTTTGGCAGCTCGAGTTGAATTGACATGGTAAAAGTGGCCAGCGCCGCTTTTGCGGAGTTATACCCTGGCATGAATGGAACCGGTAATCGTGAGGCGAGCGAAGTCACATTGACGATCAATCCGGTTCCCCGCGCCCGCATTCTGCGCATTGCTAATTGCAGCAATTGTAATTGCGCGAAGACCAGAACTTGAAACTCATCAATCAACCCCTCTGTTGGAAAATTTTCCGTTGGCCCAAAATGTCCGCTACCCGCGTTGTTGATGACAACATCGAGCCCGCCCGATTCACTCCAGGCGCGTGTAAAAACCTCTTCAAGCATTTGCGAATTGCGCAAATCAAGTTGCACTGCGTGAAGGCGCGCCGTCGCCTGAATGCGGCTGAGGTCGCGCGAAGTCCCCCACACTTCGTGACCATGCGCAATCAATTCACGAGCAATGGCGCGACCGATCCCGGAGCTCGCGCCAGTCAAGAAGATGCGCTTCATAAGGCCAATTTGATGTTCGGCAGCCACGACGCAATCTCGCGATAGACGAGGACGGTCTCGACGACCGTCTTTCGCCAGTCAAAAAGGGCAGCTCGTTGAACTCCTTTCTGCGCGAGGGACTGCCGGAGGTTGTCATCCTCAACGATGCGGCGGATTGCTTCCGCGATTGCCTCTTCGTCCTTGGGTTCGACAAAGAGCGCGGCCTTTCCGGCCACTTCAGGTAGCGACGTCACGTTCGAGCAAATTACGGGACACCCGCACGCCATCGCTTCTAGAACTGGCAGACCAAACCCCTCATAGAGCGAAGGGAAAACAAGGGCCTCGGCGCGATTATAAAGCGCAACCAGCTCATCATTCCGAACGTCGCGCCGAACTTGTATTCGGGAATCGAATCGCAGGCGACGCAGAAGCCGTCGAAGTTCTTTTGGCAGCGTCCGGCGGCGCTGAATGACCAGCAAACAAATATCTTCAGAAAACGGAAATGCCTTGGCGAAAGCTGATACCGCCGTGACGTGATTCTTGTTCGGATAACCTCCGCCAACAACAAGGAAGAAACGCCGCCCGAGAGGAACGATGGATGCGCTTAGGTACTCGGCATCGGCTTTCGCCATCGGGCGTAACGATGGTGATTTTCCATTGAGTGTCACGCGGAGTCGCGGGCCGCACGACGGATCGACGCGAAGAGTGTCGTCCGCGCTATGTTGGCTGACGGCCAGTATTCGATCGGCCTGCCGAATGGCGTTACGGATGGCGGTCGACCAGAACGGCTGCACAACCGCGCGGGTGACGGGATTGGGAAAAACAAGCTCGGGACAGACTATTTGCATGACGTCGTGAATGGTAATCGCGCTTTTTGCTTTGAGCCCGCGAGGAAGAATTCGGTAAGGAGCGTGAAAGAGATCGTCACGGCTAAGCCGGGCGTTGAGCCACGATCCCATGCGAAAATAAGTCCAGGGGCTATTTGGTTTTCCGCCCAAAATCCATTCGGTCACGTTGGGCGCCCGTGAAAGAGCGCGCGGGTTAAGAGGATGACGCAAAAGCACGATGGGTACTTCTGGAAGAACTGCCGGCAGATGCTCGATGAGCGCTTCGGTATAGGAAGCGACGCCGCCCGGATCGCCTCGCAACGTACGGGCATCGACAACAATCCGCGCCGCCCCTCTTCCATGACGAACTTTGCCGATGGTCATATACTCCTTTCGTGTGGTCGAAATCGAAGGTAGTCGATACGAAGCCGATCAACGCTAAATGATTTATCTCGATGTAACCGGCTCGTGCAAGTCTGCGAAGAGCACCGGAATTCAACGCGCGACACGCAGCGTTTTTCGCGAGCTCGGCCGGCGCGAAACGATATTGCCGATGTCCTGGAATCTGTTTGGGAAGTGTTATCAAAGACTGGGCCGGCGTGAATTGCAGATTCTACAGGATCCCTTCCGGGTTCTTGCGCGGAGCACAGCTCGACCGGATTTGCGCGGCGAAAACCCTATCGCCGAGTTGCTGCGGCTCCTTTTTCGCGAGTCGATTCCTCTTAAGACAAAAATGGAATCCGGCGATGTCCTCTTTGTCCCGGATATGTATCGCGACGCCCGAATCGGTTATTTGCCTCAATTGATTCGAGAAACAGGGGCGCGCTCTGTAGTAATTTTTCACGATGCCGCCGCCCTGCGATTAGGACTTATGCGGAACAGGGCTCTTGCGCGTTTTGAAAAATACATCGATTCGCTGGCAACGTTCCATCTCGTCATCTGCGTCTCAAGAGATTCGCAAGAACATCTTCATCAACTGTGGCGAGAGCACGGAACAAAACCTACCGAAACGTGCGTGGAAGAATTGCCGCCGGGCGACCTGGATCCGACGGTGCGTGAGGAACCGAGTAGAGAGGATAGTGCGTCTGTGCCCGTCATCTTGTCCGTTGGCACGCTCGAACCGCGTAAAAACCATCTCACATTGTTGCGTGCGGCAGAGATCCTCTGGAAGGATGGATTTTCCTTCGAGCTCCAACTGATTGGTCGAAGCACAGGATACTATGGACACAAAGTCATTTCGCCCATGAAGCAGTTACAGAGAGCCGGCTACCGAATTCGATGGTTGCAGCATGTGAATGATCGCGCGCTCCACCGCGCTTATCGTAGTTGCAGATTCACCGTCTACCCTTCACGGATGGAGGGATTCGGCCTTCCGATCGCGGAGAGCCTTCGGCACGGCAAACCTTGCGTTTGCGGTGGAAACGGGGCACTCGGGGAACTCGCGCGTCCCGGCGGTTGCCTGATTGTCGATCAAACAAGTGCCGACGCGCTCGCCGGTGCGATGCGAACGCTGCTCGCTGACAATGCGACTTACGAACGCTTATCGGCGGACGCGCGCGCGCGAGATTTTCGCAGTTGGACCGATTACATTGACCGACTGGAGGAACGACTAAAGGGCTCCGCTTAATCGGCTCATACGTTCGTCGTAATCGACCCACGCTGGCCACGTGGGTGGCTACCAATGATGCGTCCATCTTGCATCTCGTGAACCCAATCGCAGGCATCGGCGATGAATCTATTATGAGTCACCAGAAGCAGCGCTTTTCCACGCTGACGAACCAGGTCAGCCAGGAGCGCGAATGCGCGTTCCGAGTTGCGAGTGTCGAGGTTTCCGGTCGGTTCATCGGCGAGGATCACTTGAGGATCATTGGCCAGTGCGCGAGCAATCGCGACGCGCTGTTGCTCCCCTCCGGAAAGGTGCCGGCTTTCGCGTCGAAGCTTATCGCCAAGATCGACATCGTGGAGCAGCGCCGCCGCGCGATCGCGCATTTCCGATTCGCTGAGATGGCCGAGCCGCCGCATCGGCATCATCACGTTCTCCTCGGCGGTGAAATCCTCCATCAGGAAATGGAACTGGAAAATGAAACCGATCAACTCGTTACGCCGACGTGACCATTCTTGATCTGGCAAATCGGACACATTCTCGGACGCGATTATGATCGAGCCAGCATCAGGCTGGTCAAGCAGCCCAAGAATGTAGAGCAGCGTGCTCTTGCCGCAGCCCGACGGTCCGACGACTGCGTGCAGGCTGCCCGCTTCGATATCGAGCGAAACGCCGCGCAATGCGTGCACGCGTTCCTCCTCCTTGCCGAGGTAACGCTCGAGGTCGCGGCAACTGAGAGAAACTTCGCCGTTCATAAACTCGATCCGCGCAGCGTGTCGACCGGCTGAAGGTGCGCTGCGCGCTGCGACGGGACGTAACTCGCGATGAAGACCGCGACCACGGCCAGTAGCGTTGCCCAAAAATAGTGTCGCCAATCCCAAACAACCAGAAAGTGATTCGTATAGAGCAGACCACGAATGTGAATTGGGACTTTTGAGATGCCCCAAGTCAGGACCGCGCCAAGAATGCAACCGAGCAATGAGCCGACACCGGCAATCAGTGCGCCCTGCCACAAGAAGATCGAGGAGATGTCAATCCGCCGGTAACCCATCGAACGCAAAATCGCGATTTCACGAACTTTGGAGAGGACGGACATGGTCAGGACGTTGAAGATGCCGAAGCCGGCCAGGAGAATGATCAAAGAGACAGTGATCGCCGCCGAAACCTGCAGTGTGAAAAAGATTTGCAGGTTTCCTTCCTCGCGCTCCTGCCAGCTTTCCGTTCGATGTTGGAACAACTCCTCGAAGTGATTGGCTAACTCCGGCGCTCGCGAAGGATTCCGCAGTTTATAAATAATCATCGATGCTTGATACGGCTTCTTCAGGAGCCGCTGGGCCACGCGCGCGTGCGCGTAAACGCGATTCAGATCGACGGTGCCGACTCCACTGCGCGCGATCGCCGCGACCGTAAACCGCCAGTATTCACCGCCGGGTGATAAAATCTGGATCGCGTCGCCCGCTCCGACATTCAAGAAATCCGCTAACTTGTAGCCAATGATCACCGCGCTCGTGTTGTTGCTAAAATCATCAAATTTGCCGGCAATGATCTGCGTGGCCAAGTCGGTCGCTTTTAGTTGGGACGCCGGGTCGATCCCGTAAATTTCGACACTGGCGTTTTCGAATCCCGCCCGCGCGCTCACGTTACCTCGGAGCACCGGAGCACAAGCAACGACGTTCGAGAATTGACGGCTCACGCGCATGATTTCGCTCACATTGCTAACGCCTTCGAAATAATTACGCCGATTGGTAGCACCGGTTGTGTTCTTTGCCGCGACGGCCAATCCTTCGTAGCGTGGCTGAAACTTGGTGCGTAAAACCATGGCGCCGCTGCTCCCGATGGTTGAGTTAATGAAATACTGCGCAAAACCCTGGGTTTGGGCTTGCGTGCAAATAAAAATGGCAACCCCGAAAACAACGCCGACGAGACTCAGCAGAAGCGCACGTTTGCGGTGCGTCGCGAAACGCAACGCGATGTACAACGGCGCGGTCACGATTTTTTCGAATTTTCGACGCGCCGTTGTCGCACCGGTTGACCGGGCTTCAATCGGTCCTGATCTGCAACCACAACGCGATCGCCGGCTGATACTCCACTCAGCGCTTCAACAAAATCGAGCGTGCGAAAACCGACTTTGATCGTACGCCGCTGCACGACGCCGCGTTTTACGACCAATGCTTGATCGACAAGCAGTGCGCGAGTCGGCACCAGCAACGCATTTTCGTGCGTACCGGTGATGATGTTCATCTCGCCGGTCATTCCGGCCATTAAATTGTCCGGTGGTTTTTCCATTTCCAAAATCACGGTGTAACGCTGCGTGTCCGGATCGGCGGCCGGTTGAACGGATGAAACGCGAGCCTCGAAAGTCTGGGTGCGATAAGCGTAGAGTTGCACTTTCGCTTTCATGCCCGGCTTCACTTCGCCCACGTCCTCCTCATTTACTTCACCCCGCACGTAAGTCTTGCGGGATGAAATCGTGAAGAGCTGGTTGCTTTCCGCCACCAGTTCGCCGTCGATCGTCGAGACCGCACTGAGCAGGCCGTCCATCGGCGCGCGAATCTCCGAATTGCGCATTTGCGATTCTAGTTTCTTGCGGGCCTCATCCAGCGACTGCAGATTCCGATCTCGCTCGATCCGTTCGTTTTCAAGCGCGCCTCGCAATCGGTTCGCCTCGCTTTTTGCTTTTTCGTACTCGACTGCGGGCACATTCCCGGATGCGACCACTTGTTCGAGGCGATGCAGATTATCCTCTGCAGCTTTGAGCAGTTCCTCGGACGGCAACGGGAGCTTGGCCCGCTCGGTCGCTGCTTTCAGATCAGCCTGTGCCTGTTTCAACTGCCGCGCGGTCGTTTCGTCGGCAATGCTCGCGAGCAACTGGCCTTTGGTCACGCCGTTGCCAATTGCGCCGCGGCCGGCCGAAAATTCTTCAGCTAGCTGGATGAAACCTGAATTCTGCGCCCGAACATGGACGACAAATGCGGGCTCGATCCGGACCGTTCCGTAAACCGCAGAGATCGCGGTGCCGCGGCGGACGGTGGCCACTTCCGCCACCGGCATGAAAAAATAATACCCCACGCCGCAAATGACGATGAGCAGCGCGCCCACGACCCATAAAACCCGCCTGGACTCCGGCACCTTCAAGGAGTGCAACTAATGCACATCTTCGGCGAATTGGAAATAACGCCCGGTGGCGCGGTCCCATTCCGCCAGGGCGACGTTGTGAAGATAATTCGCCTCGAGCAATCCGGTTTGCGTTTTCAAATAATTGCCTTCGGCAAGGCGATGCTCCAATTCTGACGCCAGACCGCTGCCGAGATTTTGTTGAACAGCCGCTGCTGTTTGCCCGGCGACATCGCTGCCGGCCGCGAACGATTTATGGCGCGCGTCAATGCCGGCCAATTCGTTATGAATACGCGAAAGCTCCCGACCGACGCTCGCTTCCAATTTTCGCAATTCAACTTCGTTGATCTCGCGGGCCTTGCGCGCCCTGAGAACTGCGCCGCCAACTTTGCCATTGTCGATCACCTGCCAGGTATAAGCCGCGCCTTCGCGAATTTCCGACCCTAGGAAGTCCTGCGTGCGACTGGTCGAACCTTCGCGATGAATTCCGGTGACTGGAATGTAATCGCCGGTCACGCTGCCGGCAGCGCTCGGATAATAACCCGCGGCGATGATGCGTTCGTCTTGGTTCGCCGCGCGAACGAGCAATCGCGCGAGTTTGATGTCGGTTCGGCGTTCCAACGCCGCGGTAGTTTCGGCGTTAAGATCGAAATCCGTCGGTGCGAACGACAATTCGCCGTCTGGATTTGGCAGCGAGGCCTTGGAATTGAGATCGACCGCCATCACTTGCGCGAGCTGCAATTGCGCCGCGGTGTACGCTCGACGTGAATTTTCCACCAACGGATCAAGCGCGCGCGCTTCCACTGTCGCGCTGGTGAACGCGCCGCGGTCGACCAGGCCCGCCTGGTAGCGATCGCTTTGGCTCGCCACGTTTTCGTCCAGATGGCCACGCTGCTTTTCGCGGACCGATTGGAGCTCCCGATTGTAAAGCGCCGAATAAAATGCGAGCCGCGCCGTGTGCAATTGTTCCTCCACCGCGAGATTCAGTTGCTGCTCTGCGATCAACACTTCGACGTCTCCGCGTCGCAGCGATGGCGGGATCGCGGTGTTAAAAAGCGGTTGAGTAAGCGAGCCGCGGGCGAAGCCAAATACTTTGGTCGAATTTTCACCTGCGCGGTGTCCGCCCTGAACTCCAGCAGGCAGGTTCAATTTTAAATTCGGCCACACGATCGAGCGAAGAACGAGTCGACGCCCCGCCGCCTGTTCAAGGTTCGCTTTGGCCTGCTGAATCGCGGGATTTTTTTCCAGGG
>Ga0209689_1000413_pt1 | contig 29096 bp, 27 predicted proteins | sample GraSoiAngelo_149_FD_187119 | JGI IMG/M metagenome (GOLD analysis project Ga0209689, IMG submission 187119) | Grasslands soil microbial communities from the Angelo Coastal Reserve, California, USA - 14_1009_09_30cm (SPAdes) (version 2) | ecosystem: Environmental > Terrestrial > Soil > Grasslands ... | reverse complement strand
CCTGTGACGCTTTAACGGCTACGGCCCGTCGAAATGCACCTGCCCATCCAGCGTTGCGGGCCCCGGCAGGGTCCGGCTCCCCCGGCCTTCCCCGCGAAGACCGGCGTAGCGGCCCGTCCCGTCCGACACACGCCAGTTGACCTTGAGGTCGCAGCACACACCCGCGTCGGTCAACGTGAGGACGTTCTCCGTCTGGAGCGTGATCACGCTGCCGTCCGCGCCGGTGAGGAAGACGCAGTCCTGGAACGTGCCGACGACGGGCGAGTGGAAGAAGGACCCGTCGAAGTGAGTGCAGCCGCTCGTCCAGTGGCCGCCGTCGGTGATGCCGCCGGTCGCCGTCCAGGTGTGCGCGGGGAAGAAGAAGGCGGTGATCGTCACGTCCTGCGGAGGAGTCGCGCTCGCCCGAGCACCTTGAGCGACGACGCCGCCAATGAGCGCGGACACGTAGAGCAGCGCGAGCAGCGAGCCCTTCATCCCAAAAGCCTCCCCACCGATATCGTCGGCGTCGAAGCCTACGGCACCGGCGCACGTCGGTGAAGTCGTACATCTGCGTCACATGCGCGGTCCAGCAGGCGCCGACCGCGGGACCTCCCTCCCGGTGTGACATCTGCGAGGACGAGCGGCAATACGTCCGGCAAGGCGGCCAGGCTTGGACGACGCTCGAGGAGCTCGCGGCGAAGGGACATCGCATCGAGATCCGCGAGCTCGAGCCGGAGCTCACCGGGATCGGCGTCGAGCCGTCGCTCGGCATCGGCCAGCGCGCGCTGCTCGTGCGGACCCCGAAGGGGAATTTCCTCTGGGACTGCGTCGGCTTCATCGACAGCGCCGCCGTCGACGCGATCGGCGCGCGCGGAGGCATCGCCGGTGTCGCGATGTCGCACCCGCACTTCTACGGCGCGATGGTGGAGTGGAGTCGCGCGTTCGGCGGTTGTCCGATCTACATCCCGACAACCGACGCCGAATGGGTGCAGTACGACGATCCCGTGATCGTCCGCTGGGAGGGGACGCGCGAGGTCCTCCCAGGCGTCACGCTTGTGGAGTGCGGCGGTCACTTCGAGGGGAGCGCGGTCCTCCACTGGGCCGCGGGCGCGGAGGGTCGCGGCGCGCTCCTCGTCGGCGACACGATCACTGTCGTTCCCGACGTGCGCTTCGTGAGCTTCATGCGAAGCTACCCGAACCACATCCCGCTGCCGGCGGAAGCGGTGCGCCGTGTCCTCGCCGCGGTCCGCCCGCTCCGGTTCGACCGCATCTACGGCGGCTGGTGGGACCGCGTCGTGGACGCCGGTGGGCCGACCGCGGTCGAGCGGTCTGCGCGCCGGTACTTGAAGTGGATCGGCGCGGATGAGCGCCTCGAGAGCGCGGACTAGAGTGGCAGCCATGGACGTCCCGCGCCTCACGATCGGCATCGAGGAGGAGTTCCAGATCATCGACGCCGAGGGCCAGCTGAAATCGCACAGCGAGACGCTCCTCGCCGCCGCCCGGCCGACGCTCGGCGAGCAGGTGAAGCCCGAGATGATGCAGTCGGTCATCGAAGCCGGCACGAAGATCTGCGAGAACGTGGCCGAGGCGCGAGAGGAGATCACGCGCCTGCGCGGTACGCTCGCGGCCCATCTCGAGCCGCACGGGCTGCGCCTCGCGTCGGCCGGCACGCATCCCTTCTCGCACTGGCAGGAGCAGGAGATCACCGAGCACGAGCGGTACAAGATCCTCGAGGAGGAGCTGCAGGACGTCATCCGCGAGCTCCTCATCTTCGGCATGCACGTGCACGTCGGTATCCCCGACCGCGAGCGCCGCATCGAGGTCATGAACGAGGCGCGGTACTTCCTGCCGCACCTCCTCGCGATCTCGACGTCGAGCCCGTTCTGGCTCGCGCGGAACACCGGTCTCAAGTCCTACCGCCAAGTCATCTGGGGCCGCTTCCCGCGCACCGGCATCCCGCCCGAGTTCTCGTCCTACGACGAGTTCGAGAACTTCGTCCAGCTCCTCGTGAAGACCAAGTCCATCGACGACGGCAAGAAGATCTGGTGGGACCTGCGGCCGCACGCGTTCTACCCGACGATCGAGTTCCGCGTGTGCGACGCGGCGACGCGCGTCGACGAGGCGATCTGCCTCGCGGCCCTCATCCAGGCGATCTGCGCGAAGCTCCTCATGCTGCGCGACCGGAACCTCGGTTTCCGGAAGTACGCGCCCGCGCTCATCCAGGAGAACAAGTGGCGCGCGGTGCGCGGGGGCATGGACGCGAACCTCATCGACTTCGGCGTCCAGCGCGAGGTGCCGATGCGCGACCTCGCGGTCGAGCTCCTCGAGTTTGTCGATGACATCGTCGACGAGCTCGGCTCGCGTCGCGAGGTCGCCTACCTCGAGACGATCGTGCGTGAGGGCACGAGCGCGGACCGGCAGCTGCGCGTCTGGAAGGAGACCGGGCACCTCCACGCCGTGGTCGACCACCTCGCGCGGGAGACGCTGGCGGGCGTGGCGAAGGTCGCGGTCTGAGCTCGCGGGGGTCCGAGGGGGCAGCGCCCCCTCGACAGCTGACCGTCACGCAGGCGGTCGAGGAGCTCGTGCGTGCCACGGTCGACCTCTCCGATACGGCCATGGGCCGCACGTGGGTCTGGCGCGAATACGACGAGGAGGGCCTTCGCTTCACCCTGCTCCTCGCGCAGCACGAGCTCCGCGACCTCGCGGTCCGGCTCGCGGCGCTGCGCGCCGCCGACGGCCCACCGGTCACGCAGGCCGAGCGCATCCTCGGCCAGTACCACCGGGCATACCGCGACCTGACCGGCGCCCTCGCGGGGGTGGGTGACCGCGATCTCGATCGCGCGCCCGCGAAGGACCAGTGGCCGGTGCGCGCGGTCATCGAACACATGCTCGGCGCCGAGTACGGCTTCCTCGGGGTCGTCCAGTACGCGCGCGCTTCCGACCGGCCACGCGACGACGACGAGGCGGGCGAGCGCTACCCGTCGTGGCGGACGGAGTACGGCTACCGCGCGCCCGAAACGGTGGCGGGCGGGATCGCCGACATTCGCAACGCGCTCTTCGAGATCCATCGCCGGGTCCTCCGCGAGCTCGCGGATGTGGGTGACGACGAGCTCGAGCGGCCGGCCCTCTTCTGGGATGGCGCGAAGCCGGTCCGCTTCCGGATGCACCGCTTCGAGGCGCATCTCGTCCAGCACGCGATCCAGGTCGACAAGACGCTCGTCGCGATCGGCTGCGGGCCCACCGAGGCGCACCGGCTCATCCGTGTCCTCTACCGCGATCTCGCCGACGTCGAGGTCCTCGGCTCGTCCGCCTTCGGCGAGAGCGAGCGCAGGGCGGTCGCGAGCGCGCTGAGCGAGCGCGCGAAGGAGATCAGCAGCCTGCCATAAGTCCTACGTCTTCCGTGAGCGTTAGCGCCGGCGAGTCCCATGACCGCAGTGGCGTCGACGCGCATGCTCCTGGCGTGGCCCGACACCACGTGCTGTGCGCGATCGTGGTGGCTGCCGGCGTCTTCGCGTGCGGCGCACCCGTGTCGACTCCCGCTGTGGCGCCGACGGGTGCGCCGTCGACGGTCGCAGGGTCAGCCGCACCCAATCGGATCGTCGCGACAGCCGAGCTGACGAAGCCGCCGAACATCCAGCCGCAGCTCCCGCTGCCGACCACGGTGCGCTGGGCGGTCGACAAGGGCAGCCCCGACGATCCGCAGCACCGGTCGCTTCTGGTCCTCTTCTACGACGGGAACGCGCGAGGCTGGCGGATCATCGATCCCAACGGAGACCTGCTCTTCCACGTGCCGATCGCCGGGTCGGGGATCTTCGGACCCGAGACGTGCGTCGCACGGGCCCGACGGTTCGATGAGGTCACCACCTGGATCGCGCTCGATCGCCCGACGCTCGAGCTCTTCCTTGAGCGCTACCGCACCCTTCGCGGGGTGGCGGAGGGCATACCCGCGGGCGAGGTCACGCTTTCCCTGTCGGATTCGGGCTGCCGCGGCTAGCGCCTGGACTCCGCGCGCCAGAGCACGGACGTCACGGGTAATGCACGACCGCGAGGTCGACGACGCGCCAATCGCTCCGCCCGCCCGCCGGCGGCGACCACACCACGCGATCGCCCGTGGCTGGCAGGCCGCCGCTCACGCCCGCGGCCGCGAGATGAAGCTCACCCGTCCCGAGGCAGGGGGCGAGATAGACGACTTCCGTGCCATCCGGTCGCCACTCCCCACGGATCTCGCCGCCGACGGCCGCGACCCGGCGGCCGCTCAGCTGGGATCCGTACACGAACAGCTCCCCGCCGCGTCTGGTCAGCAAATCGCCGCTCCGGGGATTCCATCGTGGTTCGAAGAAGCCAAGAGAGCCCGAAGGCACGCGCGCGAGGACGCGTGGCGCCGACCCGCCGCTGTCGAACGTCATGAGCTTTAGCTCGCCCCCTTCGATGACACCAAGCGCGACCGCCGGCGGCGCCTCACGCCAATCGGAAGCGATAAGCGAAGCGCCGTGGACGCCGAAGCGCGTGATCGCACCGGTGTCCGCGTCTATGACGGAGTAACCGTCGACCTCGTAGAAGCGGACTGCCTTCGAATCCGGCGTCCAGCCGTCGATGCCGTAGCACCCGCGGAACGCGCCCATTCCGCCGACGCTGACCATGCTCGCGTCGCAGAGCCGCCGCAGGTCGCTGTTGTCGGCGCCGATCACGGAGATACCCGTCCAGAACGTGCTCTCATAGCGATCGAATGCGATGCGTCTGCCATCCGGGCTCCAGGCGGGGCGCCAGGGCATCTGGATGTTCGGCGTGTCGAGCGAGGCAAACCTGCCGGTGAAGAGATCGATGATGGCCAGCGCGCCGCCGAACGTCGCTCGCGAGTACTTCGTGACGGTGAGGACGATGCGCCGCCGATCGGGCGAGAGCTGGCGGGCGACGACCGTGAGGCCCAGCCGGATGGCGTCGTACGCGCCGATGCCGTAGGACGTCCAGGCGATCACGCGCTTGGCCTCGCCGCCATCGAGCGGCACGGCCCAGATCTCGCCTTCGTCCGGCGCGCCATACCCTGAAGCGGAGCGCAGCACGATCGCCCAATCCCCGTGGGCAGCGCCGAGCGGACGGATCTCCACCCCGGGCAGCGCCTCCGCCGGTCGTGTTCCGACCGGCGGAGGCGGCTCAGGGCTGACGGTGCAGCCGACGACCGCGAGCATCAAGAGTCCGACGACGGTCCGCGTCACGCGACGCTCACGTGTGGCGGCGCATGCGCCCACGTCAGTGGCAACGGTCGGGCAGGGTGTCGAACCCGGGCGGCCAGGTGCCTGCGGTCGAGAAGCCTTGGCCGGTCCGCTCGCCTCGATCGTTCGTCGCCGGTGTGTCGTAGAGGATCCACGCCGTCGGCGCGGGCGTGCCGACCGCAACGCCCCGGCCCGGCGGACCACCTCGAGACGCGGGAAGGTCCGGGCCGCTCACGGCGACCAACCAGAAGAGCTCATCCGGATCGCGGTCGATCCGCGGAATTCCCATCGGCAGGGGTGGGTTCAGCGATGCGCCGGGGCGTGCGTCCATCGCGAGGCTTGCCTCGGCGTACGTCATCAGCTTTGCCTCCGCACGCCGGCCGGCGATCGGCCCGGACTTGCCGACGAGCCATCGTTGAAGGATCTCGCTCCGCTGGTGGACGACCGGCAGCACGGCGCTCCGAGGCGCCGCCACCTGGAGCGTCGAGACCGCTCGCTCGACGGCGGGGAAGAGCGCGCTTTCGGCCGGCGTCGCGTAGAGCACGAGCACGCGGTCGGCGCGCGGCGAGGGAACGAGCCAGACGGCGCGCGTTTGACGAGTCGCGACGAGCGGACCGAGGCTCGGCTGGAAGCGCCGCTCGTCCTGGATCGTCATGCGATACGCCTGTCCGCCGGCGAGCCTCACGAACGCACCCGGTAGCACCGCAATCTGATCCGGCCCGATGTGCACGCGCTGCGCGTAGATGTCGAGCGGCTCACGGAGCGGGTTGGCCCACATCTCGATGTCGAGCCGGACGCCGACCTCTGGCGGCAGGATCGTGCCCGCCTCCGGTCGGGGCGTCGGCGCGGCGCGGGGGTCGTAGCTGCTCATGTGGCCCTGGCCGAACCAGGGGTTCACCGTCCCGGCGATGGCGCCTGAGACGAGCCATGTACCGGGTACGACGAGCGAGTAGCCCGCTTCGGCGCTCGTCACGCGCTTGGTGCCGTCACCAAGGTCGACGACCGCCAGCGGTGGCACCGGGATGGGCGAGATCGCGCCGAGGGCGACGCAGTCCGCGGCGGGGGCGCTCGCCGATGTCGGAGTCGCTGACGGGGGCGCGCCTGCCTGCCCGCTCTGAAGATCGCCGCAGGCGACTGCGCTCAGCGTCAGGCAGAACGGGAGCAGCCACCTCCGCACATCCAGTTAGACGCACGGCGCGGCGAATGGTTGCGGCCTCAGCCCTCCGACGCGAGCTGGGCGGCGACGTCGGTCACGACGTCGCCGGCGGCCTTGAGCTTCGCCACGGTGACGACGTCGGGCGTGTCGCGGTACGTGTGGAGGATGAAGTCGGTCCAGCCGATGAGCGCGGCGGGGACGCGCCGCCGCGCGAAGCTCGTCTGATCGCTCCCGCCGGCCCCTGACGACGTCGAGGAGACGCCAAGCCGGCTGGCCGTGTCGCGGATGCGCCGCTGCAGCTCGGGCGCCTCGTTCGACACGAAGAGCGAGTCGCCGCAGCAGCCGATGACGTCGAGGTCGATCATCGCGGTGAGGCTCTCCACGCGTCCGGGCGAGGTCGCCGTCCGCGCGATGTAGGCCTCGGAGCCAAAGAAGCCTTCCTCCTCGCCCGCGAACGCCGCGAACACGATCGATCGCTTGAGCGTCGCGCGGCGGGCGGCGAGCGCTCGCGCGACCTCCATCACGACCGCCGGGCCCGACGCGTTGTCGTTCGCGCCCTGGAACACCGAGCCGTCGGGATCGGTCCCGACCGCGTCGAGGTGTCCGCCCACGAGCACCGCCTGCTCGGAGGTGTTGTCCGCGCCGCGGAGCAGCCCCACGACGTTCATCGCGTCGATCTGCCGCACCGGCGTGAGCGAGACCTCCATGCGGAGCGTCGTCGGGACCTCGAACCCGGTAGGCGGCGAGGTCGGATCGGAACGCCGCGCGCGCACCGCGTCGCGAACCGCGGCGACTGTCTTGCCGGACGGCGCGATGAGCTCGTTCGCGACGGTCTCGTTGACGACGAGGACCGGGATCGTGGCGGACTCGAGGCGCGGGATGTACGAGTAGCGGATCTGCGTGTTGCCGACGAGCAGCACGCCCGTCGCGCCTTCGGCATACGCGGCCTCGACGGCGCTGCCGCCCTGCGTGGGCCCGGTCACGAGCGCGATCTTTCCGCGCGCGTCCACGCCGGCGAAGTCGTTCTGCACCCCGGCGCGCGCCGCCCCGCCGACCACCGCGAGGGTGCTCTCCGCCCGGCCGCTGCCGGAGCGGCCGCCCACGGTCTCGGTCATGTCGACGCGCGCCTTGTAGGTCCGCGCGGACGGCGCGATCGCCGCGAGGGTCGGCATCGCGGCGAGCTCGACGTTCGGCATCGGAAAATGCTGGAAGTACGTGCCGTTGTCGCCGAGCGGCTCGAGCCCGATCTCGCGGAAGCGGTCGGCGACGTACTGCGCCGCGTCCGCGTAGCCGGCGGACCCCGACATGCGGCCGCCGCGGGCCGGATCCGCGAGGTAGCTCACGTGGGCCTTCGCGCGTGCGCCGTCGAAGTGACCGTTCGCGATCTCCGCCGCGGCGGACGGTGATGGCGCGGCGCTCGTGCTGTCGGGCGCCGGGACGGCGGTGCACGCGGCGAGCAGGAGCGCCGCGACGAGCGCGAGGCGCCTCATTTCGCGCCGCGTTCTTCCATGCGCTCCACCTCCTGGTCCACGACCGAGGGGTCGAGCTTTTTGAAGAGCGGATGCGGCTCGCGAAGCTTTCGCCCCGCCGGGAGCGCGGTCGGAGCCCAGGCCGGCGCGCCGCCGTAGTCGCCGGTCAGCACGTCGTGGGTCGATCCGTCGGGCTCGCGCCGCGTGCGGAACTCAGGCTGGGGCGCGATGACGCCGTCGTAGCCGAGGTATTCGTGCAGCTTCTGGCTCGAGAACGGGAGGAATGGCGTGAGCATGACCTTGAGATCGTCCACGCAGCGGAGCGCGACGTTGAGGATCGTCCCCGCGCGGTCACGAGCGGTGTCGTGGAGCTTCCAGGGCTCGCTCGTGGTGAGGTACCCGTTCACGAGCGCGGCAAGCCGCAGCGCCTCGGTGAGCGCGGCTCGGAAGCGCGCCCCCTCGAGGTGCTCGCCGACCGTCGCGAAGCCACCCTCGACGGCCGTGAGGACCGCGCGGTCCTCCGCCGTGGGCGTGCCCGGAGGCGGCACCGCGCCGAAACGGCGGTACGCGTTGACGAGCGTGCGGTTGGCGAGATTTCCCCACGTGGCGACGAGGTCGTCGTTGTTGCGCCGGACGAAGTCCTCCCAGGTGAAGTCCGCGTCCGCGGTCTCCGGGCCGTTGAGCACGAGGTAAAAACGCAGGGGATCCGGGTCGTAGCGCGACAGGAAGTCGTTCACGTAGATCCCGTGCCCGCGGCTGGTCGACTGCCTCGAGCCGCTCATCGTGAGGATCGCGGTCGAGACGACGTTGTAGGGCAGCTGGAGCGGCTCGCCGCGCCCGCCCGCGACGGCGCCGCTGTTCCCGTAGCCGAGCAGCATGCTCGGCCAGATCGTCGTGTGGAACACGATGTTGTCCGCGCCCATGAAGTAGAAGTGCCGCGATGCCGGGTCCTGCCACCAGTCGCGCCAGGCCTCGGGCTGTCCGACCATCGTCGCCCACTCCACGCTCGCCGAGAAGTAGCCGATCACCGCGTCGAACCACACGTAGAGCCGCTTGTCGGGCCGGTCGATCCAGCCGGGCAGCGGCACCGGGACGCCCCAGTCGATGTCACGCGTGATGGGACGCGGCTTGAGATCGGCGATGAAGTTCAGCGAAAAGTTCCGCACGTTCGGCCGCCAGTGGGTCTGACGCGTCACCCAATCCGTGAGCTGCTGCTTGAACGCCGGCAGGTCGAGGTAGTAGTGCTCGGTCTCCTTGAAGATCGGCTTCGACCCGTCGATCCTCGAGCGTGGCTCGATGAGCTGGTCCGGATCGAGCTGGTTCCCGCAGTTGTCGCACTGGTCGCCGCGCGCGTCCGTGTAGCCGCAGATCGGGCAGGTGCCCTCGATGTAGCGGTCGGGCAGCGTGCGTCCGGTCGCGGCCTGGAGCGCCCCGAGCGCGGTCTTCTTGATCAGGTAGCCCTTGTCGTAGAGGGTCTTGAAGACGTCCTGCACGACCACAACGTGATTGCGCGTCGTGGTGCGCGTGAAGAGGTCGTACGAGAAGCCGAGCGCGCGAAAGTCGGTCGCGATGATGCGGTTGTACTTGTCGACCGCCTGCTTCGGAGTGAGGCCCTCGCGATCCGCGGCGATGAGGCTCGGGGTCCCGTTCTCGTCGGTGCCGCTGACCATGAGGACGTCGTTGCCTTTCATGCGGTGGTAGCGGGCGAAGATGTCCGACGTGCCCATTCCGGCGACGTGCCCGAGATGGCGCGGGCCGCTCGCGTACGGCCACGCGACGGCGACGAGGATGCGCGCAGGTGTGCCCGCCATCCGTCCAAACTAGCCTCTGGCCATGCTCGACGCACATGCGCATCTCACCGATGCGCGATTCGCATCCGACCTCGCCGCGGTGCTCGAGCGTGCCCGCGTCGCGGGTGTGACGCGGGTCCTCACGTGCGCCGAGGACCTTGGCTCGAGCGAGGCGGCCGTCGCGCTCGCCGAGCGCCACCCGGAGGTTCGCGTCGCCGTCGGCGTGCATCCACACCGCGCGGCAACCTGGTCCGAGGCCACGGCCGTTCGTCTTCTCGAGCTCGCGCGGCAGGACCGCGTGGTCGCGATCGGCGAGATCGGGATGGACCTCTCGGGTCGGAGCGCGCCGCTCGAGGAACAGGAGCGCGCGCTGCGCGCGCAGCTCGCGCTCGCGTCGCTCCTTGAGATGCCGGTCGTGCTCCACGTGCGCGACGCCGGAGCGCGTCTGCGCGCGATCGTCGACGAGAGCGTCGTATGGGGGCCGGAGGGCGCCGTTGACCCCCGACTCGCAGGAATGGTCCACTGCTACAGCGAGGGCCCGGCTGAGGTCGCCGAGTGGGTCCGCCGCGGGCTGGTGCTCTCGTTCGCGGGGACGGTGACGTACCCGACGAGCGTCCGGCTCCGCGAGGCCGCCGCCGCGGTGGCCGAAGACCGGCTGCTCGTCGAGACCGACGCGCCTTACCTCGCACCGCAGTCGCACCGGGGTCGCCGCAACGAGCCGGCCTACGTCGTGGAGACGCTCGGCGCGATCGCCGGTATCCGCGGGGTCTCGGCCCCGACACTGGGGATCGCTGTGGACGCGAACGCCCGCCGGCTGTTCGGGGACCGCTGGGGAACCTAGCCGGCCCGGCGCGCGTCTACCTGCCAGACCACTCGAAGAAGTAGGTGAAGACGATGCGCGCAAAGCTCGCTCTGCTCCTCGCGCTGCCGCTCTTCCTCGCCGCCTGCTCCGCCAGCGGGACGGCCTCCCGCGGCGCACCCGGCGGCGGGACCGGGGACAGCTTCACGAACATCAGCGCACCGCTCGCCGTCCCGGCTCCCGAGGCCCAGAAGGCCGGCGGGGTCGCCGTCGGGGCGCCGGCGCCGAACCAGGGTCTCCCCAACCCGGTCGCCTTCAACGCGGACCGGAACCTCATCCGGACCGCCAACATCGCCATGCGCTCGAAGGACCCGTGGGCGACGAGCGAGCGGGCCGCGGCGATCGCGGTCGGCTACGGCGGCGACGTCCTCGGTCTCGCGCAGTCCGGCAACGGCGACGACCGCCGGGCGAACCTCACGATCCGCGTCCCCGCGTCGCGCTTCGACGACGCTCTGAACCAGATCAAGCAGCTCGAAGGCGAGGTCGCGACCTCCAACGTCGACACGAAGGACGTCACCGACCAGTTCGTCGACCTCCAGGCGCGCCTGGGGGCGAAGCAGTCCGAGGAGCAGCGCTACCTCGCGCTCCTCAACCGCGCGAACACGATCGACGAGATCCTCAAGGTGGACGCCTCCCTCGCGAACGTCCGGACTCAGGTCGAGCAGCTCACCGCGCAGATCAACGGCATCAAGTCGCGCACCGAGTTCTCGACGATCGTGCTCTCGGTCACTCCGCTGACTCCGGCGCCGATCGACAACACCGTGAAGGGCTGGGATCCCGCGAAGACTCTCGCGCGGGCGCTCGCGGCCTTCGGCGCGCTGTTCCAGGTCTTCGCCGACCTCGCGATCTGGGCGCTGGTATTCGGCTTCATCCCGCTCGTGGGCCTCGCGATCGTCGCGGTCGCCACCCGGGGACGCCGCGCCCCCACCGCACCGACCGCACCCGCCGCCTAGACGTACCCGGTCCCTCGCGAAGCGGCCCGTCCTCCGTCGACGGGCCGCTTCGTTAATGCGCGCGACATATAGTCGCGTCGGATGGCGGAGCCTCGCGTACGGCCCCTCACGGAGCTCGACGTCGAAGCGGTCTGCCGCATCGACGAGCGCATCACCGGCCGCTACCGGCCCGAGGTCTGGGAGCAGCGCATCGCGTACTACATCCGCCGCGACCCGGACTCATCGCAGGTCGCGGAGGTCGACGGCCGCGTCGTCGGCTTCATGCTCGGCGAGGTCCGCGGCGGCGAGTTCGGCCTCGACGAACCGACGGGCTGGGTGGAGTTCTTCGGCGTCGATCCGTCGGCGCGGGAGAAAGGCATCGGACGCGGGCTGATCGAGGCGTTGCTCCGCCACTTCAAGGAGAACGGCGCCCACGTGGCCCGCACGATGGTCGCCGCGCGCGACAAGGACATCGCGGCGTTCGTCTCGGCCATGGGCTTCACGCAAGCGCCGGTCACCGCCCTCGAGAAGCGCCTTTAGCCGCCGCGTGCCACGAGCCAAGCTCCGTGCGAGCCGGCGCGTCTCGCCGAAGCGACCCGATGGCCGCACACTGCGCGGACGCCGCCGTCCGACGGCGACGGCCGCCGCGCGATCGGATCGTCGTCAGGAGATCTTCGACGCTGCCGCCCTGCTCATGCGCGACCGCGGCTTCGTCGGCACCACGATCGAGGAGGTCGCGCAGCAGCTCGCCGTCACGAAGGCGGCGCTCTACTACTACGTGCAGAACAAGGAGGAGCTGCTCTTCCAGATCCTCTCGCAGACGCTGAACCTGGCAGACGAGCGGATCGGCGCGATCGAGCGATCTGCCGCGCCGCCCGCGAAGAAGATCAACCATGTCATCGACACGTTCGTCCACCTCGTCGCCGAGCGTCCCGAGTTCTTCACCGTGTACTTTCAGGAGAAGGGGCACCTCGGACGCGAGCATCTCCGCACCGTGACCAAGACGGAGCGCCGGATCGTCGATACGGTGCGGAAGATCTATCGCGACGGCGCGGCCGAGGGCTCGTTCCGCAAGCTCGACCCGACCGCGACGGCGTTCGGCCTGCTCGGGCTCTGCTTCTGGGTCTACCAGTGGTACCGGCCGGGCGGTCGCCTGTCGGTCGACGAGATCTCGGCCACCTTCCAGGACCTCGCGGCGCGCGGTATGCTCATGCGACGTTCTACTAACTAGTTAGTAAGCGGAGGCGCGCCATGGACGAGCAGACGCGGGAGCTGCCGCAGAAGTACCACCAGGCCGTCGTCCACTGGCAGCAGCACAACTTCCCGGACTATCCCGCGCTCGTCGAGAGCTGGGACCGCTTCTTCCCCAAGGACCCGCCGTTCTGCCTCTGCGCGCGCATCGGGCAGGTCGCCTCCGACGTCGTCGAGTACGGCGACCGCAAGGGCCAGCCCAAGGCCACGAAGCCGACCGACATGGACGAGCGTGCGGCGAAGGAGCTCTTCAACACCGTGAAGGCGCAAGCGTCGACCGAGTTCGGCTCCATCCAGCAGCACCAGGGCACGCTCGCGCGCGCCTACGACGACCAGGATCGCGCGTGGGTGCTCCGGGTCATGGCCGAGGAGCTCCGCCACGGCTACCAGATGGTCCACCTCATCACGAACGAGGACTGGTCCGCCGTGAGCGGCGAGAAGGCCGACGATACGGTCGAGCACATCCTCTCGTCGCAGACCGGGTCGCACTACTTCGCCGCGTTCAACCTCGAGTTCGACAGCTTTCTCGACAACATCATGTTCGCGGCGTTCATCGACCGGGTGGGGAAGTACCAGCTCACGATGCAGAAGGTCTCCGCCTACCGGCCCTACGCCGAGAGCATGCCGCCGATGCTCCGCGAGGAGGCGTTCCACCTCGCGGCCGGCGTCATGCCGCTGCGCCGCTGGGTCGAGCGCGCCGCCAAGGGCGATCCGCTCGTGACGATGGCCGCGATGCAGAAGGCCGCGAACAAATGGTTCAGCCGCGGGCTCGAGATGTTCGGCTTCGAGAAGGAGCCGTTCTCGTCCGCGCAGGTGAACCTCGGCCTCAAGGACCGCACGAACGCGGACGCGCAGCAGCAATGGATCGACGAGTGCGCGCAGATGCTCGGCGATCTGAGTCGCCGGTACGTGCGCGCGCGACTGCCTGGCAACACGCCGGAGGAGATCGACGCCATCCAGCAGCGGCTCGCTGCCGGCGAGACCGTGGAGGGCATCGCGCCGGAGGAGATGCTCCGGCTGCCAGACCGGCGGTTCTTCCGCCGCAGCTTCGACGGCGCCTACGAGATGGTCGGGATCGGCGGCGAGACGTTCGCGGACGTCGACGCGTACGTCGCGCATCTCGCCGAGCACCTGCCGGAGGCGTATCTCGCGAGCCGCGACATGCGTCACTACATCGAGAACCTGCGCAAGGTCGTCGCCGGCGAGGTGACGGTGAAGCAGGCGGTGAAGAACACCCCGAAGCTGCAGCGCCTCGGGAGCACGTGCCCGTGCTCGAACTCCGTGCGCTGGGTGACGGATACCGATGTCGCCCGTCTCCGCCCGGCCCCCGACGAGCGCGCGCCGCGCCTCCGCCCCTAACGCTCCACGAGTTCCGCGCCCGGCCGGCCGACCGCACGGTGCAGGGCGCTGGCGTGCGCCTGCATCTCCTCGACTGGGACGGTGACGCGCGCCCCGATGCGCTCTTCCTCCACGGCGGCGGTCTCACCGCGCACACCTGGGACGTCGTCTGCGACGAGCTGCGCGATCGCGTGCGCCCGCTCGCGCTCGACCTGCGCGGCCATGGCGACAGCGAATGGTCGCCCGATGGCCACTATCCGCTGGGGGCCCACGTCGCCGATCTCGAGAGCGCGATGGCCGACCTAGCTTTGAAGGACTTCGTCCTCGTCGGCATGTCGCTCGGAGGCCTGGTCGCGCTCGCCTACGCCGGCCGGCACCCGCGGACGTTCGCCGCCCTCATCCTCGTCGAGAGCGGACCGGAGATGCGGCGCAGCGAGCGCCTTCGGGACTTCATGGCCGCCGACGCCGAGGCCGACTCGTTCGACGAGTTCGTCGATCGCGCCGCCGCCTTCAATCCGTTGCGAGATCGCGAGCACCTGCGCCGCAGCCTTCGGTATGCGCTCCGTCGCACGCCCGACGGCAAGTGGACCTGGAAGTACGACCGCCGGATCCTCGAGCGCGGCACCGAGGACGTCCTGCCGCGCGCGCGAGCGCTCTGGGATGCGGCGCGGTCGGTCGACTGTCCGGCGCTGGTGATCCGCGGCGGCAAGAGCGACATCTTCCTCGACGAGGACGCGGCCGAGCTCGCCCGCGTGCTGCGCGGCGAGTGGGTCCGCATCGAGGGCGCGGGCCACACGGTGCAAGGAGATCGTCCGTACGACACCGCGAACGCGCTGCGAGCGTTCCTCGACGGTCATACCATTCGCCCATCCGCTGAGAGAGGTCGCTGATGCCGCAATTCACGGACAAGATCGAGCCCAAGGACTTTCCGAAGATGCCGAAGGAGTATCAGGACCTCCTCACCCGGCTCCTCACGATCCAGGCGGACTGCGAGATCGGCGGTCCCCACATCTACGTCGATCACTGGACGCTCCGCGCGCCGACGGTCGACGATCAGTGGCGGGTCGCGCGCATCGCCGCCGAGGAGATCGACCACTGCCGCAAGATGCTGCGGCTCCTCGGCCTCATCGGGTCCGACCGGTCCGACATCCTCACGCGGCCGCGCAGCAAGCGCGAGGTCGAGGCGTTCAAGGAGGACATGCCGACGTGGGCGGACTTCGCCGCGTTCGGGATGCTCATCGACAAGGTCGGCGAGTACCAGCTGGACGAGATGATCAGCTCGTCGTATCAGCCGATCGAGGACTACCTGCCGCAGATCCTCCGCGAGGAAAAGGGACACATCAGCTACGGACAGCAGCAGCTCGAAAAGCTCGTGCGCTCCGGAGACGAGGGCAGGACGCAGGCGCAGGCCGCGATCGACAAGTGGTACGTCGTCGGGCTCGACATGTTCGGCCAGTCGAACTCCGCGCGGACCGAGCGCTACATCGAATGGGGCCTTAAGCGGCGCACGAACGAGGAGGCCCGTCGCCAGTACATCGCCGAAGTCGACCCGCAGATCGAGGCCCTGGGTCTGGTCATCCCGAACAAGCTCCAGGGCCGGAAATACCTCTAACAGCGGTGGGGGGTCTGAGGGGGGCAACGCCCCCCTCAGCTCGCTTCAACCTCGCGACCGCCCTCGTCGATTCGCATCTCGTGGCCGGCCGTGGCGACCGTCCCGCGATCCGTTACGAGGGCCGCACGCTCACGTATGCGGGGCTCGCCCGCCTGGTGGACCGCGCGGGCAACGCGCTGCGCGCGCTCGACGTCGACGTCGAGCAGCGCGTCGCGATCGTGCTCCCCGATTCGCCCGAGTTCGTGGCGACGTTCCTCGGCGCGATCAAGATCGGCGCCGTGCCCGTCACGCTCTCGACGCTGCTGACCGAGCGCGACTACGCGTACATGCTCGACGACAGCCGCGCGTCCGTGCTGGTCGTCCACGAGAGCGTGCTCGGCCGGGTCCGGCAGGCTTGCGCCGGACGTCGCCACCTCCGCCACGTCGTCGTCGCGTCGTCGGGGGGCGCCGCCCCCCGGCCCCCGGGCTCGCTGTCGTTCGCCGAGCTGATCTCCGCAGCCTCCGACGAGCTCTCGCCGGAGCCGACGGCCGCCGACGACATGTGCTTCTGGCAGTACTCGAGCGGGACCACCGGCGAGCCGAAGGCGGTCGTGCATCTACAGGCGAGCTGCGCCACGCCCGCCGACCTCCACGGCCGGCACGTCGTGGCGATGCGGCCCGACGACCGCGTGCTCAGCGTGGCGAAGCTCTTCTTCTCCTACGGCCTCAACAATTCGCTCGTCGTCCCGTTCCGCCACGGCGCCTGCGCGATCCTCTATCCGGGCCGTCCCGAGCCGCGCGAGATCTTCGAAACGATCGCGCGGGAGCGCCCGACCGTCTTCTACGGCGTCCCCACGGCGTACGCCGCGCTCCTCGCGGTCCCCGAGCGCGAGGTCCCGTTCGACCTCTCGTCGCTGCGCCTCTGCATCTCGGCCGGAGAGGCGCTACCGGGGCCGCTCTTCGAGCGGTGGAAGGCGCGCTTCGGGCTCGAGATCCTCGACGGCATCGGCTCGACGGAGCTCGGCTACATCGCCATCTCGAACTTCCCCGGCCGCGCGCGGCCGGGCACGTCCGGCGAGGTCATCCCCGGCTACGAGGCGCGCGTGACGGGCGAGGGCGACCGTCTCGTCGCGCCCGGCGAGGTCGGCGACCTGCAGGTCCGCGGCCCGTCGACCGCCGCCTTCTACTGGCAGAAGCGCGCGCAGACGAAGCGGACGTTTCGCGGCGAGTGGGTCTTCACCGGCGACCGGTACTCGGCGAGCGCCGACGGCTACTACACGCACCACGGGCGGAGCGACGACCTTCTCAAGGTCGGCGGGATCTGGGTCTCTCCGCTCGAGATCGAGACAGCACTCCTCGAGCACGACGCGGTCCTCGAATGCGCCGTCGTCGGGCGCGAGGACGCGGACGCCCTCACCAAGCCGGCCGCCTATGTCGTCCTCAAGAACGGCGCGGCGGGCCCCGCGCTTGCCACCGAGCTCCGCGGGTTCGTCAAGGACCGGCTCGCGCCGTACAAGTACCCTCGGTGGATCGAATTCGTGGCCGAGCTCCCCAGGACCTCTACGGGCAAGATCCAGCGCTACAAGCTCCGAGCGGTCGGGGGTCAACGGCGCCCCCCGGCCCCCGGCGGTGACGCTTGACCACGCAGGACCACCCGACCCCCGGCGGCAGCGCATGAGCACGCACGATCTTCGCTTCACGCTCAACGGCGAACGCCGCGAGGTGACGGTGCCGGCGGACCGCCTGCTCATCGACGTCCTCCGCGACGACTGCGGCGCCACCGGGACGAAGCTCGGCTGCGCGGTCGGTGTCTGCGGCGCGTGCAGCGTGCTCGTCGACGGGGAGCTTCAGTCGGCCTGCCTGCTGCCGGCGGTCTTCGTCGAAGGCCGTTCGATCACGACGGTCGAGGGGCTTGCGAAGCATGGGGAGCTGAACGCGCTGCAGGAGGCGTTCATCCGCGACGGCGGCTTCCAGTGCGGGATCTGCACGCCGGGACAGCTCATCGCCGCGACGGCGCTCATCGCGGCGCATCCGGAGCCGAGCGACGGCGATATCCGCGAGTGGATGATGGGCAACCTCTGCCGCTGCACGGGCTACTACGGGATCGAGCGCGCGATCAAGTCGGCGGCGAACGTATGACCTACGACTACCACGAGCCGCGCGAGGTCGCCGAGGCTCTCCACCTCCTCGTGAAGCACGGCGAGGATGCGCACCTCATTGCGGGCGGCACCGCGACCGTGCTCCTCCTCCGCCAGGGGCTCATCCGGCCGGGCCACGTCATCAGCCTGCGCGCGATCGGCGCGCTCTCCGGGATCGGCCCTGCGCACGACGGCGGCCTCCGCATCGGCGCGACCGCGACGCATCGGCAGGCGGAGCGCTCGGCCGACGTGCGCGCGCTCTCGCCTGCGCTCACGAACGCCTTCGCGAGCGTCGCCACGGTGCGGATCCGCAACCAGGCGACCGTCGGCGGCAGTCTCGCGCACGCCGACCCGGCCCAGGATCCGCCGCCGATGCTCGCGGCGCTCGGCGCCGCGGTCACGGTCGTGTCCCCGCGTGGCGCGCGCTCGATCGCGGTCGAGGACCTCGCCGTCGACCACTTCACCACGACGCTCGCCGGGGACGAGATCATTACGGAGGTGATAGTCCCGCCGCTCGCGCCGGGGACCCGCGCGACGTACGTGAAGTTTCTCCCGCGGACCGCCGACGACTACGCCACGGTGTCCGTCGCCGCCGCGATGCGGCTCGCGGACGGCGTGGTCGCGGACGCGCGCATCGTCCTCGGCGCGGTCGGGCCAACGCCGATCCGGGCGCGCGCAGCCGAGGCCGCCCTCGCCGGCGCGAAGCCCTCCCGCGAGCGCCTGGCGCAGGCCGCCGCGCTCGTGCGGGACGAGGTCGATCCGCTCGACGACCTCCGCGGCTCCGCCGAGTACAAGCGCGAGATGGCACGGGTCTGGACCGAGCGCGCGCTCCTCGCGCTGGTGGAAGCATGAAGCTCGCCCAGACGGTCACGGTGAAGGCGCCTCGCGACAAGGTGTGGGGCATCGTCCTGGATGTCCCCGCCGCCGCGCGCTGCGTGCCCGGCGTCGCCTCGGTGCGCCCGGCTGGGAGCGACCGCTACCAGGGCACGCTCGCCGTGCAGATCGGGCCGGTGCGCCTCGTGCTCGACGGCGACATTGCGATCACCGCCCGGGACGAGAAGGCGGGCACGGCGTCGTTCCGCGCGGACGCGAAGGACTCGCGCGTCGGTGGCGCGATCAAGGCGACCGTCGATCTCGCGCTCGCGGACCGCTCCGGCGCGACCGACATCAAGATCGCGACGGACCTGCAGGTGCTCGGCCGGCTCGGCGAGTTCGGCCAGCCCGTGATCAAACGGAAGGCCGACCAGATGATGGGCGACTTCGCCGAATGTCTCGCGCGCGCCGTCGCGGGCCGGTGAAAACGCTCGAGCGGCCGCCCGGCGTCCTCAGCGAGCCGGAGTGGCGCGTGGAAGGCCGCGACAAGGTCACCGGGGCCGCCCGCTACGCCGCCGACGTTCGCGTGCCGAACATGCTCCACGCGGCGTTCGTGTCGAGCCCGCATGCGCACGCGCGGATCGTGAAGGTCGACGCGTCCGCCGCCCGCGGGATGCTCGGCGTTCGCGCGGTCATCACCGGCGCCGACGTGCGGCCCGCGCGCTACGGCCGCCGCCTGCAGGACTGGCCCGTCCTCTGCTGGGACCACGCGCTCTTCATCGGCGATCGCGTCGCCGCGGTCGCCGCCGACACGCCTGAGATCGCCGACGCGGCCGCGCGCGCGATCTCGGTCGAGTACGAGGAGCTCCCGGCCGTCCTCGATCCCGAGGCCGCGCTCGCCGAGGACGCCTCGGTGCTCCACCCCGATCCCTCGCCGTACCTGTACCTCGGCGGCAAGCGGCCGACGGTGCCGAACGCGAACGTCCAGGGCTATGGCCTGCACGAGCACGGGGACGTCGACGCCGCGTTCGCGTCGGCGCACCGCACCTTCGAGCACCGGTTCACGCTCGCGAGGACGCATCAGGGCTACATCGAACCCCACGCGACGCTGCTCTGGCTTGACGGGGACGTCGTGCGGGTGGTCTCGACGAACAAGGCGCCGTACGGCCTGCGCCAGCAGATGGCTGCCTGCCTCGGGCTCCCCGAGGAGAAGATCGTCGTCGACGCCGGGCACATCGGCGGCGACTTTGGCGGGAAGGGCCACTCGATCGACGAATTCGTCCTCTACTACCTCGCGCGCGCGACCGGTCGCCCGGTCCGCGCGGTCATGCGCTACGCCGACGAGCTGCAGATGAGCGCGACCCGGCACGGCGGCACGATCACGCTCCGCACTGGCGTCGACCGCGAGGGGAAGTTCGTGGCGCACTCGGCGCGCGTCGTGTTCGACGGGGGCGCGTACGCGGCGGGGAAACCGGTCGCGACGCTCATGCCCGGCGAGGCCATGGTGACGCTCGCGGGCTACCACCTGCCGAACGTTCGCGTCGAAGCGATGACCGTGTACACGAATCAGATCCCGGCGGGCCACTCCCGCGCGCCGGGCCAGCCGCAGAACGTGTTCGCGGCCGAGTCGCACGTCGACCTCATCGCGCGCGAGCTGGGGCTCGACCCGCTCGAGCTCCGCCAGCGCAACGCCATCCGCGCCGGCGAGATCGACGTCGAGGGCGACGTGTGGCACGACTCGGCGGCGCACGAGGTGCTCGCGACGCTGCGGCGCGAGACCCGGTGGGACGCGGCGCGCGGCCGCGGTCACGGCCGAGGGATCGCGCTGGGCGCGCGTCCGAGCGGACGGGGCAAGAGCGCGATCGCGCTCCGGCTCGACCGGGAGGGCCGCGTCGAGGTGCTCACGGCGGTCGCCGACCAGGGTGGCGGGCAGCACACGCTCTTCCAGCGGATCGTCGCCGCCGAGCTCGGGATCCCGCTCGACCGGATCACGGTCCGCCGTGGCACGACCGAGAACACGCCGCGGGACGCCGGCATCGGCGGAAGCCGCGTCACGCCGGTGCAGGGCGGGGCCGCGCTCGAGGCGGCGCGCAAGCTCAAGGCGAAGCTCGACGAGGTCGCGCCCGGCGCGCCGTTCGCCGAGGCCGCGCGCCGCGCGGCGCCGCTCGAGATCGTCGCCGAGCACACCAGTGACGCGAACGTCAACGCGGTATACGCGTACGCCCTGGAGGTCGAGGTCGATCGCGACACGGGGCACCTCCGGGTCCTCGACGCCGTCCTCGTCGCTGACGTCGGGACGGTCATCAACCCGGTCGCGGCGCGCGGGCAGCTCGAGGGCGGGTTCATCTTCGGGCTGGGGCAGGCGCTCATGGAGGAGCTTCGCGTCGAGGACGGGCGCGTGACGACGACGAACCTCGGCGACTACAAGCTGCCGACGATCGCCGACGCTCCGCCCCTGCGGATCGTGTTGCTCACCGATTCGCCCGGCCCCGGTCCCTTCGGCGCGAAGTCCGTCGGCGAGCTATCGAACCCCGGCGTCGGCGCGGCGGTGGCCAACGCGGTGCACGACGCCTGCGGCGCGCGCGTCTTCTCGCTGCCGGTGACCGCGGAGAAAGTGTTCAAGGAGCTGCATCCGTGAAGGGGAGCGAAGTCTTCGATCCCCGCAGCCACTACTTCGTGCAGCGGCGGCGGCGCTTTGGGTTTCTTGAGGACTGGCGCCAGCGTCGCCGCGCGATCGCCCGTGGCGACGACGTGCGGCTCGAGCGTTCCCCCGCGCGCCGCGCGGCGTTCGGCTTCCTGGCGGGCGGCGACAGCAAGGTGCCGATGCGCGTCATCGACGCGCGGATCCTCGAGGTCGCGCCGGGCGAGACCATGAGCACGCACCGGCACGCCTACGACGCGGTGTGCTTCGTCCTCGGTGGGAAGGGGCAGACCGAGATCGCGGGCGAGCGCTACGCCTGGTCGAAATACGACACCGTGCACACGCCCGCGCTGAGCTGGCATCGTCACCGCAACACCGGCACCGAGCCCGCGCGCCTCCTCGCGATCACGGACGCGCCCCTCGTGTCCGCGTTCGGCCTGGCGCGGCTCGAGGACATCGGCGACGAGCCCCCGGCGCCCGACGAGCCGCTCCGCTTGCCCGTGGCCCGGTCGGGAACGGCCTACGAACGCGAGCTCGCGGCCGCGGCGGGGTCATGGCAGGAGCGGCAGCAGGCGCGGCGGCACACCGCCTTCGCCGACGTGACACTTCGCGCGAGCCCGAAGGGAAGCCGCAGCGCGCTCCTGGTCGACCGCTCGCTGGGCTACCGCACCACGGGGATCTCGCTCGCGATGTTCGAGATCCGGCCCGGCGGCGCGCAGTCGAAGCACCGCCATCCCGGCGAGGCGCTCCTCTACATCGTCGACGGCGAGGGATACAGCGTCATCGACGACGTGAAGCACGAATGGCGGACCGGCGACGCGGCGATCGTCCACCAGTACGTGTGGCACCAGCACTTCAACGCCTCCGCGGAGCGGCCGGCCACCGTCATTCGCATGCACATGTGGGAGTCGGTCATCGAGATGATGCAGGCCGCGATGGATCCCGTGCCGCTCTACGAGGACGAGCCCGGTCTCGAGGAGCGCATGCGCGAGGTCGTCGGCGCGATGGAGGACTAGCGCAGCTCGAGGGCGAAGCGAAGTGCGTCGTGAAGCGCGTCGAGCTTCTCCGGCCGCAGACGGCCGATCCGTCGCTCGAGGCGAGACTTGTCCATCGTGAAGAGCTCGTCGGCGTTGACGGCGCAAGCGTGGTCGAGGCCGTCGTTGTGATCCAGCAGGACCTCAGTGCGAATGCTCCGGATCGTGCTGCTCACGATCGCCACCGTCGCTCTGGCCCGCACGCCGCGGGCATCATCGCGCGACACGACGACGACCGGTCGCGGCTTGTCGACGATCGCTCGCCAGATCTCGCCGTGTTCGGTCGGCCGTGACATCGGCTATGGTGGGCCGCCCTTCTTCAGGTCTTCGATCGCCGCCTGCTCGAATGCGCGGAATTCCTCGCCGGTCTCAGGGAATCGGCGATAGGCCTCGAAATACGCTTCGACGTCCCTGGCCTCGTCTCGTCTCGCAAGGTACTCACGGACCGCTTCTTGGACCCAGCGGCTCCGTGGAACACGCCGGCTCTTCCGATCGCGTTCCATCCGCGAATAGAGCTGATCTGGCAGGCTGATCGCCGCGCGCTTCGTCATACTTCAGTATTATCTGAGTATTACGGACTTGTGGTCAAGACGAGGCCGGCATCGTGCCGCCGAGGTGTTCGCGGCTTCGTCATGGACGGCGATGCTCTGGCTTCGAACTTCGCAGCGAAGGCGATCTGTTGCGCGGTTGTTATTGGGTCCGCTGAAAACTGAAAGGTCATAGAACTCAGCGACCGGTAACATCCCGGTTCGAACGGCGACCAAGCGACTGGTGGGTGGTTCGCTCGGCGGAGAAGCGAAGGGAGGGCAGCGACGCGGACCGCGCGTCGGTCCTGGTCGACCGGAACAAGGCAGGGGGGAACATGTATTCGCAACGGACCGTACTCGCGCGTGTCCTGTGCGCGATCCTTCTCGCACCACTCCTCGCGCTAGTCCTTGTCCCGGCGCAACCGGCGGCCGCGGTGCTGGGCCTCACGATCCAGGACCAAACGGACCCGGGCATCACCGCGACCACGCTCGCGCAGTCGCTCGCCGGGACCGGCGTGACGATCTCAAACGTCACGTACGTTGGCACGGCGACATCCTCGGGCCAATTCCAGGGAGGCCTTACGATCATTGGCTTCGACGAAGGCGTGATCCTGAGCTCGGGCGCGGCGAAGGGCGCCGTCGGTCCGAACAACAACGACGGTTACACCACGGTCCTCAATACGCCCGGCGACGCGGACCTCACCGCGCTCGCTGGCTTCCCGACCTTCGATGCGACCGTTCTGGCATTTGACGTCGTCCCGCAGGCCGCGCTCTTGACGTTCCAGTACGTCTTCGCTTCTGAGGAATACAACGAGTACGCGAACACGCGGTACAACGACACGTTCGCGTTCTTCGTGAACGGCACGAACTGCGCGACCGTTCCCGGCACCGTGCCGCCAAAACCCGTGAGCATCAATACGATCAACGGCGGCAATCCGTTCGGCACGAATGCGCAGAACCCCGCGTTCTACCGCAACAACGACCTGAGCGATGGCGGCGGAGCGATCAACACGCAGGCCGACGGCCTCACCGTCGTCCTCACCTGCACCGCGACGGTGAACGCTGGCGTCACGAACCACGTGAAGCTCGCGATCGCCGACGGCTCTGACCGTATCCTCGACTCGTGGGTCTTCCTCAGGGGGAAGAGCTTTGTCTCGAGCAACATCACCCTCGCCCCCGAGACGGACACCAATCCCACGGGGACGCAGCACACCGTGACGGCGACCGTCGTCGAGGGCGGACAGCCCGCCTCCGGCAAGGTCGTCACCTTCATGGTCACGGCCGGGCCGAACGCCGGGTTGACCGGCACCGGCACGACCGATGTGAACGGCCAGGCGACCTTCACCTACACGGGCAACATCGCGGGCACCGACAGCATCAAGGCGACGTACATCAGTCCGCAGGGTCCACAGGACTCGAACACGGTGACCAAGGTCTGGAAGTTCGAGGGTGCGGCGACGCTGACGCTCGCTCCTCCGGCTGACACCGACCCCGTGAGCACACAGCACTGCGTCACCGCGACAGCACGCAACACCGCGGGCGGACCGGCCGCCAACGTCACGATCAAGTTCTCCGTCTCGGGCTCGACGAGCGCGAGCGGCACGGCCGTGACCGACACGAACGGCGAAGCCGAGTTCTGCTACGCCGGCCCCACGTTCCCGGGCGCCGACGTGATCTCGGCGTTCGCGGACAACAACAAGAACGGCACCCAGGACGCGAACGAGCCCAGCGCCACCGCGACCAAGGCCTGGGTGTTCCCGGCGAGCAACGCCGGCTGCAAGATCACCTACGGCGGCCGCATCACTGCGGCCAACGGCGACAAGGCGACGTTCGGCGGCAACGCGCAGGGCGATACGAACACGGGCGAGAGCCAGTACAGCGATCACGGTCCCGCGACACAGCGCGACATCCATGTGACGACGATCCTCGCGGTCCTGTGCTCGACCGACGGCACCTCCGGGACGATCTTCGGCCAGACCGACGACGGGACGCTGGTCCGGATCGACGTGAAGGACCTCGGCGAGCCCGGCCGCGACGACACGTACCGGATCCGGACGAACACCGGCTACGACTCGGGCGAGCAGAAGCTCGAGAAGGGCGGGAACATCCAGATCCACAAGTAGCCCTCACGCTCGAGCGCTCTCACACGAACGGCCCGGCCGGAAGGCCGGGCCGTTCCATGTCTGGGATCGGTGCTAGCGTTTGTCCACGCCGCGGTCGGCGGCGCTCTTCACGAAGGAGTCGTCGACGATCGTCTTCACGTCGATCGCCTTCACCTTCGCGTTCGAAGCCCCGAGCGTCGCCTGCGCGTCCGCCCAAAGCTCTGGCTTCGGATAGGGCAGCGCCTGGAACACCTCGCCGAGGTAGAAGTCCACCGCCTCCTCGAAGCCCTTCGCGTCGTTCGCGGCCTTGTAGTACTTCTTCATGATCGCGACGGCCTGGGTCTTGTTCTTCTTCATCCAGGCGACCGCCTCGATCTGCGAGTCGACGAACCGCTGCATCGCCTCGCGGTTCGCGCCGATGAACGAGGCCTGCGCGACGGTCCCGGTCTGCGCCGTGGCGAGCCGCTTCCCCGCGAGGTCGTAGATGTTGTGGAAGCCCTTGTCCATGAGCTCCGTCGTGTTCGGCGGGTCGTCGACCGCCGCCTGCAGCGCGCCGGCGAAGAGCGCCGCGGTCCGCTGCGCATGCGAGCCGAGCGAGACGAGCGTGACGTCCTTGTCCGGGTCGAGCCCGCTGTCCTTTAGCACCTTGCGGGTCGCGATGTCCGCGGAGCCGCCGACGCTCGAGATCCCGACCTTCTTCCCCCTGAGGTCCGCGACCGTCTTGATCTCCGGCGCGGCCATGAGGAAGTAGGGGAACACCGGCGTCCCGACCGCGGTGACCGTCACCTTCGCGCCGCTCGCCGTCGCCGAGAGGCATTCCGCGCCGCCGAGCGTCGCGATGTCGATCTCGCCCGAGAGCAGGGTCGCCATGCCGCGCGAGCCGCCGTCGACCGAGAGGAGCTCGACGTCGAGCCCGTTCTTCTTGAAGATCCCCGCGTCCAGCGCGACCCACGTGGGGAGCGAGTCACCTGTGATGTTCGTGTACGCGACCTTCACCTTGATCGGCGCGAGCGGTGTCGCCGTCGCCACGGCCGCCGACGGGGCGGCACTCGGCGCGGTCGCCGGCGTCCCTCCACCGCATGCCGCGATGACGAAGCCCGCGAGCGTGATGAGCGTGACGAGTCGTGCCACCTCTCTCCCTTCTAGCGGTACCTCCGCTCCTGTCGGTGACGGACGATCGTGTCGACGAGCGCGGGACGCTTCTGCTTGCGGACGACCTCGAGGGCGCGCTCGAGCGCGGGACGGACCTTGGCCGGGTCGACGATCGGACCTTCGGCATGCCAGCCGAACGAGCGCGCGAGCATCGCGAAGTCCGGCGCCGGGTCGTCGATCTCCTGCCCGACCCGCGCGTTCTCCTTGGGCGTGCCGCGGTGCTGCGCGACGCGGAGCTGGTGCTCCCAGTCGTTGTAGTAGGCCCGGTTGTTGTACATGACGACGAGCATGGGGATCCGGTGATGCGCGGCGGTCCAGAGCGCGCCGGGGTCGTACAGGAGGTCGCCGTCGGGCTGGATGTCGACGACGAGCTTGTCCGTGCCGCGGTGCGCGAGCGCGATCCCGAGCGACGTGCCGATCTGCGTCGCCGTGCCGAAGCTGCGGCCGGGGTGACGCTGGGGTCCATCTACGTCCCAGAGCCGCAGCGCCCAGTCCTCGAGCGTGTTCGCGGTGAGGACCCAGTCCTCGTCTTTGATGACCGACCAGATCTCCGACGCGAGCCGCGCCGCGGTCATCGGCGCGGCGTCCCAGTCCTCGCGCGCCTCTCGCTCCCATCTTTCGCGGATCTCGCGGTGCGTGCGCGCGAGCTCGGCGCAGCGCGCGCTGCGGTCGCGGCCCCTCCCGCGCTGGCGCAGCGCGAGACGCAAGGCCGGCAGGGCGAGGCGTGTGTCGGCGACGACCGAGAGGGTCACCGGCTGGTATTGCCCGAGGTCCTCGGCCCACTGGCTGTGCCGGAGCTCCGAGAGCCCGAGGTCGACGATCGGCGTGCCGGTCTTGGTCCGGGGCTTCTTCTCGTTCGTGAGCCGGTCGAGCTCGTTGAGCGCGCGGAAGGCGTCGCCGACGTCCACGGCGAGGACCGCGTCGGCGTCCGCGAGCGCGTCGCCGCCGGTGAGGTTCTGCGGGTGGCGGTTTGGAAAGTTCACGCGTCCGTTGAGGTCGATGACGGCGGCGGCGAGCTCCTCCGCGAGCGCGACGAGCTCGGGGACCGCCTCGGGGTGGCGGCCCGTGAACTCGGTGACGATGACCGGCCGCTCCGCGCCCGCGAGGATGTCGGCGGCCTTCGCGATCGCCGCGGGGTCCGCCTGCACCGGGCTCGGCCGCGCGCCCGCGGCGACGTCGTCGACCGGGACCGGCCTGTCGAGCTTGGTCTCCTGCAGGCCGGCGTCGTAGCAGAGGTACACGGGTCCCCAGGGCTCAGTCGTCGCGATGCGATACGCGCGCGCGAACGAGGTAGGGAAGTCCGCGATCGTCGACGGCTGGTCGTCCCACTTCGTGTAGTCGCGCACGGCGTTGCCGTTCACCAGGGAGCTGTGGATCCAGTCGATGTACGGCCGTCGCTTGGTGCGGTCGAGCGGCCCGGTCGCCCCGAGGACGAGGACCGGGCAGCGGTCCACGTTCGCGTAATAGATGGTCATCGCCGCGTGGAGCAGGCCGACTGTGTCGTGCACCGCGGCGGCCATGGGGCGCCCGGTGGCCTTCGCGTACCCGTGCGCGATGCTCACCGCGACCTCTTCGTGCGTGCAGAGGATGATCTCGGGCTTGTTGCCGCCGTAGTTCACGAGCGAGTCGTGGAGGCCCCGATACGACGCTCCCGGGTTCAGCGCGATGTACTCCACGCCGAACGCCCGGAGCAGGTCGACGATGACGTCGGAGCCGTACCGTGCGGCTATGGCTTCTCCGCCACCTTGCGCTTCTCGGCGTCCTGCACGTACGAGTCGTCGATGACCTTGTTCACGTCGAGGTCCTTGACCTTGGCGTTCGTCGACACGAGCGAGTCGCGCGAGGCGATGAACGCCGCAACGTCAGCGTGCGGGTAGAGCGGGAAGATGGCGGTGACGTAGAAGTCGTACGTCTCGCCCAGGGCGGCCTCGTCGGTGATATTGAGCATCTTCTTCAGCACGTTGATCGCGAACGGCTTGTCCTTCTTGCCGCGCGCGACCGCCTGGACGAGCGAGTCGACGTAGCGCTGGACGACCGCCTTGTTCGCGCTTGCGTAGGTCCGCGTCGTGACCATCGTGTTGTCGGTCGCGGGGACCTTCTGCTTGGCGAGATCGACGGCGACCTTGAATCCGGCCTTCGTGAGCACCGTCGTATCGGGCGGGTGGCCAGGCCCGGCGTAGACGGCGCCGGCGATCATCGCCGAGGCGAGCGCCGGGACCCCGCCGATCGCCTGGATCGTCACGTCCTTGCTCGGGTCGATGTTGATCTGCTTGAGGCAGGCCAGGAGCGCGACCTCGCTCGAGCCGCCCTTCGTGACGATCCCCAGCGTCTTCCCTTTGAGATCGCTCGGGTCCTTGTACGACGCCGGGACGTAGAGCGCCCAGGGCGAGACGGGGACGAACAGCGCCGTCGCGACGACGTCGGCGCCGCCGACGTACGCGCTCATCGTCTCGGTGCCGCCGAGGTTCGCGATGTCCACCTGGTTCGAGAGGAGCGCCGCCATCGATTTCGACCCCGACTCGATGAGCTGGAGATCGACCTCGAGCGCGTTCTGCTTGAAGTAGCCCCCCTCCTGGGCGGCGAACGGCGCGAAGTTCGCGGGCGAGATGTTCCCGTACGACGAACGGACCTTGACCACTTGCAGCGCTGTCGCCGCCGCGGCCGCGCTCCCGGAGGGCGAGGCGGCCGACGGCGCGGTGCTCCCTCCGCACGCGCTGACGAGGACCGAGATCGCGACGACCAGCGCGAGCGTTACCCGAGCGCGCACGGGCCCACCTCCGACGCCGCGGACGCGGCGGTGCACACTTTACCGGCACGCTGAGGTAGTGGCTGGCAGCTGGTCGACTGAGGCGCCGTTGGGTCTTCACCGGCGGCTGCGCCCGCTGAGGTTGAACATATCGTGGACGATCTCCGGCGGGCACCGCTCGACCGATCGCAACGGGAAGAATGGCCTGATCCCGTTGTGGACGCACGACGCGCGATGCACACGCTGTCATCATCGGCCCCGTGCACCATCTCGTTTTCACAGACGAAGAGATGCTCAGGCGGCTCAAGGCCGGTGGGTATCACGCGTTCATGGCGCTCGAGCACTTCAAGAAGCTCATCGCCAGCCGC
>Ga0209689_1000412_pt1 | contig 29100 bp, 22 predicted proteins | sample GraSoiAngelo_149_FD_187119 | JGI IMG/M metagenome (GOLD analysis project Ga0209689, IMG submission 187119) | Grasslands soil microbial communities from the Angelo Coastal Reserve, California, USA - 14_1009_09_30cm (SPAdes) (version 2) | ecosystem: Environmental > Terrestrial > Soil > Grasslands ... | reverse complement strand
CGCTCCACCAAGACCATCCTGCAGGCCGCGGGGGAGGTCATCCAGCACAACCCGCACCGACACCGCAAGGCGCTGTGGACCGCCAACCCCGCCGGCGAGCCGATTGTCCTCTATGAGGCCTTCGACGGGCACGATGAGGCGCGCTTTGTGGTCGATGAGATCGCGCGCCTCCGGGACGGGCTGCGCTATCGCGACTTCGTGGTCCTCTACCGCACCAACGCGCAGTCCAGGTTGTTTGAAGAACAGTGCCTGCGCGCCGGCATCCCCTATACGATCGTGGGCGGGGTGCGCTTCTATGAGCGCAAAGAGATCCGGGACATTATCGCCTACCTGCGGCTCGCCCTGATACCGGCCGACGACGCCAGCCTGACGCGCATCATCAACGTGCCCCGGCGCGGCATCGGAGACGTTAGTTTCGGGCGGCTGGAGGCGTACGCCCGGGGCCACGGCCTCAGTGTGCTGGAGGCGATGGCCCAGCCCGAGGCACTGGAGGACCTTCCCAAAGCCGCGCAGCGCACCGCGGCAGAACTCGTCGATCTGATCGCGCGGCTGCGCGACCGCGCCTCGCGCGTCCGGACCACCGACTTGATCGACGCGGCGATCGTGGAGACCGGGTATCAGGCGATGCTGGAGGCGGAAGGCACCGACGAAGCCTACAGCCGGCTGGAGAACCTGCGGGAGCTGGTGACGGTCGCCAAAGAATTTGAAGACGTCACCGGCGAGGAGGGGCTGAACGCGTTCCTGCAGCACCTGGCGCTGGTCACCGACCTCGACACTTGGCAGGAACAGGTCGACCGCGTCACGCTGATGACGTTGCACAGCGCCAAAGGGCTGGAGTTCGCCGTCGTCTTCCTGGCCGGCCTGGAGGAGGGGCTGTTCCCCCACGCCCGGGCGCTCGAAGAGGCGGAGGGGCTGGAAGAAGAGCGACGGTTGTGCTACGTCGGCATGACCCGGGCCAAGCAGCACCTCTATCTCTCGCACGCCCGCACCCGCACGATCTTCGGCAGCACGATGCCCGGCGTACCGTCGCGCTTCTTAGAAGAAGTGCCGGCCGAGCTCGTGACCAAGCCCACGCCTGCACCGCCGGCGGTCACCTGGATGGAGGAAGAACGGGACATTCCCTCCTTCGCCGTGGGAGACCACGTCCGCCATGCCAGCTTCGGAGAGGGGCGCGTCCTCGGAGTCGAGGGGGAAGGGGTGCGCGCCGTCGTCACGGTGCAGTTCGCGCAGGGCGTGAAGCGGCTGGCCCTTGGGTACGCACCGTTGGAGCATGCCTGACATGGGTGCGGTACCTCTCACGATGCGGCTGAGTGTCGTGGCGCTTGCAGCTGCCCTTTCCGCGATTCCGCGCCCGCAGGTCGCCCAGGAAACGCCGGAGCCCGGCAGGTATGGCGGTGCGCTCATCGTCTCCCAGTTGGGGGATCCACGCACCTTCAACCCCATTGTGGCGCAGGAGACGTCCTCAACGGATGTCCTGCGGCCGATCTTCGAAGGACTTCTCGAGCAGAACTATATCAGCGGTGAACTCGAACCCGCGTTGGCGGATGCGTGGACGGTGAGCACAGACGGCCGCACCTGGACGTTTACGCTGCGTGAGGGGGTGCAGTGGTCGGATGGTAGCCCACTGAATGCCGACGACGTCCTCTTCACGCTGGACGCGGTCTTTGCGGACGGTGTGCAGACCGGTGTGCGGGATCCGCTGATCATCGATGGCAGGCCGATCCGCTATCGGAAGCTGGATGACCGGCGCCTTCAATTCATCACCGAGCGCCCGGCCGGCCTCCTGCTGAGACTGATCGCGACCCTGCCGGTTGTCCCAAAACATAAACTGGCCGCGGCGTTGGCCAAAGGCGGGACAGAGTTCAACAAGGCGTGGGGCGTCAGCACTGATCTGAGAGAGATTGTCGGAACCGGTCCATTCATTATCGAGTCCTACGTCCCGGGTCAGCGTGTGACGTACCTGCGCAACGGTCGATACTGGAAGATCGACCGCAACGGCAACCGTCTGCCCTACCTCACGCGCTATGTGCGCCTCATCGTGGCGACGCAGGACGCGCAGCGGCAGAAGTTCCTGACGAAAGAGACCGACGTGTATCACGCCCGGCCCGGAGAGTTTGGGGATTTGAAACGGAACGAAACAGCGGGGAACTACTCAGTCCTGGATGGGCCGGAGGCGCTGGGCACAGAGTTTCTCGTGCTGAACCAGAACCCGGCCGGGGTGTCTCCTCCGAAGCTGACATGGTTCCAGGATGTCGAGTTCCGCCGAGCGCTGAACCACGCCATCAACCGTGGGGCCATCATCCAGCAGGCCTATGGGGGCCGCGCCACGCCAGCGTGGGGGCCGCTGTCGCCAGCCAATAAGCTGTACGTCTACCCCAACCTGCCCACGTCTCCGTACGACCTCAACCGCGCCCAACAACTGCTGGCCGCGGCAGGGTATCGGCAGGATCCCGATGGGGTGCTGCGGGATGCACAGGGCGACATTGTAGAGTTCGTGCTGTCCACGAGCCTGGGTAACCCTGACCGGGAGGCCATCGGAAATATCCTGCGGCAAGACTTCGCCCGCCTGGGGATGCGGGTGACGTTCACCCCGGAGGGGCTGGACACACTCATTGGCAAGCTGGTGGTCACCCACCGCTGGGAAGCCATGATTATCGGGTTGGCCGGAACAATTGAGCCAGCCGTCACCAACCGAAACGTCTGGATGAGCGCAGGGGCACTGCACATGTGGCGTCCCGAGCAGGAGAAGCCAGCGACAGAGTGGGAAGCCGAAGTCGATCAACTGTTTGAGCGGATCGCCCGGGAGGTGGATCCTGGGAAGCGTACACAGCTGTACTATCGCTGGCAGGAGATCGTCGCCGCACAAGTGCCGTTGATGTTCTTCGCCTATCCCAAGACTCAGACCGCCGTCCGCAAGACGCTGGGGAACGTCCGCCCTGGGCTCGGCGGCGCGGTCGGCGAACTCGCCACGCTGTTTTCCAAGGCTCCCTCCCGCTAGCGCCCGACGGCACCAGAGGGGGGTTCTCGACTCCCGGACACGAATGCAAGGTGAAGGAATGTGACGAGGAGGGCGACATGGGGAAGCGCGGAGAGAAGGCGTGGCGCGTCTCTGCACCGCGATGGCGGGGGTTCCGCACGGCAGGGCTGCCGCTCCTGGTGGCCGCAGTCACCCTGACCCTGCCCAGTGTGGGTCTCGCCCAGGCTCGAGTGGGGGCCTGGGTCGACGCTGTCATTGCGGTGCAGGAACCCTCTGACGCGGCGGCGGTGAGCCGGCTCGAGGCCAACGACTTCCAGGCATGGTTCTCCGCGACATCCAATCCGGATCTCCGTGACCGCGTGGCGCGCAACCCCGCGCTCACCTCCGTGGTGTCGTTTGGGCTGCAGAGTGAGCTGACGTTCAACCCCGTCGGACCGGTGTTTGGCGGGACCAACCGGCTCAACCCATTCGCCTCTCCCAAGATCCGCGAGGCGATGAACTGGCTGATCGACCGCAGGTTCATCGCTCAGGAGATCATGCGTGGGATGGCGACGCCGCGCTACCTCCCCATCGACGGCGCGTTTCCGGATTATGCGCGGCTGGCCGACGCGGCCCGGAAACTGGAAATTCAGTATGCACCCAACCCCGATCGAGCGAGGGCCATCATCAGCGAGGAGATGGGAAAGCTCGGCGCCACCCTTGTCGGCGGCAAGTGGCAGTTTCGAGGTCAACCCGTCACGTTAACGTTCCTCATTCGCACCGAGGATGAGCGAAAGCTCATTGGGGAGTACATCGCGGGATTGCTGGAAAACCTGGGGTTCGCGGTCGAACGGCGCCTGGGGTCCTCCGCGGAACTCAGTCCGATCTGGAGCAGGGCCGACCCGGCGAGGGGACAGTGGCACCTGTACACTGGCGGCTGGCAAATCGTGGTGATCGTTCGAGACGAATCCGGCAACTTCGATTTCTTCTTCACGCCCAGGGGACTGACTGGTCCGCTTTGGCAGGCCTACAAGCCGTCGCCCGAGTTCGACCATGTGTCCGACCAGCTGGCGCGCAGTGATTACACCACCATCGCAGAGCGTAACCGCCTGTTCACTCGGGCGCTCGAGCTCGCCATGCAAGATTCGGCGCGAATCTGGTTGGTGGACCGGACGTCGATTTGGCCCAGGCGGGCAGAGGTGAAAGTCGTGGCGGACCTGGCCGGCGGGATCTCCGGCTCGCTGCTGTGGCCGTACACGATCCGCTACGAAGGACGCACCGGCGGGACGGTGCGCATCGGCGTTCCAAACATGCTCCCCGAGCCGTGGAACCCGGTCGGCGGCTCGAACTTCATCTTTGACACCACGTTGTATCGCGCCACCGAAGATTACGCGACCATCGTCGATCCATATACGGGCCTGGACCTGCCCCAGCGCGTCGAGCGCGCTGAGGTTTTCATCAAGCGAGGCCTGCCGGTGACCAAGTCCCTGGATTGGGTGTCGCTGCAGTTCGTCCCAGAGATCCGGGTTCCAGACGACGCGATCATATCCTGGGACCCGAAGGCCCAGCGATTCATTACCGTGAAGGAAAAGCACCCACAGGGCCTCACGGCGCGGACGAAGGCCGTGGTTCACTTTGAACGTGATCTATTCGAGAAAGTGCAGTGGCATGACGGCAGCCGGCTCTCCATGGGCGACATCATGTTGGGATGGATTCTCACGTTCGACCGGGCCATGGACGCCAGTGCGATTTTCGATGAGTCTGTCCTCCCGTCGTTCGAGTCATTCGTGCAGACCTTCCGTGGGTTTCGCATCATCAGCGAGAACCCGCTCGTGGCCGAAATCTATAGCGACGCCTTCTCCTTAGACGCCGAGGCCATTGGGGCGGGTGCCGCGGGAGCGTTCTGGCCAACCTACGGGTTTGGTCCGGGCCCCTGGCACACCGTGGCCCTCGGGATCAGGGCCGAGGCCGCGGGGGAGGGGGCGTTCACGGACGACAAGGCGGCCAAGAAGAAGGTTGAGCACCTCAACTACATTGCCGGGCCGACGTTGGCCGTGCTCGACCGGTACCTTGCGGCCGCGCGGGCAGAGAATTTCATCCCGTACGCCCCGGCACTGAGCAAATACATCACGGCCGAAGAGGCCAGGACGCGGTGGACGTTTCTGACCCACTGGCGCGAGGGGCGCGGCCACTTCTGGGTCGGGATGGGCCCGTTTCTCCTCCAACGAGTGTCCCCGGTGGAGAAAATCGTGGAGCTGCACAGGTTCAGCCGGTTCCCGGATCCGTCCACGAAATGGGTCCGGTTCGACGAACCGCGGCTCGCGACCGTCACGGCGAGTGGTCCGTCCACCGTGCGCATCGGCGAGATGGCCACCTTTGAGGTCAGGATCACCTTCAAGGGGCGACCCTATGCGGCTGAAGACATCGAAGAGGTGAAGTATCTTCTCTTTGACGCGAAGAGTCAGCTCGTGGCCAACGGCGCGGCACAGCGGGCGGGGGAGGCCTGGACGCTGACCTTCGCGCCTGAAGTCACCCGGCGCCTGAGCCCCGGTTCGAGTCGGCTTGAGGTCATCGCGGTATCTCGCGCAGTGAGCATCCCGAGTTTCGCGACGGTGAGCTTCACCACGCTGCCCAGATAGGGGATGAACGAAGTTCTTCCGCTGGGTATCAGAAGGTCGCGCGCTGTCCCCGAGACGCTTGTCCGCATTGTGAGTTACTCCGCCACCCGCCTGGTGGCGCTTTTCCTCACAGTGGTCGTCGGCGTGTACCTCACGATTCTCGTCGCCAACATGGGGGGATATGTGGACGTAATCAAGCGGGCGGAAATCCGTGAGGGGGCGATCTTTCGGGTCCTAGCCGATCCCAAAATGATGAGGCTCCCCTCCGATGAACGGGCCAGGCGCATCGAGGAGATGATTCGGCTCGATGAAGAACGTCTGGGACTGAACCGGCCCTTCATCGCCCGCAGCCTGGTCTACCTGAGGGATGCGCTGGTGCTGCGCCTGGGCTTCGCCGAACGTATGAACAGTGACACGGGCTCGCGGCTGGTCCGCAACATCATCCTGGACCGGCTGCCGGCGACGCTGCTGCTGTTCGTCTCCGCGGAGCTCCTCCTCTTCTTCGCGTCGATCTTCCTGGCCCTCTCGCTTTCGCGGCGATACGGCAGCACGCTGGACCGCGCCGTGATTGCGCTGGCGCCCACGTCGGCCGCTCCGGCCTGGTTCTATGGCATCTTTCTGATCCTGATTTTCGCCGCGCTCCTGCGCCTGTTGCCGTTTGGTGGCATGATCGATGCGCCGCCGCCGCAGCAGCCCGCGGCGTACGTCCTGAGTGTCCTGCGGCACATGGTCCTGCCGATCGCGGCCATTGTGCTGAGTTCGATCTTCATCGCTGTCTACTCCTTGCGCACATTCTTTTTGATCTTCTCCAGCGAGGATTACGTCGAGGTGGCCAAGGCCAAGGGCCTGTCGTCGGGGACGATCGAACGGCGCTATATCCTGCGGCCGACCTTGCCGACGATTCTGACAGGTTTCCTTCTCGGCCTGATCGGTGCCTGGACCGGGGCCATCGTACTGGAAACGGTCTTTAACTGGCCCGGACTCGGACGGGCCCTCTTTCAGGCCATTGGGCTCTTTGACACGCCGGTGATCGTAGGGGCGACGATCATTTACGCGTATCTGCTGGCGATCACGGTCTTTGTCCTCGATATTCTCTACGCCTGGGTCGATCCCCGGGTCAAGGTGGGGCTCGAAGGGCGACGATGAGCAAGACACTGCTTGAGCTGCGCCGCTATCCGTCCGCCGTGGCCGGTCTGGCGATCATCGGTCTGCTGGTGGGGATCTCCATGTACACGGTGATTGCCATTCCGTACCATGACGCCATCCGGCTCTGGCGGGGCGGGGAGCAGCTGTGGCTTGAGAATCCGCGGAATGCCCGTCCTGTCTGGATGAATCTCCTTCCCGGCGTCAATCTCCCGCGCACGCTTGTGGTCAGCAGCGCGAGCGCTCCCCGTCACGAGGAGCCGGTCGGTGGCGGCGTGCGGCGGATCACGATGTCGCTGCCATTCGACTTCTCCTCCCGGGGCTTCCCTCAAGAACTGGCAATCTTCTTCGACGCAGCGTTCGCGACCGCGGCGCCCCACGTGACCGTGGGGTGGCGGCGTCCTGACGGATCGGTCATCCGGCTGACCGAGCTCGCCGTGGAGTCAAAGGGGATCTACCGGATCTCCTCGGATCAGCATTTACAGCAAGAGCTCGGGGGTCGTCCGGAGGTCATGCTCTTCGCCGACCCGAGCGCGCCGCAGCAGCCCCTCCGAGGCAGGTACGAACTGGTCCTCGACGGGTTCCTCTTCGCGGAAGGATCGCGTCTCGAGGCGCGGCTGATCGTGTACGGACAGGTGCACGGGCTCGCAGGAACCGATCACCAACGCCGGGACTTGATGATCGCGCTGCTGTGGGGCACGCCCATCGCCATGGCATTCGGACTGCTGGCGGCGGTCGGGACCAGCGTGAGCACGCTGGTCATCGCGGCCATCGGAGTCTGGTATGGGCGATGGATCGACGGCCTGATCCAACGCGTCACCGAAGTCAACCTGATTCTCCCTGGCCTGCCGATCCTGATCATGATCGGCACGCTTTACTCGCGCAGCATCTGGGTGATCCTGGGCCTGGTGATCATCCTTGGCGTGTTTGGTGGGATCAAAGGCAACCGGGCGCTCTTCCTCCAGATCAAAGAAGCGCCGTACATCGAAGCCGCCCGGGCCTACGGCGCAGGAAACCTGCGGGTGGTCCTGCGGTACATGCTGCCGCGGGTGATTCCGGTCCTGGTGCCGTCATTCGTCACTGCCATCCCCTCGTTCGTGTTCCTGGAGGCCACGCTCGCCGTCCTGGGTTTGGGGGATCCGGCTGTGCCGACATGGGGCAAGGTCCTGGAAGACGCGTACCGCTCGGGGGCGTTGTTCGTGGGATATTACTACTGGGTGCTCGAGCCGGCCGCGCTGCTGATGGTCAGCGGGCTTGGGTTCACCATGTTGGGGTTCGCCCTGGACCGCGTTGTCAATCCGAGGCTCCGCGAGGTGTGATGACCGCAAACGGCCTTTTCTCCATTGATGACCTGCGGCTGTACTTCCGCACACGCAAGGGCCCGGTGCAGGCAGTGGACGGGGTCAGCCTGACCCTGCCTCGGGGGCGGACGGTGGTGATCGTTGGCGAGAGCGGCTGCGGCAAGAGTTCGCTGGCGCGTGCCATCCTGCGTCTCTTGCCCCGAAACGTGGCTCGCTACAGCGGAAGCGTTCGCTTGAATGGTCTGGATGTGATGACGCTCCCGGAAGAACAGTTTCGGCAACAGGTGAGGTGGATCAGGCTGGCCTGGGTTCCTCAAGGCGCCATGAATTCGCTGAATCCAGTGATCCGGATCGGAGACCAGGTGGCGGAACCGTTGCTCGCCCATCGGCGGACGGAGAGCCTGGCGGCCGCCCGCCGGTCTGCTGAGGAGGTCTTCCATCGGGTTGGGGTGCCAGTGGATTTTCTCGACCGCTACCCCTTCGAGCTCAGCGGAGGCATGCGCCAGCGCGCGGCCCTGGCGATGGCCCTGATTACCGTGCCGGATGTGGTGATTCTCGATGAGCCGACGTCGGCGCTGGATGTGCTCACTCAGGCGAACATCATGAACGTGCTGAAGGCGATCAAACGCGAAACACAGACCAGCTTCATCCTCATTACCCACGACATTGCCACCAGTAGTGAACTTGCCGACGACGCCGCGGTGATGTACGCGGGGCAGATGGTCGAGATGAGTCATGCCGACCAATTCTATCGTGAGCCCCTTCATCCGTACTCGCGGGCCCTGATGGCGAGTGTGCCCACGCTGCGGGAAGAAAAACGCCTGGGGTTCATCTCAGGACAGCCTCCCAGCCTGATCGATCCACCGAAGGGCTGCCGCTTCGCCGACCGCTGCCCCGCCCGGTTTCACAAATGCAGCGAAGAACCGCCGTTGTTCAAAGCGCAAGATCGGCTGGTGAAGTGCTGGCTGTACGCGTGAGCGCCGCGATGCCGGACGACGTACTGCTCTCCGTCCGAGACCTGCACACATGGTTCGAACTCCGCCGGTGGGGCTTCGTGCGGGTAGGCTTCGTGCGTGCGGTCGATGGGATCACCTTTGATCTCCGCCGGGGCGAGGCACTGGCGGTGGTGGGGGAGAGCGGGTGTGGGAAGAGCACGCTTGCAAAGACAATCCTGGGTCTGCACCTGCCGACTCGTGGCGAGATCGTCTTTGACGGCAGAACGGTACAGAGTCAGGAGAATCTGCGCTGGTTCCACTCCCGCGTCGGGTACGTGCAGCAGGATCCATACGGGGCCCTGGCGCCGTTCATGAACGTGCAGCGGATCCTTGAGGAACCTCTGGTGATCAACGGGATGGCCGACCGGGACGCGCGCGTGCGACGGATCCGGGGGGTTCTGGAGGAAGTGAAGCTCACCCCCGTCGACGACTTCCTGCCCCGTTATCCGCATATGCTCAGCGGTGGGCAGCAGCAACGTCTCGTGGTGGCCCGGGCGGCGATCCTGGAACCGCAGCTGATCATCGCCGATGAGCCGGTGTCGATGCTCGATGCGTCCGTGCGGGTGGAGATTCTTCAACTTCTGCGCGGGCTGCAAGAACGGTATGGTCTGAGCCTGATCTACATTACGCACGACCTGTCCACCGTTCGCCACTTTTGTGAGCGTGTCTTCGTGATGTACGGAGGAATGATCATCGAGCAGGCGCCTGTGGCGAATCTCCTGCAGAATCCGCGGCATCCCTATACTCAGGCGTTGCTCGCCGCCATTCCCGATCCAGACCCCGAGAATGCCACGCGGTTTCGGGAGGTTCCCCCCGGAGAGCCCCCCAGCCTGCTCCACCCCCCGTCAGGTTGTCGGTTCCATCCTCGGTGCCCTGCGTTCATGCCGGGGACGTGTGACGTCAACATCCCCACAAATTTCGAACCCTCGGCCGGACACCGGGTGGCCTGCTGGCTCTACGATGAGTCCAGACAGGTGGCGGCGAAGGCGCCACCGCGACCATAATGGTACAAACTCGCCTGATCTTCCTAAGACTGATGGCCATGGGATTCGTGATGCTCCTGCTGAGCTGGTTTTTGCTCCTGCTCACGGTGAGCAGACTGATCGCCTCAAGCTTCGTGCTCAGCCTGACAGCGTATGCGGGCTCGGTGGTGGGGCTGGCTATGGGAGTGTATGGCGCACTACAGTATGCGAGCCACGGCGGGCGATAGCATTGCAAACGTATGTTTGGTAATTTGAGGGATTCTTCCTTCTCTGGGGAACTGTAAACGAGGAAGAATCGTACCCATATCGTATACCATAGTGTACTTTGGTGAACTTGGAGGAGATCCCAGCATGGCCACCGACTCCAAGCCGGCTTGGTCCGATATTTTGACGGTGGATCAGGTCGCCGCCTACCTGCAACTGAACCGCCTCACTATCTATCGATACATCCGCCGGGGGCAACTCCGTGCCGCTAAAGTGGGCAAAGCGTATCGCGTCCGCAAGGCGGACGTGGATGTATTCCTGGACAGCCTGCAAATCCGCCCGGCTGCTCGGAGGTCGGTGAGAGCGGTGCGCCCGGAGGCCGCTCCCGGGCCGAGGCCGGCGCCAGTCCCGGCCGTCTCGCGGTCAGATTCCGCAGACCTGCGGGACCGGGAACTGAGTCTTGGCCCGTTGGAGTGGGCGACCCGGGGGCTCCATTGATTGAGAGAAGGGGAGGAGATTGAGATGCGAGTACGCTGGGATTGGCTGTCGCTGCTGCTGGTGATGCTGCTCACGCTGGTGATGTGGCCTGCCGCAGGGGTTCAGGCGCAGCCAACCGCAGGTCGTGACACGGTCGTGATCGGCATCTCCCAGGAGCCAGACTATCTCAACCCGATGTTTGCGGAAATGTCGGCCGCGGCCTCCGTGCAGTCGACCATCTTCACGGCAGATGTGGAACGCGACAGCGCTTGGAAGTTGTTCCCGCAAGGCGTCGAGTACATGCCGAGCCTCAAAGACAATACCTGGAGACTCGACGGCGAGAAGATGACGCTGGTCTGGAAGGTAAAAGCGCGCAACTGGTCGGACGGCAAGCCGGTGACCTGCGGCGACTACGTCTTCGGCCACAGCGTGGCGCGCAATGAGCAGGTTCCCGTGGTGGTGCGTGACCTGACGACCCGCATTGCCAACGTGGTGTGCAGCAGGGGCGCGGAGGGACTGGACATCACGGTGAACTGGAAGGACAGGTATGCGTTCGCCAACATCAGTGTCACGCAGTACGGGGCAACGCCCCGCCACGCTCTGGAACGCTACTACCGGGATAACCCCGCCAAGCTGAACGAGGCCCCGTACGGCAATGATCCCAAGTTCACGGTTGGCGACGGCGCCTATCGCCTCGTCGAATGGCGCAAGGGCTCATCGTTGACGGTGGAAGCGGTGCCGAACCATGCGATTTTTGGCACCCCACGAGTCAAGCGCATCACCTGGCGATTTGTTCCCGACACCAACGCGCTTGTCGCCAACATGCTCTCCGGAGCGATCGATGTCGTCGCGACCATCGGCATTACGTTTGACCAGGCCGTGCAGCTCGACAAGCAGGCGGCCGGCCGGTTCAAAGTATACTTCGAGCCCGCGCTGACCTGGGAGCACATCGACCTCAACTTCGATAACCCGCTGTTGCAGGATGTGCGTGTGCGCCGCGCCCTGGCCCACGGCATCAACCGCGAGGCCATCTCGCAGCAGCTGTTTGAGGGCCGGCAGCCAGTATCCAACACGTACCTGCCTGCGCGACACCCCGGCTATACCGACGCTGTTCAGAAGTATCCCTACGATCCGGCGCGAGCTCGCGCGCTGCTGCAGGAGGCAGGATTCACGCCGGGTCCGGACGGCATTCTGCGCAACGCCGCCGGGCAGCGACTCTCATTGGAGCTCAACACCACCGCCGGAAACCGCATCCGGGAACAGGTCGAGCAAATCATCCAGCAAAACCTGAAGGACATCGGCATCGAGATTACGATTCAGAACTTTCCGGCTCGAGTGTACTTTGGCGAGATCACGAATCAACGGAAGTACAAGGCACTGGCGATGTACGCCTGGACCATCGCCCCGACGTCGGACTGTGCTGAGCTCTACACATCCGAAAGCATCCCGAACGAAAAGAACGGGTGGGCCGGTCAGAACTACCCGGGCTACAAGAATGCAGACATGGACAAAACCTGCAAGGCTGCCAGAGCCGAGGTCGACGAGGCCAAGCGGATCCAACTGCTGAACGAGAGCGCGCAGATCTTTGCCCGGGATCTGCCCGCATTGCCACTCTATAATCGGGCGTCGGTGTCGGCCGCGAAACCCGGGTTGCAGAACTACTTGCCGGTGCAGCTGAGTGGCACCTACGAGACGTGGAACGCAAGCAAGTGGTACTGGCAGTAGGAGCCAAATCTCTTTCGTGGAGGAGGAATGAGATGCGAGTGCGCTGGCAGTGGCTCTCCTTCCCGCTGGTGACGCTGCTGACGCTCACGATCTGGCCTGCCGCCAGGGTCCAGGCGCAGCCGGCCGCCGGTCGTGACACAGTCGTGATCGGCATGGCTCAGGAGCCCGATTACCTCAACCCACTCTTTTCCGAGATGGCCGCAGCGGTGAGCGTGAACTGGACGATCTTCACCCGCGACGTGCAGCGCGACAACACCTGGAAAAACTTCCCGCAAGGCGTTGAGTACTTGCCGACCCTCAAGGACGGCACCTGGAAGCTTGATGGGGACAAGATGTCGCTGATTTGGAAGGTGAAGGCGCGCAACTGGTCGGACGGGAAGCCCGTAACCTGCGGCGACTACGTCTTCAGCTACAGCGTGGCCCGCAACGTGCAGGTGCCCGTGGTGACGCGTGACGTGACCAACCGGATCGCCAACGTCCTGTGCATGAAAGGCGCGGACGGACTGGACATCACGGTCAACTGGAAGGAGCGCTACGCGTACGCGAACACGAGTCTCACGGAATACAGCGCGCTGCCCCGCCACGCCCTGGAACGCTACTATCGAGACAATCCGTCCAAGCTCAACGAGTCCCCGTACGGGAACGATCCGAAGTTCACCGTCAGCGACGGCGCGTATAAGCTCGTGGAATGGCGGAAGGGCTCGTCGATGACGGTTGAGTCGGTCGGGACTCACCCGATCTTCGGCGCCCCGCAGGTCAAACGCATTACCTGGCGGTTCATTCCCGACACGAACGCGCTGGTCGCCAACATGCTCTCCGGTGCGATTGATGCCATCGGGACGATTGGCATCTCCTTTGACCAGGCCACGCAGCTGGACAAGCAGGCCGGCGGCCGGTTCAAGGTGCTGTTCGAGCCGGGGCTGATCTGGGAGCACATCGACCTCAACTTCGACAACCCACTGCTGCAAGACGTGCGGGTCCGCCGCGCCCTCGCCCATGGCATCAATCGGGACGCGATCTCCCAGCAGCTCTTTGAGGGAAAGCAGCCGGTGTCCCACACCTACCTGCCGCCGCGGCACCCCGGGTACACGGACGCGGTGCAGAAGTATCCGTTTGATCCCGCCCGGGCCCGGGCCCTGCTCCAGGAAGCCGGATTCACGCCCGGCTCTGACGGCATCCTCCGTAACGCCGCTGGGCAGCGGCTGTCGCTGGAACTCAACACCACCGCGGGCAACCGCGTGCGGGAACAGGTCGAGCAGATCATCCAGCAGAACTTGAAGGAGATCGGCATCGAAATCACCATCCAGAACTTCCCCGCCCGCGTGTACTTCGGCGAGATTACCAACCAGCGCAAATTCAAAGCACTGGCGATGTATGCGTGGGTCATGTCGCCCATCTCCGATTGTGACCAGCTGTACACCGCCGACGGCATCCCGAACGACGCCAACGGGTGGGCCGGTCAGAACTACCCCGGCTACAAGAACGCCGACATGGACAAGACCTGTAAAGCAGCCAGCCACGAGGTCGACGAGGCCAGGCGGAACAAGTTGCTGAATGACAGCACGGTCATCTTTTCACGCGACCTGCCAGCGCTCCCGCTGTACGTCCGCGCCTCGGTTGCGGCCGTGAAAAACGGGTTGCAGAACTTCACGGCGTTGCAGCTCAGCCAGGCGTACGAGACGTGGAACGCGAGCAAGTGGTACTGGCAGTAGGCGGCTGACGGCCTCCGGAAGGAGGAGAGCGTGCAACGGTATATCTTCCGCCGGCTGCTACAGATGATCCCCATCGCCCTGGGGATCTCCGTGTTGATGTTTGCCCTCTTGACACTCGCCCCGGGCGATCCGGTCGACCTGCTCATCTCCTCTGACCCACGCGTGAAGCCCGAAGACGTGGTCCGGTTGAAACACCTCTACGGACTGGATCAGCCCATCCACATCCGATACCTGAAGTGGTTGGGTCGGACGGTACAAGGCGACCTGGGTTTCTCGCGCACGTACAAGGAGCCGGTCACTGAGTTGATGCGGGATCGCATCGGGAACAGCCTCTGGCTCACGGTGACGGCCTTCGTCCTGGCGGTGGGGGTGGCGGTGCCGGTGGGGATTTACTCCGCCCTGCACCAGTATTCGTTCCTGGATTATGCGGCCACGACCTTCACCTTCTTTGGCGTGTCCATTCCGGTGTTCTGGTTCGGCATCATGGCGATCTACTTATTTGCTGTTTGGCATCCATGGACCCAGATCCCGGGCCTGGCGTGGGTGCTGCTGCCGCCCGGCGGCATCAGCACCCCGGGCGTCGGCGAGGGCCTACCGTTTCTCCTCGACCGCCTGCGGTACATGATCCTGCCGTCGATTGTCCTGGCGCTGCTGTCGATGGCATCCTATACCCGCTACACGCGGTCCAGCATGCTGGAGGTGGTGCGGCAGGATTATGTGCGTACCGCACGGGCCAAGGGACTGGCCGAAGGTGTGGTGATCAACAAGCACGCCCTGCGCAACGCCCTCATTCCCCTGATCACGATCATGGCCCTGTCCATCTCCGGCCTCTTCGCGGGTGCACCGATCACCGAAACGGTGTTTGCCTGGCCGGGGGTCGGGCGTCTCCTGGTGGACTCCGTCATCGGGGGGGATTACGTGGCGGCGCAGGCGGTGCTCATGTTTCTGGCCGTGCTGGTGCTGATCTTCAACCTGATGGCCGACATCGGATACGCATTCCTGGATCCACGCATCCGATATGACTAGAAGGGGTCAGGTGTCAGGTGTCGGGGGTCGGTCTGCTGGTAGTTACCGACCCCGGACCCCCGACCCCAGACACCTAGGGGGCTAAGGGATGGTCCGCAACGCGGTCACAGTGCCCGCGCTCACCGTAGCCGCACCGGTTACGCAGGCCGGAGAGGGCTACTGGCAGATCGCCTGGCGGCGCTTGCGGCGACACCGGCTGGCGATGGGCGGCCTGCTGATCATTGCGCTATTGGTCGCCACAGCGGTGTTTGCTCCGTGGATTGCGCCGTATAAGTTCGAGCAGATCGACCTGTTGAACCGGTTTGGCAAACCGCTGGCGCCCCGCCATCTGCTGGGGACCGACGACCTGGGGCACGACGTCCTGACCCGCCTCCTCTTCGCCGGACGCGTCTCCCTGCTGGTGGGGTTTGCCGCCGCGCTGTCAGCCATCGCGCTGGGCACGCTGGTCGGCGTGGTGGCGGGGTTCTACACCGGGCTGGTCGACAATGCCCTGATGCGTCTGACCGACATCATCCTAACGCTGCCCATATTTGGGGTGCTGTTGTTGTTGGGCCGGTATTTCGGTGGAGGCATCGCGCCCATCGTGGCCATCATCGGATTATTCGGGTGGACGACGGCGGCTCGCCTGGTGCGCGGAGAGATCCTGCGCCTGCGGACTCAGGACTTCGCCGACGCGGCCCGCGCGCTGGGCGCCAGCCAGTCGCGCATCATTTTCCGGCATCTGCTGCCCAACGCCCTGGCGCCGATTATCGTGGCTGCCACGCTCGACGTGGGCGGGGCCATCCTCATTGAGGCGGCGCTCTCGTACTTTGGGGTCGGCATTCAGCCCCCGACCCCGTCGTGGGGCAACATGCTCCAAAACGCGCAAAGCTACATGTGGACGTCGCCATGGCTCGCGTTCTGGCCGGGGGCGATGATCTTCCTGACGGTGCTGTGCTTCAACTTTTTCGGCGACGGGTTGCGGGACGCGCTCGACCCGCGTTTAAGGTTGTGAGCACCTCTCACCCCTCTCCGCGGGGAGAGGGTAGGGTGAGGGGTGGAGCAATATTGACGACCGGAGGTGTGGCGATGAAGACGACCGACGTCAGACGGAGCCTCGTGACCGCAGGACTGGTGGCGGCGCTCCTGGCCACGTGGCCGGCCCCCGCATTCCCGCAGGGCAAGCGCGGTGGGGTGATCACGTTCGCGCTGTACCAGGAGCCGGAGACGCTGAATCCCTATATTGCCACGCAGACGGCGTCCAGCGAAGTGGAGGTGTTCGTCGTCGAGGGGTTCTTAGGCAGGAGCCCTGAAGGCGAGTATACGCCTCGCCTGGCCACAGAAGTGCCCTCCCGGCAAAACGGCGGGGTCTCGGCCGACGGGAGGACGATTACCTACCACCTCAAGCCGGGCCTGAAGTGGTCGGATGGACAGCCGGTCACCTGTGAAGATGTGCGCTTCACCTGGCAGGCGATCGTCCACCCGCAAAGTGGGGCCGTGAGTACGACCGGGTACCGGGAAATCGATGGAGTCGACTGTCCGAGCCCTGCCACCGCCGTCATCAGGTACAAGACGTTTTATGCACCATTCTTGAGCCGATTCACCGCAATCATGCCCAAACACGCCACGGGGGACCCGGCGGAGATGCCACGCTGGGCGTATAACCGGAAACTCGTTGGGACTGGTCCGTTCACCATGCTGGAGTGGGTCTCGGGCGACCACATCACGCTGATTCCGAACCGATACTATCGGCAGGCGGGCAGGCCCCGCCTTGATGGGGTAATCGTGCGGATTACGCCCAGCCGCGAGGTGGGCAAGCAGTTGATCAAGACCGGCGAAGTGGACGTTCTCTGGGATCTCACAGAGGCCGATGTGCCCGAGTTGCGCACCGCCTCCGGCGTCGTCGTCAGCTCCGAGCCCAGTCCGTACGCGGAGCGCCTGGTGGTCAATTTCGCGGATCCGGCCCTCGACGGCCCGCTGCCGGACGCCGTCGAGAAAAACCCGCACCCCATCCTGGGTGACCCGCGTGTCCGTGAGGCCATCGAACTGGGGATCAACAAGAAGGAAATTATCGACAAGCTCCTATTCGGGCTCGCCGACATGGGGACCAACGAGCTGCACATCGGTTGGGCGAAGTGCGCGACGCGGCCCAGTGAGTACGATCCGGCTCGCGCCCGGCAACTGCTGGATCAAGCGGGGTGGAAGGTGGGTGCGGATGGCATTCGGGTGGCGCAGGGAGCCAAGTATGCAAAGGACGGCACCCGCCTGCGGCTCAAGCTACAGACGACAACGGGGAACAAGCTGCGCGAGCAGGTCGAGCAGTTGCTCATCGACTACATGAAGCAGATCGGGCTGGAGTTCTTCATCGAGAATGTGCCGTCGCCGGTGCTGTTTGGATCTTGGGCCAGCGGTGCGTTTCGCAAACACGGGCACTTCGATGTCGTGATGTATACGACCAACCCTGACGTGGACCCGCAATCGCAGATGGAAGGCTACTTCGCCTCGTGGAGCATGCCCAGCGCTGCCAACAACGGCGCCGGGTTCAACTACGCCCGCTGGGCCAGCAAGACTGCGGATGACGCCATCAAGCTGGCGGGCAGCAGCCCTGACCTCACTGTGCGGAAGAAAGCCTACTGCACGGCGGTGAATGAGATCGTCAAAGACCGGCCGCACATCTATCTGTATTCACGGAACAACATCCATGCCTATCGCGACCGGCTGGTGGGCTGGGTGGGAAACGTCTGGGACAACCTGGGTTGGAACGCGGAGGACTGGTCGCTGCGCTAGGGGTGGTCTGATGGGAGCATACGTGCTCCGGCGTCTGCTGCAGGCCGTGCCGCTGCTGTGGCTCATCAGCGTGATGGTGTTTCTACTGCTGCACGTCATTCCTGGTGGTCCCATGGCCGCGTATGAGAACAATCCCGATATGACGGCCGAGGATCAGCAGCGTCTCGAGCACGACCTCGGACTGGATGTGCCGCTGCACGTCCAGTACGTGCGCTGGCTGGCGGCGTTGCTGCACGGTGACTGGGGATACTCCCTGGCCTCCAAGCGGCCGGTCCTGGTGGAGATTGGTGACCGGCTGCCCAACACGGTCTATCTGATAGGGGTGGCAACCCTCGTCACGCTGGTCCTGGCCGTGCCCATCGGTATCTTTTCGGCGCTGCGCCAGTATTCGACGCTGGACCATGTGGTCACCACCGTGGCGTTCATGGGCCATTCCATCCCGATCTTCTGGTTCGGGCTCATCTTGATCATCGTGTTCCATGTGACGCTGCGGAACCCATGGACCGGCGCGCCGCTGTTTCCCGGCGGAGGGATGTACACTCTGGGCATGCCGTTCTCGCTCCTGGATCGCATCTACCATCTGGCGCTGCCGGTGGGGATGCTGGCAGTCGCGAATGCGGCGACCTACACCCGGTACACCCGGGCGAGCATGCTCGAGGTGATCGGGCAGGATTTCATCCGCACGGCCCGCGCCAAGGGCACGCCCGAGCCCCGGGTGATCTGGAAGCATGGCTTGAAGAACGCGGCCTCGCCGGTAGTCACGATCCTGGCCCTCGATCTCCCCGCGCTGTTCGCCGGCGCGGTCTTCACAGAAACGATGTTTTCCTGGCCCGGCATGGGCCGGCTCTTCATTGAATCGGCGTTCCGGGTCGACTACGCGCTGCTGATGGCGATCATCATGGTGACCGCGACGCTCACGGTCGCCTTCAACCTGCTGGCCGATGTGGCGTATGCATATCTCGACCCTCGGATCCGATATGGATGACGGGGTTCGGGGTTCGGGGTTCGGTGCTCGACAAACTGCGAATGGAGTTGTGGAACACGCACCGCAGCTGGAGCGGCGTGCGGCGGACTGGCATTCCCGAACCCCGAACACCAGACACCGAACCCCGTTGGTCGGCTTCTGGGGGCTGGCCTGGTGGCGGTTCGCGCGTCACCGCATGGCAGTGGTCGGGCTGCTCGTGGTGGCCGTGCTCGGGGCCGCGTCGGCATTAGCGCCCTGGGTGTCGCCCTACGATCCCGACAAGCCGCAGCTGCAACTTCAGCTGGGGGCACCGTCGCTGGTGCACCCGATGGGCACCGACGACCTGGGGCGTGATCTCCTCACCCGGATCATGTACGGAGGCCGGATCTCGTTGAGCATCGGCATCCTGGCCATGGCGCTGGCGGTGCTGCTGGGCACCGCCGTGGGAGCCCTCGCCGGATATTACGGCGGAGCCACCGATAATCTGCTGATGCGGTTCACAGATTTGATGCTGTCAATTCCAGCGCTCTTCTTGCTGATCATCCTAATCCTGCTGCTGCGGAGCTTTCCGGTTCCATTCCTGCGGGGCGGAGTGCTCGCCATCGTGCTGGCGATTGCCTTGCTGTCCTGGATGACGGTGGCCCGACTGGTGCGGGCGTCGTTCCTTTCATTAAAGGAGCAGGTGTTTGTCGAAGCGGCGAAAGCCCTGGGTGCCGGCCACGGGCGGATCATGGTGCGGCATATGCTGCCCAACGCGGCCAGCCCGATCATCGTCGCCGCCACCCTGCGGGTGGCTAATTCCATCATCACGGAGTCGGGGTTGAGCTTCCTGGGGTTCGGCGTCCAGCCGCCCACCCCCACCTGGGGCAACATGCTCCGCAACGCCCAGGATCAGATGATCACCGCGCCGTGGACGGCCATCTTCCCGGGGCTGTTCATCTTTGTCACGGTCATCGCGATCAACTATGTCGGAGACGGCCTGCGGGATGCGCTGGATCCGCGGCATGTTCGGTGACGACGTTGAAGCGTTGGAGCGTTGAAACGTTGAAACGGAGGAGTTGAGCAGGGGCAGTGCCGGAGACGTGGAACGTCAAACAGTACGTTTCCAACACTTCAACGTTCCAACGTTTCAACGGCAATATGTGGTGAGGTGACTCTATGGCCGAGGTCTTATTGTCTGTCCGCAACCTGAAAACCTATTTCTACACCGACGAAGGCGTCGTGAAGGCTGTCGACGGCCTCTCCTATGAGCTGCGCAAAGGACAGACCCTGGGCATCGTTGGCGAGTCGGGCAGCGGCAAGAGTGTGCACGCCCTCTCCGTGATGCGCCTGATCCCCCAACCCCCTGGCAAGATCGTGGACGGCCAGATCCTCTTCGACGGGACCAATCTCTTGAAGCTGCCGGAAGATGAGATGCGCAAGGTCCGCGGCAACCGCATCGCCATGATCTTCCAGGAGCCGATGACCTCGCTGAACCCCGTGCTGACCATCGGGGAGCAGATCGCCGAAGCGGTGATGTTGCACCAGGGGCTGGCCAAGAAGGACGCCTGGGATCGCGCCGTGGAGATGCTGGAGAAGGTCAAGATTCCGCTGGCCCGGGAGCGCGTCCGCGACTACCCTCATCAGTTCTCCGGAGGCATGCGGCAGCGCGTGATGATCGCCATGGCCCTGTCCTGCAATCCGTCCATCCTGATCGCCGATGAGCCCACCACTGCGCTGGACGTGACCATCCAGGCCCAGATTCTGGATCTGACGCGGGAACTGCAGCAAGAGTTCAACATGGCGATCATTCTCATTACCCACAACCTGGGCGTGGTGGCAGAGACCTGCGACGATGTGGTGGTGATGTACGCCGGCCGTCCGGTGGAACGCGCCACCGTACAGGACACGTTCAACAATCCCCAGCACCCCTACACCTGGGGACTGCTGCACTCGGTTCCGAAACTGTACGAGCGCAAGGAACGTCTGATTCCGATCGAGGGGCAGCCGCCCAGCCTGATCGACCTGCCGCCGGGGTGCTCGTTCGCGCCGCGCTGCCCGTTCGCCATGGAGATCTGCCTGAAGGAAGACCCGCCGGTCTACCCGGTGGGCACCAACCACGGGGCGCGCTGCTTCCTACACAGCGAGCACGCCACGGCGGAGGAGAAGCGCGCCGCGGCGGCGGCGGGGCTGGCGGCGTCGAGTTACGGTCAGAAACGATGACCATGGACGAGTCACGGGGACACCAATCACGAACCACCGCGGAGGAACGAGGCGTGAGCACAGGATCCGGAAGCGAGATCCTTCTAGACGTCCGCAACCTGGTCAAGCATTTCCCCATTACGAAGGGGTTCATCATCCAGCGCCAGGTCGGCGCGGTTAAGGCGGTGGACGGCGTCTCCCTGACGATTCACCGGGGCGAGACGTTGGGGCTGGTGGGCGAGTCGGGCTGCGGCAAGACCACACTGGGCCGGGTGATCCTGCGGCTGATGGAGCCGACCAGCGGCGAGGCGTTCTTCGAAGGCCGGAACATCTTCAAACTCACCAAGGAGGAACTGCGCCGGCTGCGCCGGGACATGCAGATCATCTTCCAGGATCCGTACTCGTCGCTGAACCCGCGTATGACCGTGGGTGACATCATCGGGGAGCCACTGGAGATCCACAACCTGGCCCACGGCAAGGAGAAGGTACGGCGGGTGCAAGAGCTGCTCGAGGTCGTCGGTCTCTCGCCGTACCATATGAATCGCTATCCGCACGAGTTTTCCGGAGGGCAGCGGCAGCGCATCGGCATCGCCCGGGCATTGGCAGTCAACCCCAAGCTGATCATTTGCGATGAACCCGTCTCCGCGCTGGACGTGTCCATCCAGGCGCAGGTCCTCAACCTGCTGGAAGAGCTGCAGAAGGAGTTCGGCCTCACCTACCTGTTCATCGCCCACGACCTGTCGGTGGTCAAGCACATCAGCGACCGGATCGCGGTCATGTACCTGGGCCGGATCGTCGAGGTCGCGGTGGCCGATGAGTTGTTCGCCAATCCGCAGCACCCGTACACCGAAGCATTGCTCTCGGCGGTGCCCATCCCGCATCCGGGGTTGCGGCGGGAGCGCATTATCCTGCCGGGGGACGTGCCCAGCCCTGTCAACCCGCCGTCGGGGTGCCGGTTCCACACGCGTTGCCTGTACGCGCAGGACAGCTGCCGGGTGAACGACCCGGAGCTGGTGGATTACTGGGGCAACAGTCACTTCGTGGCCTGCCCGATTCTGCCGTTCAAGCATCAAAGGAGCAAGGCGGCGGTACTCGGACAAGCAGCAAGGCCCGAACGAACGTGATCGGCACGCCTTGCGGATGAGCAGCACGTGGCAATCACGTTCGTTCGGGCCAAGGCGGCCGTGCTTAAGCAGCCGACCGCGTAAAGGGATAGACGCCAAGGGGGTGATGGTGGGGGATCCTTGGGGAAGGCAATGCAGCGGAATGACAAAAGGAGGACTGTAGGATGAACTTTCACCGACGGTTGCTGATGTTGCTCGTTTTCACGCTGGTCGTGGCGCTGGCCGGGTTCAACGGCGTGGCGCAGGGCCAGGCGGTCAAGAACCCGGACACCCTGATCGTGCAGAGCTTCGGCGATCCGGAAAGTCTCGATCCGGCGTGGGAATATGACACGACGAGCTCTGCCATCGGGACCTGGAACATCTACGAAACGCTGGTCTTCTTTAGCGGGGCGCGCACGGATCTCTACGAGCCGATGCTGGCCACCGCGGTGCCCAGCGTCGCGAACGGCGGGGTCAGTAGCGACGGGAAGACGTACACCTTCAAGATCCGCCAGGGCGTGAAGTTCAGCGATGGCACCCCGCTCACGGCGGAGGATGTCAAGTACTCCCTGATGCGGATCATGTTGATGGACCGCGATGGGGGACCCTCCTGGCTGCTGCTGGCCCCCATCCTGGGGTTCGACACCCAGACCACCCGTGACGACAAGGGTGCGCTGATTCCGGATATCTACGATCGGACCAACCGGGCGATCCAGGTGAATGGGGACACGGTCGCGATCACCTTGAAGGATCCGTATTCCCCGTTCCTGAGCATCCTGGCGACATGGTCCGTGGTGCACTCCAAGAAGTTCGTCGTGGCCAACGGCGGCTGGGACGGCAGTAAGGCCACCCTGGCCAGCTTCAACAACCCCGCCAAGCCCGACGTGGCGACGCTGTTCGACAAAAGCGCCGGCACAGGTCCGTTCAAGCTGGAGCGATGGGATCGTGGGACGAAGACCGTCACGCTTGCGCGAAACGACAACTACTGGCGCGCGCCGGCCAAGCTGCGGCGGGTCATCTATCAGACGGTGGAGGAGTTTGGTCCTCGCCGCCTCGCCCTGCAGAACGGTGACGCCGATATCCTGGGTGGGACAGACCGGAGCGACCAACCGGCCGTGACCGGGATCCCGGGGGTGCGGATCGTCGACGATCTGGCCCAGTTGATCAACTCGCCGGCGCTCTTCATGACCATGAAGATCGATCCGGAGGGCAACTCGGATGTTGGCAGCGGGAAGTTGGACGGGAACGGGATTCCGCCTGACTTCTTCTCTGACATCCACGTCCGCCGGGCCTTCGCCTACCTCCTTGACCGGCAGGCGTACATCGATCAGGCGTTTCGCGGCAAGGGACGGCTCGGCAACGGGCCGATCCCATTCGGCCTGCTCGGATATGCCCCGCGCGGGAAGTGGTATGAGCCGAGTAAGGACAAAGCGGTCGCCGAGTTCAAGGAAGCCTGGGGTGGACAGGTCTGGGACAAGGGGTTCAAGTTCACCCTCTCCTTTAACAGCGGCAACATCGGCCGCCAAACCGGCGCGCAAATGGTGAAGGAGGCCGCGGAAGCCCTGAACCCCAAGTTCAAGATCGATACCCGCGGCATCACGTGGTCGACGTACCTGGGGCTGTACACCAAGAGCAAGCTGCCGATGTTCTTCATCGGCTGGGGAGCGGATTATCCCGATCCAGATAACTTCGTCGTGCCGTTCATGCACAGTACGGGGTCATTCGCCAAGGCCCAGGGGTACAAGAATCCCGAAGCGGACCGGTTGATCGAGCAGGCCGCCCGGGAGACCGATCCGAAGAAGCGGGAGCAGCTCTACTTCAGGCTCCAGGAGCTCGCGTACCAGGACGTCCCGACCATCTACCTCATCTACCGGGCGGGATTTGTCGTGATGCGCTCGTGGGTGAAGGGGTGGTACCACAACCCCATGTTCAACGAGGGATGGGAGTACGCGTACCGCTTCTCGAAGGGACAGTAGCAGGGCACGAGGAGCAGCGCCTTCGGGGGGCCGGTGAACATCGTTCCCGGCCCCCCAGAGCTGGATGGTGAGGCCTGATGGGAACATACGTTGCTCGCCGCCTGCTGCTCTTGCCGCTGGTGGCCTTTGGCGTCACGGTCTTGATCTTTGCGCTCCTGCAGTTTCTCTCGCCGGCCCAGCGGGCGGCACTGTTCGTCACCAATCCGAATCAACTCGCGCAAATTGATGGGATCATCCGCAAGTACGGGCTGGACAAGCCCGCGCACGTGCAGTATTGGATCTGGCTCAAGGAGCTGGCCCGTGGGGATCTGGGGTGGTCACAGACCGCCCGCATGCCGACCAGCGCGGCGATTGGAACGTTCTTTCCTGCCACGCTCGAGCTGACCATTTACATTTTTATCCCGGTCGTCCTGATCGGCTTGTGGCTGGGCACGAAGGCAGCCGTTCATAAGGATCGGTTTGTCGACCATTTCTCGCGGTTTGTTGCCATTTCGCTGCGCGGCCTGCCATCGTTTGTGTGGGGATTGGTCGTCCTGATGGTGTTCTACGGCTGGCTGGCGTGGTTTCCGCCGGGCCGGCTCTCCCTGGAGGCCGACCTGTATGTGAAGTCGCCAGCCTTCCGGCCGTACACGCATCTGTTAACGCTCGACGCCCTCCTCAACGGTCAGGTCTGGGTCTTCCTGGATGCCCTGCGCCACATCGTGGGGCCGGCGATGACCCTGGTCCTGGTCGAGATGGCGCTGCTGGTCCGCGTGACGCGGTCCTCCATGCTGGAGGTCCTGCGACAGGACTACGTGCGCACGGCGCGCGCCAAAGGCCTGGCAGAGCCGGTGGTCATCAACCGGCACGCGCGCCGGAACGCGCTCATCCCGGTGGTCACCCTGAGCAGCCTGCTGTTCGTGGGGTTACTGGGCGGGGTGGTGCTGGCTGAAACGATCTTCAACTACCCTGGCATCGGCAAGTGGGGCGCGGAGGCCGCCGTGCAGCTGGATATCCCCGGTGTGACCGGCTTTGGGATGTTCGTGGCGATGCTGACGGTGCTGGGCAACCTGGCGGCCGATATCCTGTACGCGTCGATCGATCCCCGCATTCGCCTCCAATAGCGACACGATGAGTGTCATTCGCACAGCCCTGAACCGCACGTCGTGGGCGCCGAGGATCCGTGGCGTCACCGTCGCGGCGCTGGCCCTGGTCCTGGCGGCGGTGGCGACTCCGCCGGTCCGCGACAGAGTCGTCCAGCACCCCCTGGACGTGGCGGCCTTTCTCGTGGTGATGGTGGCCATCGGCATGTTCTGGTCATTGCCGTCAGACTTCACCCGGCGGATGAAACGCAACCCCTTGTCGATTGCGGGGTTTGTGATCGTGATGTGCTTCATCTCGGTCGCGGTGCTGGCGCCCTTGCTGGCGCTGCCAAAGGCGGGAACCCGCGACCCGTATCTCATCCCGCATGAAGGATTCCTGCCCGATCCGCAACCTCCGCGGCTGGGCCACCCGTTTGGGACGACCGGTCGACAGTACGACATCTACTACGGGGTGGTGTGGGGAACGCGCACCGCCTTCCGGGTGGCCATCGTGGTGGTGACGATCTCCATCGCGCTGGGGCTCACCCTGGGGAGTATCGCCGGGTACTACGGGACGCGTCTCGATGAGTTGATCATGAGGGTGACCGACGTCTTTCTGGCGTTCCCCAGCCTGGTGCTGGCGGTGGTGATCACGGCCGTCCTCGGGAAAGGCCTGGAGAAGGTGATGATCGCGATCGCCGTCGTGGGCTGGCCGGTCTATGCCCGCCTGCTGCGGGGGGAGATCTTGTCGGTGAAGCAGCGGGACTACGTGGAGGCTGCGCGCGCCGCGGGCGCCGGAGACCTGCGGATCATCCTGCGACACGTCGTGCCCAACACCATCTACCCGTTTCTCGTCTACGCCGCGTTTGACACCGGCGTGATCGTGCTGGTCGCCGCGGCCCTGTCGTTCCTGGGCTTGGGCGCGGAGGTCGGGTATGCCGACTGGGGGCAGTTGATCAACATGTCCCGCAGCTGGATCCTCGGGGTTCCTGGCAACCCCTTTGTGTACTGGTATACGGTGGTCTTCCCAGGTATCGTGATCTTCCTGTTTGTGTTGGGATGGAACCTGCTGGGCGACGCGTTCCGGGATATCCTCGACCCACGGCTGCGCGGATCGACGTAACTCGTTTCCCACCTCGCGGCAGGCTGGCCGTCGCCTTCGTTGCCACTGCCGGTATCTGTGCGGTGGCCGTGTGGACTCAGCCTCCAGTCACAGCGCCATCGCTGGGGCAGGTTCAGGAACTCCTCCCGCCCGCCAGTGTCCTGCGAGGACTCGTGCGGCTTGAGATGAATGGGACACCACCCCTGGAGACGGCCGTGGTGGCGGTTGTCCCCCGGTATCCGGGCGCGGCGGACAGCGCCTACGTCGGCTTCATCGTGGCGTATGACGCTTGGCGCAGGCGACCTGAGCGCATCTACGCTCAACCACTGCCCGGCCCGATCCCGCTCTCGCCCGACGCCGCTCTCCTCGGCAGCGGCCGCGAGGCCGCGGTGTTCAGCGCGTTGCGCGACGATGGCACGCGCGTTGCGCACGTCGTGGGCATCGTGAATGGGCGCATCAGAGTCCTGGAAGACGAAACCGCGGCTGGGCTTGTGGCGACTCTCCCCCCTGCGGCGCCGGGAATCACCTGGCAGTACCGGACCCATGCTGGGGCGATTTCCGCGCGGACGTTTCTGGTGCAGGTCAAGCCCAGACAACCCGTCCGTCTTGCGCTGAGCAGCGGCGGTCCCACCCCGATCATCATCCCTGATGCGCGGCTGGACATCGTGGAGCAAGGGTATCGCGCCCGACAGCCAGGCACATACACGATCCGGATCTTGCTGCCGTCCGCTCCCGACCAAGGTGTCACGTTGACACTCGATGTCGAACGTTGACGTCTTGTTGCGTCTATTGCGTCTATCGCGTCCCTTGCGTCGCCTCAGGTGAACCTGCATGTGGACGCAATCGACGCAATAGACTCAATTGACGCAATGGACGCAATAGACGTTGATTTGTTAGGATGAGGCAGGTGACGTGAAATGTCCATCGACCCGTCGATCGTTGACCGTGTGGCCCGTCTGGCGCGCCTCGAACTCTCTGATGAGGAACGGCAACGCTTCACCCGGCAACTGGGCAGTATCCTTGAGTACTGTGCGACGCTGAATGAGCTGGACACCGACGGCGTCGAGCCCACGTCGCATGTGCTCGCCCTCACCAACATCTTCCGGGAAGACGTCCCCGGCACGCCGCTTCCGCGCGATGCGGTGCTGGCCAGTGCGCCGGATCACGAGAACGGGTTCTTCAAAGTGCCACCCGTCATCGAGACGGAGTAGCCATCCTGATCGACGCCCCGGCCACCGACCTGCTGACACGCCTTCGCCGCCGGGAGGTCACCTCCAGCGACCTCATCCGTGCCTGCCTCGACCGGATCGAGGCGTTGAACCCCACGGTGCACGCGTTCCTGCATGTCGACCGCGAGGGGGCGTTGCGAGCGGCGCGGGAGTGGGACGGTCGGTATGCGCGGGGGGATGCGCTCCCGCCGCTGGCGGGGCTCCCGGTGGCCGTGAAGGATATCATCTGTACCACCGGCATGCCGACCACCTGCGGGTCGCGCATCCTGGCGGGCTGGGTTCCGCCCTACGACGCGACCGTCGTCTCGCGCCTCCGGGACGCTGGCGCCGTCATCGTAGGGAAGACCAACCTGGATGAGTTTGCGATGGGCTCGTCCACCGAGAACTCTGGGTTCGGGCCAACTCGCAACCCGTGGGACCTGGAGCGCGTTCCGGGCGGCAGCAGCGGGGGCTCGGCCGCGGCGGTCGCAGCCGGCATGGCCCCGCTGGCTCTGGGGACCGATACCGGTGGATCCATCCGGCAGCCGGCCGGATTCACCGGCATCGTGGGGATGAAACCAACGTACGGTCGCATCTCCCGGTACGGATTGGTCGCCTTCGCTTCCTCACTGGATCAGATCGGCCCGATGGCACGCACCGTCTCCGATGCCGCGCTGCTGCTGCACGTGCTCGCCGGCCGCGATCCAAAGGACTCAACATCTGTCGATCTGCCGGTCGACAACTACCCTGCGGCGCTGTCGCGGGGGGTGCAGGGTCTGCGGATTGGGATCGCCCGCGAGGCGTTTGGCCAGGGACTGCAGAGGGAAGTTCGGGCTGCCGTGCAGGCGGCCGCCACGCACCTCGGTGGCCTGGGCGCCGTGCTGACAGAGGTGTCGCTGCCGTCCCTCCCGTACGCGCTGCCCACGTACTATCTGCTGGCCACCTCCGAGGCCAGCGCCAACCTGGCCCGGTACGACGGCGTGCAGTATGGGTTGCGGGTGCCCACCGACGACCTCTTCACCATGTACACCCGCACGCGGCGGCAGGGATTTGGCAACGAGGTGAAGCGGCGGATCATGCTCGGCACGTATGCCCTGTCCGCCGGCTACTATGAAGGGTTCTTCCTGAAGGCCCAGCGGGTGCGCACGCTGATCCGGCAGGAGTTCCTGCGGGCGCTTGAGGGGGTGGACCTGGTGTTGATGCCGGTGTCCCCTACAGTTCCGTTTCGCCTGGGCGAGAAGGTGGACGACCCGCTGCAGATGTACCTGGCGGACATCTACACGATCCCCGTGAATCTGGCGGGCTTGCCCGGCATCTCGGTGCCGTGCGGGTTCCCCGGCGGCCTGCCCGTCGGGTTGCAGTTGATTGGGAAACCCTTCGACGAAACCACGGTGCTGCGCGCGGCGCACGCCTACGAGCAAACGACGGAGTGGCACACGCGGCGGCCACCGATTGTTGAAAAACGGGAACGCGGGATCCCCCACGCGGACTCGGGGCGGAGCGCGGGAACGCGGGAACGCGAAACAGAGAAGCGCGGAAGCGCAGGGACGCGGAAGCGACCATCGAGGAAATTCAGGAAGACGAGAACACGGAAATAAG
>Ga0209689_1000410_pt1 | contig 29197 bp, 27 predicted proteins | sample GraSoiAngelo_149_FD_187119 | JGI IMG/M metagenome (GOLD analysis project Ga0209689, IMG submission 187119) | Grasslands soil microbial communities from the Angelo Coastal Reserve, California, USA - 14_1009_09_30cm (SPAdes) (version 2) | ecosystem: Environmental > Terrestrial > Soil > Grasslands ... | reverse complement strand
GCGGTCGCGGTTTGGAAGGGGTTGGACTCGAGCTGGTCCGGCCCTGGTGGCGCATGGACAGAACACTGGACACACTGCCCGAATCGAAGCCGGTGTCCGGTTACACGATCGCGGACGCGACCACGGTTCCACCCGGCGTGTGGGCCGAGATGTTCAACCGGACGTTCGCCGACCACTGGCGATTCGCGCCGCGTGCAGAGGACGAGATCCTCGGCGACCGGCCCCCGGAGCTGTCATTGATGGCCGTGAGCGGGGTGAATCGTTCGCCGGCAGCCATCGCGTTGGGCGAGGTCGAGGATTACGGCGCCGACCCCAGGCCGCAGCCGGTGGGACTGGTCAGCTCGGTCGGCACCCTGCGGGAACATCGGCGGCGAGGACTGGCTGCGTGGTTGGTCGCCGAGGTGCTGCGTCGCCTGCGGGGCGCGGGAGCGCGCCATGCCACGCTTTATGTGGACGGTCTCAGCCCGATGCGCGCCTACGACGTCTACCGGAAGCTGGGTTTTGAGGTCGTGTCGGAGGCCGAGGTCTGGGAAGCTACCTTCCCGTGAAGTTCAGGCTCGTCGCCATGCTGGGTCTTCTGGCCCTGGCGCTGTCCGCTTGCCAGAGCTCCCAACCTGCTCCCCCTCAGCAAGCCGGCAGGGAGATTCCCAAGCCTGCGCCCACGCTGGCCCAGGCGATCAACAAGGCAACCGACCTCGGTCCCGCGGGCCCGTCGACCATCGTCCACCTGAGCTTCGGGCTGAAAGTCCGCAACCCGGATCTGCTCGGAAGCCTGCTCGCCTCGGGCCAGACGATCTCGCCCGCCGCGTACGCCGCCGACTTCGCGCCTGATCCGGCCCTCGTCGGGCGCGCCGTGACAACGCTGAACGCCGCCGGCCTGAGTGCCGGCTGGCGAGCGCCCTCGAGCCTCATCGCCGCGGACGGACCTGCCCCGGTGGCCGCGTCGCTGCTGAACGTCGAGATCAACAGCTATCGCCTCCCCGACGGCACCCTGTTTTACGCGGCGCGCGATCAGCCTCGACTTCCGGCAGTACTCACGTCCGTCATCAGCAACGTGAGCGGCCTGGACGACTACCGGCGAGCGCACGGATACGCAGTCCGGCCTGGCGGCCTGATCCCCACCGACGTCCTCAGCTTCTACAACATCCAGGCGCTCCGTGACGCCGGGCTCGACGGCGCCGGCCAGACCATCATGCTGCCCGAGATCGACGACCTGCCGAACATGAGCGACCTGGACAAGTTCGCCAGCAAGTTCGGGCTCCCGCCGTTCGCGCCGGTGCTCACGGTCAAGCGCGACCCGAGCTGGGGCACGCCGGAGAAGCCGCAAGGAGAGACCGCGCTCGACCTCGAGATCATCCACTCGGTGGCGCCGATGGCAAAGCTTGTCGTCTACCTCTCGGCGCCCGACTTCGGCCACGGAGAGCGCGCCTTCGACCAGATGGTGACCGACCATCTCGGATCGGTCATCTCGGAGAGCCTGGGCTCATGCGAGCCGGATACTCCGAGTGGTGCACGGAACGTGTACGCGTCGATACAGGACCGCGCCGTCGTTCTCGGCATTTCGCATTTCGTCGCGAGCGGGGACAACGGCGCGTACACGTGCGGTCTCGACCAGGAGGCGGCGGGCAGCTTTCCCTCGACCCTGCCGACCGTCACCGCGGTCGGCGGCACAAGCGTGTTCGAATCGGCGTCCGGCGTCTATTACAAGGAGTACGCGTGGGGCAGCCCGCTCGACCAGAGCGGCAGCGGAGGCGGCGCGAGCCAGTTCTACGCCATCCCGAGCTACCAGAAAAACGAGGCGAAAAGCGCCGGTAAGGGCCAGCGCCAGGTCCCCGACGTTTCGGCTGACGCGGACCCCTCGACCGGCTTCCACATCATCTTCGGCGGCCACGACGGCCAGGCCGGCGGCACATCGGCCGCCACTCCGCTCTGGGCCGCCACGGTGGCGCTGATCAACCAGGATCTGAAGAAGAAGGGTTTGCGCGAAGTCGGCTTCGCGAATCCCGCGCTCTATTGGATGGGCGAGAACGCTGCCCGGCTTTCGCCGCAGCCGTTCCACGACGTCAGCGCCGGTAACAACCTTGGCTTCGATGCGGCCACGGGGTGGGATTTCGCCACCGGGTGGGGCAGCATGGACGCGGCCGCGCTCGATGCGGCGTGGGTCCGGTACATCAAAGGCGGCGGAGGATGAAGGCACGCGGACCTCAACGTAGGTCGGGCGGAGGCCGCAGGGCCGGCGAGCTCGGCGTCAGGCCGCTGGAAGGACCGCCGCTGGTCTCCTGTCCCCACTGCGGGCACACTGTCCCGGCCGGGGAGTTCTGCGGCCACTGCGGTGCGCACCTGCCGACAGGAAACGTGCGCCGCACGCACGCGTTCGCAGCGGTGCCCTCCGAGGGCGTCGCCCACCTCTCCATCATCACGACGCTCTTCCCGCACCTCCCCCACCGCAGCGGCCGGCCCTTCGTCTTCGCGCTGACCGCGGGCGGCACGCTCGTCCTGGCGCTGGCCGCGCTGCATCTCTTCGCGCCCGCGACGGTCGCGGCCGTGTTGGTCCTGCCGGTCCTGTATCTGATTTACCTGTATGAGGTCGAGGTCTATGAGTCCGAGCCATGGCTCGTGATCGGCGCCACGATGGTGATGGGCGCGCTGCTCGGCTTCGCTTTCGAGAACGTCACCGGAACATCTCTGTCGCAGCTGGTGCTGACCGGCGACCGCGAGACCGGATTCGTACTGGCGGGAATCGCGATCCCGATCTTGAAGCAGGGGCTGATGCTGGCCGGTCCTCTCTTCCTATATCTGTTCCGAGGCCGCTTTCGCGAGCCACTCGACGGCCTGGCGTTCGGCGTCGCGTCCGGGCTCGGCTTCTCGCTCGCGACCTCGCTCGCCGATTTCTGGCCTCTCCTCGGTGGACCCCTTGTCGCCAACGGTTCGCCGATCGATTGGGCGGTGCGCCTGGCACGGGCTGGGCTTCTGGTCGCACTCGTCAACGCCTGCACGACCGGCCTCGTGACCGCTGCGCTGTGGCTGCATCGCTACGACCGTCGGCGGGCAAATCGTTCATGGTCGACGAGCATCCTCGCCGCGGTCGTGGTGGCGTTCGCGGTGCAGGTCGCCCTGGGCGTGGCCGCTTTCGTCGTGCAGGACCTGGTCCTCGACGTGGCGAGCCTCGGCCTCGCCACCGTGGCCCTGCTTCTGTATGTCCGGCTTGTCATCCACGACACACTTCTGGTCGAGGGCGCCGAGCATGAGATCGGCCCCGACTCGCAGTGCCCCGAGTGCCATCGCGTCGTGCCCACGATGGCCTTCTGCCCTAACTGTGGAGCGGCGCGGTCCGCCGCGGCGAAGCACATCCGGCCGAAGCTGGTCGGTGGAGCCTGATGGCAGCCCAACCGCAATTGCGTTACTGCGGACGATGCGGCGCTCCGCTGCCGCCCGGAGCGACCTTCTGCGGTCGGTGTGGGACGCCGGTCGCGACGGCGGCGGTCGCGCAGCCCCTCTACCGATACGCAACACCACCGGCCTACCCCACCGCGCGCCAGTACAAGCTCGCCCCCGCGATGATCGCCGGCGGATTGGTCCTGATCCTCATCGTCGTCGCCGTGACCGTCGGCGCTTTTGCAGCCTCGCAGTTCGCGGGCGGCGGCCACGCTCCGTGCACCGTGAACTGCTCGCCTAAATTCGTCGCACCCCTGGCCGAAGAAGCGACGTTTCGCAGCTCGACGTACAAATTCCAGGTCAACTATTCGTCCGCGTGGACGGTGCGGGCGCAGGACGCAACCGGAGTCACACTTGGCACCAGGGTCGGGTCGGTCCAGGTCACGGGCTCGAGTGGTGGCAGCCCGGATCGCGCGCTCCAGTCGGCAGTGTCCGGCTTGCCCTCGTCGAAGTGGCAGGACGTGACCCTGGTCGGCAACCTGAGGGGCGCGCACATCGGCGACCAGGATGGAGCCGGCGCGGTCTATTCGGCCAATCTCGTTGGCTCGTCGCAGACGGCGACCAAGGTCCGCTTCGCGGTCATCGCCGCGACCAAGGGCGGGGTGACGGTCGTGGTGTTCGCGGTCGATCCCGCCGATCCGAAGAACTCACCGAACGGGATGCCCGAAGGACAAGAGTTCGATTACCTATGCACCGAATTCGTTTGGGGCCAGTAATTCCTTTGACTAGATCCGTTCGACAGCAAGGCGAGCACTAAACCCCAGTAGGACGACACCCGTCACCCGCTGCATCCACTGGCGCACGCGCGGCGCGGTGATGACTTCGCGCAGGCGCGTCACGAAGAGCCCGTAGAGGTTCATCCACAGATAGCCGATGACCGCGAAAATCACGCCCAGCACGAGCAGGCGCGACAGGACGGCCTGGCCGGGCAGCACGAACTGGGGCAGAAACGTGACAAAGAAGACGCCCAGCTTCGGATTGCTGATCGCGGAGAGAAATCCCTGCCGGAAGACCGCGTGGGCGGGAGCGGCGGGCGGAGCTCCGGCGAGAAGATCGGCCGGCCGCTGCCGTGACTCGACCAGAGTTCGGATGCCGAGATATGCGAGATAGCACGCGCCGACCAGCTTGAGCGCAAAGAGCACGTCGCCGGAGGTGCGGAGCAGTGCAGACAGCCCCACCGCCGTCGCGGTCACCCAGGCGACGAGGGCGAGTGCGATGCCGCTCGTCGTCAGCAGGACGCCCCGGCGTCCATGCGCGAGCGCGTTCTTCGTCACCACCGCCATGTCCGGCCCGGGCGTCACCGCGAGCAACAGCGACACGCCGGCGAACACGACGAGCTGGGTGTCGATCACGCCGGCTCCGGGAGCTCGAACGATATCTCGTACACGCCGCCGACCAGCTTGGCCTGGTGGATCCATCCCATCTTGCGCAGGAGGTCGAGCATCTCGCGATTCTCGGGCAGAACGATGAGCGAGAAGGTCTTGATGCCGTGCGCGCGCCCGACCCGGGCGAGCTCCGCGAGCAGGGCGCTGCCGAGGCCTCGGCGCTGGAACTCGTCGATCACGGCCACCGCCACCTCGGCGACGTCGGTACCGCGCGCGCGGTCGTAGCGCGCCACCCCGACGATGCGCTCCTTTGCATTCGGCCTGTGCGTCGTGGCGACGATCGCGAAACGGTCGTTGTAGTCGACGACCGCCAGGCGGTGCGCAAGCGCATCCGACATCCTTTTGATCGGCGAGAAGAACCGGAAGTACACGGTGCGCTCGGACATGGCGGCCACCGCCTCGTGAAGGAGGGGCTCGTCCGCGGCCACGATCGGGCGCAGGTGCACCTTCGTGCCCTCTCGGAGCTCGACAGTTCGAGGCTCGAAACCGGTTGAGACCACCATCACAAAAGGTAACCTGCGGGCTTGGTGAGCCCTTCCCGCCGCTGGCGCAACCTTGGCACCGCGGCCGGTGCTGCCACGGCTGGCCTGTTCGCCGTCTTCGACCTCTACCAGTGGGCCGCTGCGTACGCCGCCGACCGGTTCCACAACGACTTCACGTTCTACCTCGCCGCCGCGCGCATCGGCCTCGCGCACGGGTGGCCGTCCATCTACGACCTCAAGCTGCAGCAGGCCGAGCTGGACGCGCTGGGATCCGGGATCAAGGTCGCCGAGCTGGCGCGCTACATCAGCCCGCCGCCGGTGGCGTGGGCAGCGGTGCCCTTGACGCCGCTGCCGTACCCGGTCGCGTACTGGACCTGGAGCTCGCTGCTGGTGGCCGCGCTCGCCCTCACGTGGTACCTGGCCGCGCCCGGCGTGGGTCGTGCCCGCCTCATCCACCTCGCCGCCGCCCTCGGGTGGCTGCCCGTGATCTACGGCCTGCAGCTCGGCCAGCCGGCGATCTTCGTCGCCCTGGCGGTGGCAGCCTCCTATTGGCTTCTGCGCAGCGACCGGCCGGTGTGGGCGGGAGTCGCCCTGGGAGCGATCGTGCTCAAGCCCCAGCTTGCGTTCCTGGTCCCGTTCGCGCTTCTGACCCTTCGGCGCGATCGCGCCATCATGGGGAGCGTCCTCACCCTCGGCGCGCTTGCAGCCGTGTCCGCACTGGCGCTTGGGCCGGCGGGCATCGGAGCCTATCAGGAGCGCTTGAACTTTGCGGCGAGCGTGCCGGTCAACCGCGAGCTCACGCTCGCCTACATCTTCGGCGACCTGACCATCACCCGGGCCGTCCAGATCCTGATCGCCCTCTGGTCGCTCTTCCTCGCCTATCGAATGCGCCGGCGCGGCCTGGAGTGGCTGTTTGTGTGCGCGATCGTCGGCGGCATGCTGGCGACTCCGTACGTCCACCTCGACGACCTGGTCATGATCGGCCTGGCCGGTTGGCTGTGCCTGCGCGCGAACGCCCCGTCCTGGACGTGGATCTACGTCCTTGGCGGCGCCATCGTGGTGGAAGGCACTCCGATCTGGGGTCCGGGTCCCGTCATCGCCGCTGAGCTGGGAGCGCTGGGCTTGCTTTCAGTCGCGGCGTTCAAACATGACGACCGCGACGCCCAGCAGCACCGCACCGAAGGCGAGCATGATCGCGGCCTCCATCGGGATGGCGAGCACCTGCCCGTTGATCGTCAGCCCGAGGCTGTTGACGTTCGGCAGCCCTGAGTTCGAAAGCACGACGCGCCGGATCGGGTCGATTCCATAAGAGGCAGGGTCCAGCCGCGTCAACCAGGTCATCCAGCCGGGAAGGTTGGTGAGCGGGAACAGCGCCCCCGACAGAAAGAACATCGGCATCATCAGAAAGTTCATCACCACCTGGAAGCCCTGCAGCGACTTCATCATCGAAGCGATCGCGACGCCGAACGAGGCAAGCCCGAAAGCAAGAACCGCCGCCAGCGGCACCAGCTCGACCACCGTGAGGAGGCTCAGCTTCACGCCGACGAATGGCGCCAGCACGAGCAGGATCAAGCCCTGGATCATCGCCTGCGTCGTCCCGCCCAACGCTTTGCCAACGGCGACCGCCCAGCGGTCGATCGGCGCGACCAGGACCTCCTTGAGAAATCCGAACTCACGGTCCCACACGATCGACATCGCGCCGAAGATCGCGCTGAACAGTATCGACATGCCGATGATGCCGGGATACATGAACTGGATGTAGGAGATGCCGGTCCCGCGGCCGAACGCCCCGCCCAGCGATGAGCTGAGGCCGGAGCCGAAGACGAGCAGGAACAGGAGCGGCTGGGCGAGCGAGGCGACCAGCCGCCACCGGTCGCGCCAGTAGCGAAGGATGTCGCGGTACCAGATGATGTAGATGGCGCGAAGGCTGGCCATGCGCGTGTCGACGGGTGCCGCTGGCACCGTCATGAGAGTTGGGCTGGCGGTTTCCACGCTCATCGCCGGCGGCCCATCCAGCGGCTGGCCATGGCCCGATTCCGGTCCCGGGCGCTGACCTCCTCGTCGCGTATGACGCGGCCGGTCAGCTTCAAGAAGACGTCATCCAGGCTCGGCCGGCGGAGGGACACGGTGTCCACCGGCGCTTCGAGCTCGCGCACGAGTCGAGGCACGAAGGCCTTGCCGTCGGGCACCTCCATCCGCAGGCTGCCGTTGTCGCGCACCGGCGTGACGCCGAGCAGCTTCTTGATCTCGCTCTCGGCGGCGTCCGGCTTGGTGGACGTGATGGTCACCACGTCGCCCCCGACCAATCCCTTCAGATCTTCCGGTGTGCCGAGGGCCACGATCTTGCCGCGGTCGATGATCGCGATGCGATCGCAGTACTCCGCCTCGTCCATGTAGTGGGTCGTCATGAAGATGGTCACCCCTTTCGTGCTCCGCAGCTCGTTGAGGTGGGTCCAGATGCTCTTCCTCGTCTGTGGGTCGAGACCCAGCGTCGGCTCGTCGAGGAAAAGGATCTGCGGCTGGTGCAGCATGCCGCGGGCGATCTCGAGGCGCCGCTTCATGCCGCCCGAGTAGGTCTTCACCTGCGAGGCCGCGCGGTCCGCCAGCTGCAGGAGGTCGAGCATCTCGTCGATCCGGCGGCGCCGGTCTTGCGCAGGGACGCTGTAGACGAACGCGTGAAACTCGAGGTTCTCTCGACCGGTGAGCTGGTCGTCGAGCGACGGGTCCTGGAAGACGAGGCCTATGCGCTGCCGGACCGCGGCGGGATCGTGCACCACGTCGATGCCCGCGACGCGCGCTACGCCGGCGGTCGGCGTCAGAAGCGTGCACAGCATCGAGATGGTGGTCGACTTGCCGGCGCCGTTGGGTCCGAGAAACCCGAAGATCTCGCCCGCGCGGACCTCCAGGTCGATGCCCGCGACAGCTTCCAGGTCGCCGTACTTCTTGATGAGGCCCTTGGCCTCGATGACCGTCTCCGGCATGCGCTCACCTCCTGAAAAGCCGAACTCCAGTTTTACCGATTCAGATTCCACACGTTCTCCAGGGGTCGCCGCAAACAGTCACGTCGATTTGCCGTGGCGGCCCTTTCCCTCGGCAAAACGCTTGGCGCCTTCCTGCGACTCGCCTGACGCGATGGCTTCGATGCCGACCCGATACTCCGCCCGCGTCGCGTCCTCGAGGCTGAGTGACCACTGGCCCAGCACGCTGCGCCGGTCGCCACGCATCGCCGATTGCGGAAAGGCCGATATCTCGCGAGCAATCGATTGGGCTTCGGCCATCGCCATGCCTGATTCAACCACCCGCTCCACCAGTCCGATGCGTAACGCTTCCTCGGTTCCGACAGGCCGCCCGGTCAGGATCAGGTCGAGCGCGCGACCCTGGCCGACCAGGCGAGGCAGGCGAACGGTCCCGAGGTCGATCAGCGGGACGCCGAACCGCCGGTTGAAGACGCCGAAGGTCGCGTCGCGCCCGGCCACACGGAGGTCGCACCACAACGCGAGCTCGAGCCCGCCGGCCACGGCGTAGCCCTCGATCGCGGCGATGACCGGCTTGCTCAAGATCATCCGGGTTGGCCCCATCGGGCCGGGTCCCGTCTCACCCACCGCATATCTCGATCCGGTGGCCATCGCTTTCAGGTCAAACCCGGCGCAGAAAGTTCCCGCCGCGCCAGTGAGCACCGCGACGGACAGTTCGTCGTTCGCATTGAAATCGCTGAAGGCGGCTTCCAGCGCTCTCGCGGTTTCAGGGTCCACCGCGTTGCGTACCTCGGGACGGTCGATGGTGACGGTGAGCACCGCCCCATCGACCTCCGTCCGGACTGTTTTAGAGCGCCCCTCGTTCGTGGTCGTCTTCCATGAACGGATAGCGGTGGTCGGTCGCGGGCGCATACGTTTCTTTGATCACGCGCGGGCTGACCCACCGAATCAGGTTCAGGAAGGAACCCGCCTTGTCGTTGGTACCTGACGCGCGCGCTCCTCCGAAAGGCTGCAGCCCGACGACTGCGCCGGTCGGTTTGTCGTTGATGTAGAAGTTGCCGGCTGCGTTGACGAGCTTCTCCGAAGCCTTGCGAATCGCCTGCCGGTCGCGGGCGAACACCGCGCCGGTGAGCCCGTACGGGCTCGTCCGATCGCAAAGGTCGAGCGTCTCGTCGAACTTGCCGTCCGCATATGGATAGACGGTGAGGATGGGGCCGAAAAGCTCTTCGCGGAGAAGCTTGAAGTCCGGGTCGGTGGTCTCGATCACCGTCGGCCGGATGAACCACCCAACCTTGTCGTCGCCCTTGCCGCCCGCGATGACCTTCGCGCTCTCCTGCTTGCGTGCGTACTCGATCGCGTTCATGTGGTTCGCGTAGGCACGACCGTCGATCACCGCGCCCATGAAGTTGCGGAAGTCTGCGACGTCGCCCTGCGGGATCGCATCGACGAGGTCGACCAGGTCGTGCTTCATCGCCTTCCACATCGACTGCGGGATGTACGCGCGCGACGCCGCGGAGCACTTCTGGCCCTGGTATTCGAATGCGCCGCGAATCAGCGCCGTTCGCAGAGCGTCAGCGTCCGCCGACTCGTGCGCCATCACGAAGTCCTTGCCCCCCGTCTCACCGACAAGTCGTGGGTAGGTCCGGTAGCGGTCGATGTTCTGGCCGACCTCGCGCCACATGTTCTGGAAAACCTCAGTCGAGCCGGTGAAGTGGATGCCCGCCAGCTCGCGGTGATGCAACACCTTCTCCGAGATCTCTGCCGCGCTGCCGCTCACCATGTTGATGACGCCGGGCGGCATGCCCGCCTCGAGGAGAAGCTCCATCAGGAAATGGCTGACCAGCAGCGTCTGCGTCGCAGGCTTGAACACCACCGTGTTGCCCATGAGCATCGGCGCGGTCGGAAGGTTGCCAGCGATGGAGGTGAAATTGAAGGGGCTGACCGCGAAGATGAAACCCTCGAGCGGCCGATACTCGAGGCGGTTCCACGCGGTGCCGTCGTTGGACGGTTGGTTGCGCAGCAGCTGGTCGCCGAAGTACGCGTTGTAGCGCCAGAAGTCGATCGTCTCGCACGCGGCGTCGATCTCGGCCTGGTGCACGGTCTTGGACTGGCCGAGCATGGTCGCCGCGTTGATCGAATCGCGCCATGGACCGGCGAGCAAGGCGGCCGCGCGCAGCAGGACCGCCGCACGCTCTTGGAACGAGGTCGCCGCCCACATCTTTCGCGCCGCGAGAGCGGCGCTGATCGCGTCGTCGATGTCCTTGGCGCCTCCGACTGCGTACTCCGCGATCGCCAGCTCGTGCCGGTGCGGGGCACGGATGTCGCCCCGCGACGCGCCCCAGCGCCGTTCGCCGCCGATCTGCATCGGGACCTCAGTGCGTGCGTCGGTCAGCTCCGCCAGGCGGGACTTCAGGCTCTTGCGATGCGGGTCGCTCGGGGAGTACGAGCGAACGGGCTCGTTGGTGGGCTGGGGGACCTGGAAATGTCCGTCGGCAGTCATCTGCCCTCCTCCGCGCGTTGATCTTGCGTCTCGATCATGCCACGTAACCCAGCGCCGTATCCCACCTGGTGGCTGTCGGCTATCTAGGCGCGTCCGCAACCACGCTCTCAGATCGTGTTGGCCGCACTGTCGCGCTGCTCGGTCGGCGCGGATACGCCGTCACGACCTCGCGCCTCGCCGAACTCTGTCTCGGGGGATCCGTTTCCGACGCGCAGGTCCGTTGGGCGGTCGCCGCCCATCCGAACTTGACGATCGCCCGGAATCTCGTCATCGAGCGGGGGAGCCAGGGCCGGCTCGACGACGTCTGCAGCCGGGCCCAAGGCCACCATGCAGAATCAGGCCGCTACATCGACCTGACCGTGGATTTCGTCCGCCACCTGGTTGCTTTCGCGCCGTTCATCAGAAGCGTTTCCATCGCCGGCTCGCTGGCAAGTGGCGGCTTTCGCGCCACCGACGACGTCGACCTGAACCTCATCGTCGATGACGGCCATCGCCACCTCGCTTACGTCGTGGTGAACTTGCTTGGCCTCGGGCACGCGATGCGGCATCGGTCCAAGCCGGTCGACGATCTCACGCGGCGACCCATCGCGCCCCGGCTGATGACCGCCAACCTCATCCTGGAGTCTTCTCAGTGCCGTCCGCTCAAGAGACAGGACGAGGACATGGCGTTTGAGCTGCTCGTCGCTCAGCCGGTGTTCGGAATGGAGGCGATCCAGGAAATCATCGACGCCAACCCCAGGCTGCTCGAGCACTTTCCGCAGCTCGCGAGCCGGGCCGCGCCGCTCCTCATCGATCATCCGAAGCGCCGCCTGCCGAAAGCCCTTTATCCCGCGCTCCTCGACCCGCCGGCCCGACACCTCGGCGGGTCAGCTTGGCGGTACATGCAGTGGACGCGGCGCCATAGCCCGGACGCGCTCGCGCGTGTCGCCTACGTGCGCTCGACCATGCGGCCGTACACCCTGTTCGACGAGCCGTGATCGCTGTCATCACGATCGCCGTGCTGGCGGTGACCAGCGTCCTGCTGTTTGGATTCGGGCTGAACCTGCTCTATCTCACTCTGCGGGCAACGCGGCTCAAACCGCCCCCTCCGCGAGCTCTCCTCACAACCGGCGAACTTCGTGTATGTGTGCAGCTGCCCATCTACAACGAGCGATACGTCGCGGAGCGTGTCCTCGACGCTGCGTGCGACATCGATTGGCCGCGTGACCGATTCGAGGTGCAGGTGCTCGACGACTCGGACGACGAGACGGTGGAGATCCTCTCCAGGCGCGTCGCGCACTGGCGCCGAAGGGGCGTCGATGTCTCTCACGTAAGACGCGGCTCGCGGGCAGGCTTCAAGGCGGGCGCGCTCGCGTACGGCCTGGGGCACACGAGCGCTGAGCTGATCGCGATCTTCGACGCGGACTTCGTGCCGCCCACGGACTTCCTCCGCCAGACCGCCGGATCATTCCAGGACCCGTCGATCGGTTTTGTGCAGGCGCGCTGGGGACACCTCGACGAGGGCTATTCGTGGTTCACCCGCCTGCAGGCGCTGTTCATCGATTTCCACTTCCTCGTCGAACAGGCCGTGCGGTCCGCCTCCGGATACTTCGTCAACTTCACAGGCTCGGCCGGCGTCTGGCGCCGGGTGGCGATCGTGGACTCGGGGGGCTGGACCGCCAACACCCTGACCGAAGACCTCGACCTCAGCTACCGGGCGCAGCTGCGAGGCTGGCGGGCCGCGTACCTCGAAGACCTGGTCGTGCCCGAGGAGCTCCCGGTCTCGATCGACGCCTACCGGAGCCAACAGTCGCGATGGGCGACAGGAAGCTTCCAGTGCGCGTTCAGGCTGCTGGGGCCCGTCTGGCGGAGTCGCAACCGCCTGGCGACCAAGGTCCAGGCGACGATCCACCTGCTCGCGTACGGGGTGGGTCCGTTGATGCTGGTCCAGCTCGTCTGCTATCCGACCCTGCTGCTGACAGTCGGCCGGCACAACATCCCCTGGCAGCTCGGCGACGCGTTGTTGCTGGGTCTCGGGGTAGCGATCTCCCCGTGGCTCGGCTTCATCGTCGCGCAGACGCGCCGCGGCCGGCCGTGGTGGACGGGCGTGCCTTCCCTGTTCTGCCAGGTGATCGGTGCGGGGATGTCCCTCAACGTGATCGTTGCGTTGCTGGCCGCGTTCCGCACGGGCGGGACCTTCGTGCGGACCCCGAAGCACCATATCGTCCAGCGAGGCCAGGAATGGCGCGACCAGGCATACGTGCGCGTCGGTGATCCTCGCGCCCTGCTCGAAGCCGCTTTGGGACTGGGCGCCCTCTCGATTCTTCCCGTCGCCATCGCCATGGACCAGACCCTGCTCGCGATCTATTCGGGGTTGTTCGCATTGGGCTTTCTCCTCGTCGCCTCCTTGAGCCTGGTCGACCTCATGGAGGTGCTCGCGCTCCGCCGGCTCGGCCGTCGGGCGCTGACGCTGATGCGCGCCATTGCGCCGGCACTGACTCTCATGGCGATCGCCGCGGCGCTGCTGCTCGTCGCCGCCCAGATGCCTGAGCCTTTCGAAGACGGCTACAGCCACTGGCTTATCGCTGCCAATCTCGCCGCGACCGGGACTCTGCACGACCCGCTCTTCGGGATGGAGGACACCTGGCTCCCCGGCTATCAGGTGCTGGCCGCGGCGGTGCTGAAGCTCTTCGGCCTGTGGCAGCTTGGCCTGCTCAAGGGGTTGAGCGCCGTGCTCGGTGTGGCGATCGCGGCATGCGTTTACGCCCTTGCTCCCAATGTCCGCCAGGCACGCCTTGCGGTGGCGCTGCTCGTGCTCAACCCCGTGTTCCTGTTCACGTCCGGCTCGGCGGTCGCGGAGCCGCTTCTGACCGCGCTGTTGATGGCCGCGGCAGTCGCCGCGACGCGAGGGAGGATGAAGGTCGCCGCCCTGCTCGCCGCGTTCGCATGCCTGACGTCGACCAAGGCGTGGATCTGGGTCGCGGCGGCCGCGGCTTATGCGGCGATCGAGGCTGTCAGGTCGAGGTCGCCGGGCGGCTTTCGGGCACGGGCGGTGACGTGGGCGATCCCCGCGCTGGCCGCGGTCTTCTTTCTCCAGCTCGGTTTTGCGCCGGCGGGCCATTCGATGGCGCGCGGCACGGTGGAGGCGATGTCGGCTTCCGTGCGAGGCAGCCTTCCCACAAGCGGCCTCTCACGGCTCGCTGAGCTGGCGACCACGTACGGCCTCGCCACGCTCCCGCTGATCGCGTTCGCTGTCCTGGGCGCCGTGCTCGCGGTGCGGCGCCACGCGACAGCCTTGTGGCGCTTTGTGTACGTGCCGGCGCTGGTCTACCTCGCCGCAGTCTTCGGGCTGGTCGCGGCGGGCACCTACAGCGGAAGCCACCGATACCTGTATCCCGCGCTCCCGGCGATCGCGCTCCTGGCGGCGGCCGCCCTCGACAGGTACGCGGGGGCCGTCAGGCTGGCCTCCGTCGCGTCCGCCGCGATGCTCGCGGTGGCGTTCGTCCCAGTCTTCTCGGCTTTCGCCGCGCAGGACGCGGGCCTCGCGGCGGCGGGTCGCGCTTCCAGCTGCGCCCCGGGAATGCTCGTCACGGACTCGCCGGTCGCGGCGTACTTCAGCGGCAAGCCTCTGCCCGAAATCACAGGCTCGCAGGCGCTGCCGTACGGCCGTGGGCAGGCGCTGGAGTGGATGCACTTGCACGGAGTCGGCTCGTTAGTCGTGGAGGACATCAGCTATTACCGCGCCACGACCGTGTTCCCCGACCTGGCACGCGGAACCGCCGCGCCCCCCTTCACGTCGCTGGGAGCACAGGCCCGCTACCAGGTGAATGGCGGCAAGGCGGTTTACGCATACGGGCTGGACGGAGCGTGCCTCGTCCAGCAGCTGTACCCGGGAGTGGACGCGTCCATCTGGCCGGCGCCGTCAGAGGGCAAGACGGCACCGCTCGCCAAGGGCGTGGCGCTGCGGGTGGGCTCGATCCCGGTGACCGGCGAGGGTATCGGACTCGGCGTGCCCATCGTTCACTACCCCGACGGTTGGGTCTACGCCCGAACGTTCAGCGACGTCGATCTATCGACGACCGGCGCCACGGTCTGGAAACGCACCTTCCACCTGGATGAGATCGGCGGGGACGCAGCTCATCGCTACCAGTTCGTGCCGATCGCCTCTCGCGGAGACATCGCTGTGACTTACACGATCGATGGGCGCGTTGTGTCGATCAGCGTCGCGCCGGTTTGGATCGCGCCCGGATATTCGGAGGTCGGCATCCTGAACGAGCAGTCGGCGGCGTTCAACGACCTCGCCGCCGATCAGCAATCGACGCTCACCGGCGCCGCCTTCGGCAGCTGGGTCCCCGTGACCGGTCGGTGGGCACGCGTCCGCTCGAGCTCGCTCGGCGTGGAGTGGTCGGTTTCTACGTTGCCCGGGGCGGCGCTTTACGGAGGGCGCGAGCAGGCACCGCCGGACTTCAACTGGGCCGGGCTCGACTACATCTTCCCGGGGTCGTTCGGCGGCACGGACTATCAAGTCACGGTGCAGGAGGCGAGATGACAGAACAGATCGACGTCGTCCTGGTGTACCCGCAGCGCGCACCCAAGCAGGGACGCCACTGGATCATGCCGTCGCTCGGCCTGATGTATCTCAGCGCCTCGCTTCGGCAGGCCGGATACACCGTGAGGCACATCGACCACACGTTCCTCGAGCGGCGCGAGGTGCTCGACGAGATCGAACGCCTCCAGCCGTCCGTGATCGGCATCTACTGCATGATCACGATGCAGGACGAGGCGCTGTCGCTGGCCGAACAGGTGCGCGGCAAGGCGCTCACCGTCGTCGGCGGACCGTATCCCTCGGGCGAGCCCGAGACGTTCGTCGACCAGTTCGACCTGGTCGCGGTCGGCGAGGGCGAGGAGACGATCGTCTCGATCATGGAGCACCTCGGCGACGGTCGATTCGAAGAGATCCCTGGGGTCGTCTTCAAGCGCGACGGCCAGCTCGTCAAGAGCACAGCGCGGCAGCGGAGCAAGGACATGACGCACCTGCCGCTGCCCTATCGCGGCGACGTGCCCAACGACGACTACATCCTTTACTGGCGTAAGCACTGGAAGGACGCGACGACGCCGCTGATGTCGACGCGCGGTTGTCCTTTTCGCTGTGACTTCTGCCACAAGTCGGTGTTCGGCGACCTGTTCAGCGCGCGGCCGATCGAGTCTGTGGTGGCCGAGATGCGCGAGATCGCAGAGCTCGGCTACGACCACATCTGGATGTCCGACGACCTTTTCACTCTCAACTACAAGCGCACCTTCGAGCTCGCCAAGGCGATCGAGGAGGCGGACCTGCCGTTGACATGGGAATGCCTCAGCCGCGTGACGCACGTCGACCAGGCGCTGTTCGAGCAGATGCACCGCGCCGGCTGCAAGCGCATCTTCTTCGGCATCGAGTCCGGGGACGAGCGCGTGCTGAAGGAGATGAAGAAAGGGATCACGCCAGAGGGAGCTCGCGCCGCCGTGGAAGCCTGCGTCGCAGCGGGGATCAAGGCCGCGGGCTTTTTCATGGTCGGCTACATCGGCGAGACCACCGACTCGTTGATCCGCAGCGTCAACTTCTCGAGCAGCCTGCCACTCGATTACGTCAGCTACACCATCGCCTACCCGCTTCCAGGCACGGGCTTTTACGAGCGGGTGCGGGAGCGGCGTCTCCATGGCGAGTGGCACAAGGTGAGGCACAATCGCCTGCTCTTCAACACCGACTTCTCCGAAAACAAGCTCCGCGCGGCGATCCTGAAGGGTGCGATCCAACACCGGCTCAACCGCATGCACATGCGGCCGGCGGCAAGGGCGTTCCAGCTCGCGACCGACCCGGTGCTGCGCTTGATGAAGTAACTACGATGACCGCCGTGCAGCAGGTCTGGCCAAGCCTTTTTCGTATTGTCGTTGGCCTGTACTGGCTTTACTTTGCGAGCCAGAAGTGGCAGGGCGTCGGCTGGATGAAATCGTTGATCGAGTCCACCGGGCGGGTCAACCCGATCCCCGGTCTGCACGAACTCCTCGTCTCGGTGGTAGCTCCGAACTGGCTTCCCTTCGCCCTCGCACAGGCGGCCGGCGAGACGCTCGTCGCGGTGCTGCTGATCCTCGGCCTCGCCACGCGCTGGGCGGGGGTGTTGGGATTTCTGCTCGCCGCCAACCTGGCGCTTACAGTCGCGTTTCTCGCCAACGACGACGGGTTTCGGTGGCTCTACTACCTTGCGGTGCTGGCCAACGCTCAGATCATCGTGTCTGGACCGGGTCCCGTGGCGCTCGGCCGCTTCGGCTGGGTCCCGGCCTGGTTGCGTTAAAGCCGATAGGCTAGGCGCCGTGAGCGTGGACGCAGAGGGATATGGGTTCCCTGAGCATCAACGGACGTTGTCCCGTCTGATGGACGACATCCGCATCCTTTCGCCCGCCGGCGTCGAGCGCGCCGCTCAGGGCTGGGACCGCCACGCGCGATTGCAGGGCCTGCAGGGGATCCACGAGGCCGAGAAAGCGGCCCTCCACGAGATCGAGAAGGCCGATCGAGGCCCGGCCTGGGACGAGGTCCGGCGCAACCTGTTCGGACTGACCGAATCGGGCCAGGCGCTCGTCAGCTGGAAGGCGGAGCACGGCGAGGTCGGCCACAAAGCTGAGGACGCGGCGTTCATGGCCGCGCTTGGCCTGGTCGCCGGCAACCTGATCAGCCCGGAGCAGGCCAAGACCCTGCTGCGCCCGCTGTCGGAGGCGCTGCCGTGGCTCCTGCCCGAGGAGAACCAGCCGGTCGCCTGATCCGATTAGCTCGCTGGGCTTCCCACCAGCTCGGCCAGGTCCGCCAGCTGGAGCGCCGAGGGATCGACCGGTCGCCGGCTCTCGATCAGCTTCCCGCCGAGCTCGTTGGTCTTGGCGTCGTTCATCGACAGGACGCCTTGCACGATGCCCTCGCGAAGGTAAAACACCGAGAAGGTCAACGCTTCGCGGTCGCCACGCCAAACCGCCGTGTCATCGCCGGAGGCGTGGCCGCGGTATTCCAGGCTCACGTCGTACTGGTCGGACCAGAAGTACGGAAGTTTCGAATATGGTGCGTGGCCCCCGGCGATGGAGGCGGCGATCCCGCGTCCCTGGCCTTTGGCAACCTCCCAGTGCTCGACACGGATCGACCTGCCCAAGACCGGATGCTGGTGCAGCGCGATGTCGCCGCCGACATAGACATTCTCAGCCGCGCGCAGTCCCTCGTCGACTCGAACGCCGCCACCTTCGATGGCCAGGCCAAGCGCCTTGGGGAGGTCGAGGTTCGGCTCGATGCCGACCGCGACCAGCACAAGGTCGACGTCCTCGTGGGTCCCGTCGGAGATCGACACGCCGGTTACGCGATCGCCCTCGGTGTGCCAGCGATCGACTCTCGCGCCCGTGCGGACGTCGACGCCTCTATCGCGGTGGATGCGCGCGTAAATCTCGCCGACTTCTCGGCCAAGCGCTCGCTGCAGCGGCACCGGCAGCGCCTCGACGATCAAAACATCCTTGCCGAGCTTGCGCGCCGACGCCGCCACCTCGGCCCCGATGAAGCCGGCACCGATCAGCAGCAGCCGCGACGCGCGGTCCAGCGCTTCGCGCAAGGCCCGGCTGTCTCGCAATGACCGCAGCGTGAGCACGTTTTGCGCCGTCGGAACCTCTGGCAGGCGCCGTGGCGTGCCACCGAGGCCCAGGACCAGGAAGTCGAACCCAATACCGCCCCCGCCGGCCAGGTTGACCTTGCGCTCACTCAGCGACCCACCCGTGACACGCTGGTCGAGGTGCAGCTCGATCCGTTCCTTGGCATATTCAGCCTCGTCGTGGAGGAAAACCTTGGGCGCGTCGATCTCGCCACGGAGAAACTCTTTCGATAGGTAGGGACGGTCGTAAGGACGGTCGTCGTCGGCACTGATGACGACGACCTCGCCATCGAAACCGCGCTTGCGCAGAGCAAACGCCGTCGCGTCTCCCGCTCCCCCGCCGCCGACGATGACCGCGCGCGCCATCTACGTTGCAGACGATACGCGGGCGTGGTGCAGCCAGCCGTGCGGATCGGGGGCTGCGCCACGCTGGATGTCGACGAGGGCCTGCCGCAATCGCATGCTGACATCGCCTGGACCGCCATCGCCTACCGTCCACGAGGCGTGCACCGATTTCACCGCCGCCACTGGCGTGATCACCGCGGCTGTGCCGCACGCGAATACTTCGCTTAGCGACCCGTCCTCGCATCCGGCACGCCACTCGTCGACGCTGATCCGTCCTTCTTCGGTTTCGTAACCAAGGTCGCGGCCAAGTGTCAGCAGCGAATCTCGGGTGATGCCAGGAAGCAGCGTTCCGGTCAGGGCCGGCGTCATCACGCGTGCATCGCCGCCGCTGCCGAACACGAAGCACAGGTTCATGCCGCCCATCTCCTCCACCCACCGGTGCTCCTGCGAGTCGAGCCAGACGACCTGGTCGCAGCCGTGCTCGGCCGCCTGCGCCTGGGCGAGAAGACCGCCGGCGTAGTTGCCGCCGGTCTTCGCGGCGCCTGTGCCGCCCGGCGCCGCCCGGCTGAAGTCCTCGCTCAACCAGACCGTGACCGGCTTGACCCCGCGAGGGAAGTAGGGTCCGGACGGCGAGGCGATCAGAAGGAAGGTCACCTGGTCGGCAGGGTGAACGGAAAGCGTCACCTCGCTCGCGTACATGAGCGGCCGGAGGTACAGGCTGTGCTCGGCCGCCGACGGCACCCACTCGTGATCCGCCTCCAACAACAGGTCGATCGCCTCGAGGAACGTCTCCTCCGGCAGCTCGGGCAGCGCAAGCCGCCTGGCCGAACGGCGAAAGCGCGCGGCGTGGGAGTCGGCGCGGAAGGCTGCCACGCCTCCATCTGACTGGCGAAAAGCCTTCAGGCCTTCAAAGACCGCCTGGGCGTAATGGAGGACCGAGGTGCCGGGGTCGAGAGAAAGCGGAGAGTACGCCGTCAGCTCGGCGTCGTGCCACCCGCGGTCGGCGTCCCAGAGGATGCGGACCATGTGCTCGGTGAAGAGGCGGCCGAAACCAGGGTTCGCCAGCAGTCGCTCGCGCTCGAGGGCCGGCACGCGGCGCCGCACGCGGTTGACCTGGAACGGGATCGATGAGGTGCGCGATCTCACGGTGCGCCAAACACTACCTTTCGCCAGGGGTTGGCCGCCGGGCGCAAAAAGAGGCCGGGTCTTGCGACCCGGCCTCGCGAGAGGAAGGAAGGGGTTCTTGTTTTAGAGCTGGTGCACGGCGGCGACCGGGACGGTCACCGCTATCGGCTCGACCGCGGGAATCGATTCAGCCGGAAGCTCGATCGTGGCCGTCTCAGTGGCCAGGATCGGCCTCTGGGGCCGTCGGAGGCGCCCCCTTCGCGCGGGGGGCGGGCTCCCGACCACCGGGTCGAGCATCTGCCGCAGCTTCAGCTCCAGGAACTTGTCGAAGTCGTTCATCTGTAGCAGAAACGCCTCCCACAACAGGAGTACCCGTGACCCCCAGAGTTTTCGGCGGCCGGCCCGTCGACCGGCTCCCAAGGACCCTCCGAAACGCCCCTAAAACCAGCCTACGCCGCCCGTCTGCTGGTGTGAACAGCCGCCTGGTTTTCATCGTAACCGCTCCGGCCGGGTTTGGCGACAGCGCCGTTGGAGTCGAGGTTGTGGGCCAGCTTGACCAGTCGCAGTCGGGTTCGGCCGGGGCCGAGGAATCGCGCCGCCATGACCACGAAAGGCTTGACCAGGACGCTGCTCGCCGAACCGTTGACTTTGAAGAGCGCTCGACGAGCAACCATCGCGATTAGAGAACGCCGCCGAATCGCCGAGTACCGCCGAACCGAAGCCTGCATCCCACACCCCTTCGTCCGATCAGAGGAGGCGCCTTACTGAAGCAACCAGCAAGCGCCCCTTCACCTCATCAACGCCTCGTCGGGAACCAGTACGCGCGCGTACACGGTGAAGATGTTCCGCTTGCCGGTGGACGATGGAAGTAAACTCCTGTTTAGGCGTGTGCGGGCACACAAAGGGGGGAGTGACCTGGAAACTGTCGGCCTAGAGGCGGGATACGGCGACGTCCTGGAAGCGTTTCAGGCCGCGTCCGCCGAGCTTGCTCGATTCAAGACGGTGCCCGAGATCGCGGAAGCTGCGTTGCGCATCGCCCTGTCCCTGACCAGGTCGTCCGTTGCGTTCCTGGCCCTCCAAGACGAAGGCGGCGAAGACAAACGCGTCTACTCGATGGCCAGCGACCCGCTGGAGCGGCTGCCGGACGATGAGATCGAAAGGATCTTTGCGGCAGCGGCAGGCTTCTCGGGGCCGATGCCCACCGCCACCTGGAGCGGCGTGAGCGGCACGGCGTCGCCCGCCATCCGGTCGACCTGCGCGCAACCCCTGCGTGCAGCCGGCGAGACGATCGGCACGTTCGGCGTCGCAAGTCCAAGCGGTTACACCGCCGTGCAGCAGCGCATGTTCGCGATCTTCGCCAACCACGTCGCGTCGGCTCTCGCGATCGGCCGGCTCGCGGAGCGACGCAAGGAGATGGTCGACACGCTGGTCAACCTGCGCGCGGACCTGGATCGCAGCGAAAAGCAGAGGCTCATCAACGACGAGCGGGCCAGGAGCGCCGAGCGCGTCGAGCAGGCCCATATGGCCTCGGTCGATGCGATGCTCGCGATCTCGCGCCACGCGCGCACCGGGCATGGACTGCCGGACTTCTACCGCCGGCTGACCCGCAGCATCGCCGAGCTGGTGGTGGCACGGCGCGTGCTGTTCTGGCAGCTCACCGACGAAGGAATGCTGGTGCCGATCGCGGGCGCGCATGGCATCGATGATGCGTTTCTGGCCAGGCTCACCCCCACGCCTTGCAGCGCCGACCGGGACGACCTCGCGAGTCGCGTCGTCTTCCACGACCTCATGTTCCGAGCCTCGCGGTCGGATGACTCGGGTGACTTCGAGTACGTGCTCGACGCTCTCAACGTGGCGAACGCGATCGCCGTGCCTTGGCGTGCCGGCGACCAGCGCCTCGGCCTCGTCGCCGCGTATGACTCGCGCCGGACAGAAGGCTTTTCGCGCGAGGATGCGTGGGTGCTGCATAAGGCCGGCCTCGCGGCGGGACTGGTCTGGCAGCTCAAGTATGTCGAGACCGACCTGAAGAAGACTGCCGAGAGGCTCCAGAAAGTTGACGCTGCGCGCCAGGTCTTGTTGAAGAACGTATCGACCGCGGTCGACAAGGCACGCAAGAGATTTGCCGGCGACCTGCATGACGACGCGCTCCAGAAGCTCACAGCCGCCGAGATCCAGCTCCAGCGTCTGCACGACTCGAACGGCGACAGCACGGAGGTGGTGGCGGAGGCGCAATCCCTTCTCGCGCAGACCGAAGAGGCGCTGCGCCGATTGCTGTTCGAGGTCCGACCGCCCGCGCTCGAGGTGCCTGGAGGTTTCATTGAGACCATCCGCGAGCGCATCCGGATGTTGAAGTCACTGACAGGCGCCGAGGTCGAGGTCGAGCTCGACGTGCCCGACGATCTGTCCTACGAGTTCCGCTCGATGCTGTTCCGCCAGCTCACGGAGGCGATGGCCAACATCGAGAAACACTCCTCCGCGACGCGAGTCCGGCTTTCATTGCGAGTGGCGGATGGTGGCATGCACGGCGTGGTGGAGGACAACGGTCGTGGATTCGTGATCGCGGAGCGCGATCGCTTGCCGGGTCATCTCGGGCTTCTCGCCCTCAACGAACGCGCGCTGCTCGCCGGCGGCTGGAACAAGATTCACAGCGAGCCGGGGCTCGGTACGACTGTTGAGTTCTGGCTCCCCCTCTCGGAATCTAAGGTTTAGGGAGTGAAGAACGAGCCCACGCGGGTCCTGGTCGTCGAGGACCACCAGGTGGTGGCCGAGGGCCTGGCCGCGCTGATCAACGATCAGAAGGACATGAAGGTGGTCGGCCACGCGGGCTCCGTGGCGGAATCGCTCACGCGCGCGGCCGAGCTGAAGCCCGACCTGGTGCTCGTCGACTTCCGGCTCACCGACGGAACCGGCGCCGACGCGGCATCCGGGATCCGGCAGCTCCGCCCCGAGACCAAGCTCATCTTCCTCACCAGGGAGGACACCGACGCGGCGCGCTTCGCCGCGCTCGAGGCGGGCGCCAGCGCGTTCATTCACAAGTCGCGTGCCGCGCAGGACGTCGTCGACGCGATCCGCACGGTCGCCGAGGGTGGTTCGCTCTTCACGCCGCGCGGCATCGCGCAGCTGCTGAACAGCCGGCGCGAGGTGGAGGCGCAGCTCGAGAGGTTGACTCCGCGCGAAAAAGAGGTGCTGCGGCTGATGGCCGAGGGCACGGCCAGCCGCGAAATCGCCAGCAAGCTCGGGATCAGCTACACGACGGTCCGCACGCACATCCGAAGCCTGGGCAGCAAGCTCGGCGTGCACTCCAAACTAGAAGCGATCGTCAAAGCCCGCGAGCTAGCTTTGGTTGAGTAGCCGCTAGGCTCCTGAGACTCGGCGTCGACTGCCTGTCCGGCCCAGGATCCTGATCTCCGGTGCGGGTCGGTCCTCCTGCTGCCAGCGCCTCACCGTCTTGCGTCGCCTCTTGTCTTCGTAAAGGTCGCTGTCCGCCGCCTGGTACACCGCCTGCCAGTCCTGTCCCGCCCGCCACGCCGAAATCCCCACGCTGACGTCCACCTGACCCGCGGGCCGCATGCTGAGTGCTGCGTGATCGACGGCGCGGCGCAGGCGAATCGCAACGTCTCGCGCCCGATCGATATCGGTCTCCGGCATCGCGACCGCGAACTCGTCGCCGCCGACGCGCGCGCAGACGTCTGACGCGCGGACCACACGCTGGAGCTGCTGTGCGACGAGCCTCAGCGCCGCGTCGCCCGCGCTGTGCCCAAGACGATCGTTGATCCGCTTCAGGTTGTCGAGGTCGATCATCATCAGCGATAGGCGGCGGCTGTGCCGCTCGGCGAGGGCAACCTCGCGCTCCATCACGCGCTCGAACTCGCGGCGGTTGGCGAGCCCGGTGAGATGGTCGGTCCGCGCTTCATTGGCGAACTGACGCGCCCGATCGATTGCGATTGCGACCTGGTCGGCGACCGCCGCCATGAACAGCAGATCGCCGGCGCTGAACAATCGATCAACGATCGTTCCGACCGTCATCATGCCGACCGTCCTACCTCGGACGCGAAGCTGTGCGCGCAGTGCATTCCATTCCAGGCCCGAGACGCGATCGACTTGGGATTCCGCCCTCCCGACGGCAGAGGCGGCCGCTTTCACGTGTGGTCCGACCTGGCGGGCGAAGTCATCGAGCTGATCCTGGTCGAGGCCGACCGTGTGCACGAGCTTGTATGACGACCGTTCTCGCAGCCATAGGCCGCCAGTGCTGAGCCGCAGCGCAGCCAGCGATTCGACGAGCGCGACCTCGGCGGTTTCATTCAGGTCGAGCGAACGACCCATTGCGGTGACGATCGACGCCAGACCGTACATCTCAATTTCGCGCGCGCGGTGCTCTTCATCGATGTAGTCGAGATAACCGCGAGCGATCGCCGCGGTGAGTCGCTCGGTCACATCCTCGATCCGGCTCTGCGCTAGCGCGATGATCTCGTCGTAGTGCGGCTTGCCCTGGATCGGACGGGACAGCAGCTCGATGGTGACACGCCGATATACGGCCAGCATATCGATGAGCGCTTCCAAGGGCAGGCCCTGCGCGGCCCGCAAGCGTCCGTAATCGCGGGATCGATCCGCGTACTCAAGCCAGGGTGGCTCAACGTCGGTGCGGAGGGCGGACAGCATCATCTCGATGAAGCCGGCCGAGGTCGTGACGAGGTCCTCGCCCGTTTGTTCGCCGAGTGCAATCAGCTCCGGAGACCTCGCGCGAACGACCTCGAGCGCCTTACGTCCGCTTTCTCGGGAATCGACGCCCAGGCCGCTCGCCAGCGTCCCGAGCACGTCGATCGCGTGGCTTCCGCCCGGCTCCGCCCCTGGGTTCATCCTTTGTAGAAACGTTGCGGGGCATCCAGACACCTGCTACTGCAACTGCGTGAGTCAAAATCCGCCCAACCGTACGGCGACCGGCCGCAGGTTCATGAGCGAGAGTAGGGGCCAGGTGAGAGCCCTCACCGAACTCACGGGGGGTGAAGGATTGAATATGGCGGAGCCGATCTCTGCGGGGACCGCCGGCGGAGCCGCTGAACCTGCGAACGCGTATCGAGCAGGCAACGAAGCTGACTTCGAGCGACTTTATCAAGCTTCGTACGGAAAGATTCTCGGCACTCTGACGGCGATGCTGGGCGACCGGGCCGCGGCGGAGGACTGCGCTCAGGATGCATTCGAACGTGCTTTCAAGAAATGGTCGGCCTGGCAGCCGATCGCGCCCGCCGAGGCGTGGGTGCACCGGATCGCGATCAACGCGGCGGTCTCATACCAGCGCAAGATGCGGCTGCGCGAGGTCGGCGAGGTCATCCGCCGGCTGGGCCGCCCTGGACTGGCTCCCGACCCGCAGGAGGTCGTCGAGCACCGCGACCTCGCCATGGCGCTGGCCAAGCTGCCGCCGAAACAGGCGGCCGCCATCGTGCTCCGCCACTATCACGGCTACACCAACCGGGCCATAGCGCAGGCGCTAGGCATTCCCGAGCGCACCGTCGCCTCGAGGCTGGCGGTCGCGAAGGAACGGTTGCGCGTCATGCTCAAGCACTCGTACGGCCCGCAGGCGCTGATCGAGGAATCTGCCGAGCGCGGCTACGCAATCGCCGACTGACCCGGCCCAGAAAAAGAACATCGACCTGAGGGGCCTGGCCTGGAGACCAGGCTCTCTTCATTTCAGAGCGGCGCCGCCAGGGGTCAGACCGGCTGCGGTCGCGTAGCGGGCCGCATCCGCTTCATCAATCGCACGAGGCGCCTGCGGAAGGGGCTCCATGCCCGCCTCGGCTCCAGTTGATCGTCCCTCCGCTCATAGCGAGGGGCGTTGGTGTTGGCGCAGAGCTGGCAGCCGCAACCGTGACCGGTGTCCGGGAGCCGCTTGCCGTGCTTGTCGAAGCGGGCCTGCATGTCTGTTGCGGGCTCAGCAGTGCGTGCCCGGCATGTAGTAGGCGGTCTGGCCTTTGCACGTCGCGTGGACGAGGCCGGCAGGCTCGGCATACCACTCGTCGCCCTGGCCCATCGCATCGAGCGCCTCCTGCATGAAGTTGTGCCAGATCGGCGCGGCCACGAAGTAACTGTCCGAGTTCTTTGTCATCTTCACGCGCCAGTCGGCGTTGCCGCCCCAGACGGCCGTCACGAGATGAGGCGTGTAACCGACCGTCCACGCGTCGGCGAATGAGTCCGACGTTCCGGTCTTAACGCCAACGTGCCGTCCGCGCAACGTGAGCAGCGAGTTGCGGCCGAAGATCATCGCCCGGTTGTTGTCGTTGGACATGATCGCCTGCATGATGTATGCGACCCGTGCATCCAGGACGCGCTTTCCGGGGTCCAACGCGTGCAGGTAGACCGGCTGACCACCGCGGGTGATCAATTCGATGGCATACGGCTCACGCAGAACGCCTTGAGTCGCCAGGACTGAGGCGCCGGTCGCCATCTGCAGCGGAGTCTCGCCGTAGCCGCCCAGCGTCAACGACGGGCCGTACGTGTTGACTGGGTCGTCGGTCGTGTAGTTGGGGAATCCGTTCGCGTCGGTCCCATGGAGCTGGTAGGGGGGCGCTCCCATCGCACGAGCCATCTCGACCACCGAGGACACACCGATGCCGAGCTCTACTTTGACCGCCGGGATGTTGAGCGAGTTGCCCATGCAGGCCTGCAGCTGGCACGTGCCGTGCGTGCGGCCGTCGTAGTTCACGGGCGAATACGCCTCGCCGGAGACGGGATCCCGATAAACGAAGCGGCTGTCGGCAATCGGCGTCGTCATCGTGTACTTGCCGCTGTTGATCGCAGCCGTATACGTGAAGATCTTCATCGACGAACCGGGGTTGCGCGGCGGCCACACCGCCAGGTTGTATTGCCCACCGTAGCCGCCGGGATTCGCCGATCCGACCATCGCGACGATCGCCCCGGTGGTCGGATCGAGCGCGACGAGCGCGCCCTGCGTCACGTTGCGATATCGGATCGAATTGATGTACGAGGTCACGTCTGCCTGCCCTAGTTCCTGCAGCTTTGGGTTGAGGGTCGTGACGACGCGCAATCCACCGGTATAGGTGACGTCCGAGCCGTACTTGTTGACGAGCAAGCCTGTCACGTAGCGGACGAACGCCGGCGCCACCACATGGTTTTCCGGCATGAACATGTGCGCGGGCGGCGCGATGTCCTCTGCGAATGCAGTGGCCGCATCGCTCGCGGTGATCTTGCCATCGCGGATCATCGCGTCCAGCACCGTCTTCTGCCTCTGCTTCGCCGAGGTCCAGTTGATGAGCGGGTTGTAGAGCGTCGGTCCTCGAATCACCCCGGCCAGCATCGAAGCCTGCGCCAGGTCGAGATCCTTGGTCTGCTTGTGAAAGTAGATCTTCGAGGCGGCGGCGGTGCCCCACGCGGTGTTCGCGAAGAACACGCTGTTCAGGTACCACTCCAGGATCTGCGCCTTCGTGTAGCGGCGCTCGATCTGGAAGGCGAGCAAGGCCTCGCGCACCTTCCGGTCAAGGGACGCCTCGTTGCCGACGAGGCGGAGCTTGACGAGCTGCTGTGTGATGGTTGAAGCCCCCTGCGCGGTCGAACGCGACTGCCAGTCGACCATCGACGCGCGCACGATGCCTTGGGGGTCGATGCCGGGCTCCTGGTAGAAGTTATGGTCTTCGATCGAGATGACCGCCTCAGGCAGGAGCGTGCCCATTTCGGAAAGCGGCTCGTAGTAGTTCTGGTAACCAGGCGGATGTAGGTCCGCGAGCAGGGTTTTGTTGTCCGCCGCGTAGATCAGCGTGTCCTCGGGCACGGTGGAGGTCACCTGAGTCGGATCCGGTAGCTTGTCCGCAAAGGCGATGTAGCCGGGGGAAGTGATGATCAAGCTCGGAATCGCGATCACCAGCAGCACGACGAGCCGCACCATCCAGCCGGCCGGTCGCGCAACCCTGCCCTTGGTGAGAACCTCCGACGCGCTGGCGCGCCGCCGCACGCCGTTTGGCCTACGAGGCCAGACGGTCTGATTCCGGCGGCTGAGTGACATCTTGTTCTCCCTGAGGGGGCTCGATGGGTCCGGCGCTCAGAGGCCCGTACCATCCGATGGACTGCGCGCTCAGGAGCGCCTGGATGTCGATGACCTGGCCGGCCCCAAACCTGGCCGGCCGGAGGCTGCGCTGAGCCGCTCGCGCCGCACCGGTCGCCTTGATGGCGATGCCGTTGATCGCCGGCTCGCCGGCGGCCGCGTACCAGGCGCGCGCCGCATACTGCAGATGCGCGCTGGCTTCGCGAAGCGACTCCAGCCGAGTACGCGAGTCGAGCTTACCGGCCTCTGCCGCCTTGGCGAGGCGACGCGCTTCGCGCGGCAGCATCACATCGCGAAACCAGATTGACGCGTCGACCATCTTCGTCAGCACGGCGGATCCCACTACGGCACTCGCGGCCGCAAGCCTGCGGTTCACGTCTGCGGTCGGGTCCATCAAGGCGACGCTCCGCGCCGGCACGGGCGCCGGCACGGGCAGCTCCATCCACTCGCGAAGCCGGACGCGCGGCCGCCAGGCGCGGGAGTTCCGCCAGGAGCTGATGAACATGAGGGCGAAGATGTCCGCGCCCGCGATCATGATCAGCCAGCTCGCGATCGAAAACCTGTGTTCCGAGACCCATGCGCTAACACCGCCGAACATCAGCCCTATGAGCGTGCTCACGATCTGGTCGGCTGCCCACGCGGCCGACGCACTGAGCTCACGTGCGGCCGGGTCGGTGATGCTCATCACGCCGAGCACGCACGCGGTGACGAGGGCGATCCAGAGGAAGACCTCGACCGACCTGGGGATCGATCGCCTGACCGGCGGCACAAACGTGGCCGCGACCATGCCCATGAAGAGGGCGATCGAGAACTGGAGAAGCAGCGGCACTTCCACGCCTTAAAGAACGCGCCCGCCGGGGGGAGTATTGGGGAACGCCCGGGCCGCGCGTCCTTAATGAAGTCCCGGCGAATTGTTCACATTCGGCTCCCGGCGCGTTGTCTGGATGGCGCGGACGCTGACCCGCTCGGCGTCCACGCCCTCGACTCATCGATTTTGGCTGATACCGATGGCAGTACTTCTGATCATCCTCGGGGTGACGATCGGGCTTGCGATCCGCGCCGGCCTCTACCGACGGCGGTGGAACGTCGCGGACTCGGACACGAGCCAAGAGTCCTGGCTCGTCGACACGTATGCCCGCACCTTCGTGCTCGTCCTCCTATCCCTGCTCGGGCTGCTCGCCCTCGGCTTGATGTACGGAAACGTCCTGGGCGCAGTCCACGCCAGCCCCTAGCCTGGATCCGCCGGCCACGCGGAGCAGATTCGCGCTG
>Ga0209689_1000408_pt1 | contig 29255 bp, 30 predicted proteins | sample GraSoiAngelo_149_FD_187119 | JGI IMG/M metagenome (GOLD analysis project Ga0209689, IMG submission 187119) | Grasslands soil microbial communities from the Angelo Coastal Reserve, California, USA - 14_1009_09_30cm (SPAdes) (version 2) | ecosystem: Environmental > Terrestrial > Soil > Grasslands ... | reverse complement strand
CGATTCGACACCGAACCCCTAGCGTACGAGACTCGGACTCCCCTAGATGGAGCGCCCGCTTCCGGCTGACTCCGCCACGCTGCGCGGCGCTCGCGCGGTAGGGATCGTCTGCGCGACGCTGTTCGTCCTTCCGGTGATCCTCGCGATCGCATTTCCGTCGGCGTTCCTTTTCCCTCCGTACAACCGGATCTACGAACGGATGATTGCCGCCGTTCTTCTCGCGTTCGGTCTGGGGCTCCTGCTCGCGCTCCGCGACCCGGTACGCAACGCCGGCGTCTTCGCGGTCGTCGGCCTCGCGACCGGGCTCCTCGATGGCGCGGTGATCTACGCCCTTGTGGTCGACCGTGCCGACCCGTTGCATTGGGTGGCCCAGGTTCCGATCCTGGCCGCGATCACGGCCACGCTCGTGGTGACGTACACCCGCCTTCGTCGCCCGAACCCGATCGTCGTACGGATCGTCGTCGCGGCGGTCGTGCTCCTGCCGTTCGCGTTCTATCTCCACGACCTCGCGTACGCCACGTTCGTCGCCAATCGCTAGCGTTCCGCTCATGCCGCCCATCGTGCAAGTCAATGACCTGCGGAAGCGCTACGGCGACATCGAGGCTGTCCGCGGCATCAGCTTCTTCGTCGAGCCGGGTGAGGTGTTCGGCTTGCTCGGCCCGAACGGAGCAGGGAAGACCACGACCGTCGAGATACTTGAAGGGCTACGAAGAGCGGACGGCGGTTCGGCCACGGTCGCAGGCGTCGATGTGTTCCGCGACCCTTCCGGTGTGAAGCGCCGGATCGGTGTCCAGCTGCAGGCGAGCGCGTTTCCCGACCACCTGACGGCACGAGAGACGGTGCGTTTCTTCGCGGCCTGCTACGACCTCGTGGTCGACGAGCTGGCGCTTCTACGCTCCGTCGACCTCGGGGAGCGCGCAAACCAGCCCCAGGACAAACTCTCCGGCGGACAACGTCAACGGCTATCGATCGCCACCGCCCTCGTGAACCAGCCGCAGGTCCTCTTCCTCGACGAGCCGACGACCGGGCTCGACCCGCAAGCCCGCCGCAATCTCTGGGACCTCATCCGAGACATCCAGGGTCGCGGCACCACGGTCTTCCTGACGACGCACTACCTCGACGAGGCTGAGATCCTCTGCGACCGCGTGGCGATCATGGAGCAGGGAAACATCGTCGCGCTCAACCCGCCGCGCAAGCTCATCGATGACCTCCTCGCGCGCGGATTCACCAAACCGGTGCTGCAGCAGAAGGCGAACCTCGAAGATGTCTTCCTCGACCTCACCGGTCACGAGCTGCGCGAACCGTGAGACAGACCGTCCGTCTCTTCGGGTTGCTGCTCCGCGGCTACGTGCGTGATCGAACGGCCCTCTTCTTCAGCCTCGTCGTCCCGCTCATGCTCATGGTCATCTTTGGCTACCTGAATCTCGGCGACTTCGGCCGGGTGTCGGTCGCGATCGACGATCAGGCGAAGAACCAGTCCAGCAAGCAGCTCATCGACATCCTGAAGGGCATAAACACGCTCGTGGTCACCGAGCAGACCACGGACGACGCGCTCAACCATTTGAAGCGGACCGAGCTCGACATGCTCGTCGTGATCCCGAGCGATTTCGTCATCGCTCCGGCCCGGCCGGCGCAGGCTGTGCCGCAGCTCATCGTGTACGGAGACGACGCGCGTCCGCAGCAGGTCGCGGTCGGCAGGCAGATCATCGCCCAGGTCATCGACCGGCTCTCGTTCGCGGTGACGCAGACCGCACCGGTAATCGCGGTGAAGGACGAGACCGTGCAGGGCGTGCGCCTTCGCTACGTGGACTTTCTCGTGCCGGGGATCCTCGGCGTGAACATCATGCAGCTCGCGATCTTCTCGGTCGCGTTCGCTTTGGTTGCCGACAAACAGCGTGGCGTGCTCCGCCGGATCATGGCCACCCCGGTGCGGGTGACGAATTTGCTGGCCGCGCACGTGATGACGCGCCTGGTCATCGCGGCGGGCCAGGTCGCGGTGCTGCTTCTCGTGGCTCTGGTTCTCTTCAATGTCACGATCGTCGGTGGCCTCATTCCGCTCGTCGTCGTCGCCCTCATCGGAACGATCCTGTTCCTGACGATCGGCTTCGCGCTCGCGGGTTGGGCGACCAGCGAGAACCAGGTGCCGGCGATCGCCCAGCTCATCACGCTCCCGCAGTTCTTCTTTTCCGGAGTCTTCTTCTCGAAGAACGCGGCGCCCGAGCTCATCCGGCCGGTGACCAACATCCTTCCGCTGACGCTCCTGAACGACGCCCTACGTGAGATCAGCGTTCAGGGGGCGACGATCTGGGACGTACGCACGCAGATCCTCGGACTGCTGATATGGACCCTCGCGGGCTTCATCCTCGCGGTGCGGCTGTTCCGGTTCGAGAAGTTTTAGAGGGACAGCTCCTCGGCGACGGCGCGATGCACGACCGCGCGGAAGTGTCCCCAGTCCGCCCAATCGCCCCCGATGTTTTTGGACGGAGCGCTCGCTATGTGGTCCAGCCGGTCGGCGATATCGGCAAGCGCCGAGGGCGCGACCTCGATCCAGTCTTCGATCTGCTCTTCTTCGTCACGCGTCTTGAAGGTCCCGCCGACCTCGTCGAGTAGGAACGCGAGCGTGTGAAATAGGGGCGGACCTTCCGGAATGGAGACATCGCGGTAGATGATCCACGCGAGGAACCGGCGGACCTCGACTTCGAGCGCGGTCTCTTCGTCGGTCTCGCGGCGGAGCGCGTCGAGGATCCGCTCGCCGTGGTGAATCCCGCCCGTGGGCAGTCGATACGCCCCGCGGGGATAGAACGTCTTTATCGAGAGAGGGATCTTCCCGTTCCGTCGGCGGATGACCATGCAGACCTCGCCAAACCGGTCAGGGCGTTGGACGGGATCGAAGAAAGGCGTGATCGGGGCGTCGACACGTCGCGGCGCGCCGTACGCGCGTGTTAGCTCCTCGAGCTCAGCGCGTTGTGCCGCGTCGAGGTCCACGTTCGGGAACGCTAACGCTCGACGACCGAAACGACCTTCCCATCGCGGGCGTCAACCCGGACTTCGATTTCGCTCAGACGGTAGTCAGGCACGAGCACCTTCTGGGCGGCAAGCACCCGCCAGGTTCCGCCTTCGAGCTTGACCCCGCCAACGATGTCGCCGATGCCACCGGCGCCGGAGACCGCGGGTAGCGGACGTCCTTCGAGCCACCGCGTGAGCCGGCCATCGTCAAAGGCACGATCGAGAGCGACCCCAGCGGTGATGTACGGATCGGGTCCGCCAATAATGCGGACCGGGGCGACGACCCGAAGCTGAGTCGTCGATTGAGGCTCGCCAAGAAAGAACGACCCGACGATCTCCATCTGACCACCGGGCGCAGCCCGAGAACCGGAGGCGGCGTTCGAGATGTAACCGTTCCAGACCCACCGCGAGCGCCGAGTCGCTCCCGCAGGGAGGATTTCCATGAACTGAGCCGCAGGGCAGGCTCCGCCCCGATGCGCCCACCTGGTCTCGTCCGCGAAATACGCATAGGACTCCGGATATTTGAGAGCCCACGCTTTGAACGTTCCGAGGGCGCCAGGCCAGTGCCGACCAGCGTCAGGTAATAGGGGCAGCGCCTCGACCAGGCCCAGGATCCTGCAGCCGCCGGCCGTCCACTTCAGATCGTGATCGTTCGTATTCGAGACGGTCAGCGTCGCCCAGAGGAGCTCACCGGGGGCGATCGCACCTCGGTCAAGCTCGAGCCTCAAGACGACGCCGCCACGCTCGACGACCGCCGCCGGTCCAGCGAGAGCAACACCCCGATCCCCTGATGCGGCGGCTACCAAGGCGATCGTCACGACGAGAAAAGAGCGGATCACCACACCTGAAAGAAGGCCCCAGCGCCTCGCGAGGTTCAATCGCGATCGTACTTGCGGAGAACGTCCTCGAGCGCCTCGCGCAGGAGCACGGCCTCCTTTGACTGCTTGCGCTCGGCGAGCGCCTTCAATCGAGCGAGCTGAGCGGAGCTGTAGTAGGACGACTTGAGCACCATATCTTCGGCAGGGGTGAGCCCGACCGTATCGCCACCCTGCTCCTTTGCGGCGTAGAGCGCGAGGTCGGCCTTGCGCATGAGCTCTTCGGGACTCTTCGCGTCCCGCGGGATGTTTGCGACGCCGATGCTCACGGCGCACCGCTGGCCGCGCGCCAGCACCTTCGCGAAGGCGGCGTCGATGTCGCGCCGCAGCCCATCGGCGCGCAGGAACGCCGCCTCCACGGTCAGCCCCGGGGCGACAACAGCGAACTCGTCGCCGCCGATCCGGCCAAGTGTCCAGCCTTCGCGCCTCGCCGCGCGCGACAGCTCGCCGGTCGCCGCGTTGATCGCGCGGTCCCCAGCCTCGCGCCCATGGACTGTGTTGAGCTGGTGCAGATTGTCGATGTCGAGGAGGAGCAGAGTCACCTGCTGTTCCGGCCTTTCGCGGGACTCCTTCCAGATCGCCGTCAGCGCGCCGCTGAAGGCGGGTCCGCTGAGACAGCCAGCCTTTGATCGTCCTGTTCGGGGCATTGTCCCACCTCCACCACAGTACCTGACATATATATATGTTCAACAGACATATGTCCAGCCGTGCGGCTAGGTGACCGGCGAAGAAGATTTTCTGCCAGAGAAGGCGGCCGTACACTCCTCGGACAAGCGTTCGAGGGGCTATCCACCCCGAGCTGCCGGAAGAAAACATGAGTAGAACCGGCCGGTCCGCGCACCGATAAAAGCGCAGCGAGTGGACGCGAGCCGCGTCAACTCGGGTGGTACCACGGCGCACGCCGTCCCGAGACAGGGACGGCGTTTTGTTGTCTGAAAGGAGGGCGAGGATATGGCGAAGGCAAGCGAGCGAGCCCGGTTCCGGGCGGTCACCGGAAAGCTCGATCTCGCCGAGGTCGATCATCGCGTTCTCGACCTCTGGGAGCACGAAGACACGTTCAACATGCTCCGGAAGAAGAACGCGGGCGGCCCGCGCTTCTCATTCATCGACGGCCCGATCACCGCCAACGTCGAGGGGATGGGCATCCATCACGCGTGGGCCCGCACCTATAAGGACGTCTACCAGCGCTACAAGGCGATGCGCGGATTCGACCAGCGGTACCAGAACGGCTTCGACTGCCAGGGCCTGTGGGTCGAGGTGCAGGTGGAGCGCGAGTTGAACCTGAACAGCAAGCGCGACATCGAGACGTACGGGATCGGAAAATTCTCGGACGCCTGCCGAGCCCGCGTCGACCGATCCGCGCGCGCCATCACCAAGCACTCCATCCGCATGGGTCAGTGGATGGATTGGGAGCACTCGTACTTCACGTACACCGACCTGAACATCTCGCACATCTGGCACGTCCTGAAGCTCTGCCAGGAAAAGGGATGGCTCTACAAAGGCCACCGGTCGATGCCGTGGTGCGCACGATGCGGCACCGCGCTGTCGCAGCACGAGATGACCGCCACGAACTCATACCGCGAGATGACGCACAAGGCGGTCTTCGTCCGGTTCCCGATCGAAGGCCGGAAGAACGAATCGTTCCTCGTGTGGACGACGACCCCGTGGACGCTTACCGCGAACGTCGCGCTGGCCGTCCACCCTGAGCTCGAGTATGTCCGCGCGAAGGTAGGCGATGAGGTCCTCGTCCTCTCCCGCGGAACCCTGGCTTCCGCGATTCCGACTCCCGCGACGGTGCTCGAGACTGTCAGGGGCCGCGAGCTCGTCGGCCTCCGGTACCGCGGACCTTTCGACCAGGAGCTCCCAGCCGCGCGAGAGAGCGTGCCGGGGCACCGCGTGATCGCGTGGAAGGACGTTGGTGAGGCCGAGGGGACCGGGATGGTCCATATCGCGCCTGGCTGCGGCGCCGAGGACTTCGCGCTGTCGAAGACCGAGAAGCTTCCAGTCCTCGTGCCGATCGACGAGATGGCGCGATATGTCAAGGGGTATGGCTGGCTCGAGGGAAAAGACGCGCGTGACGTGGCCGCCGAGATCGCCGCTGACCTCGAGCGGCGCGGGCTCCTCTTCCGGGCCGAGGAGTACACCCACAGCTATCCGACGTGCTGGCGCTGCCACGAGGAGATCGTCTTCCGGGTCGATGACGAATGGTTCATCTCCATGGACGAGCTGCGCCCGAAGATGATGGAGGCCGCCGCGAAGGTGACGTGGCTGCCGCCCGCGGCCGGCCGCCGCATGGAGAACTGGCTCCAGAACATGGGCGACTGGAACATCAGCCGCAAGCGCTACTGGGGCCTGCCCCTTCCTTTCTATACATGTGAGAAGGCGCACTTCTTCATCATCGGGAGCGAGGAGGAGCTGCGCGAGCGCGCGAAGAGCGGGCTCGACAAGCTCCGCGAGCTCCACCGGCCGTGGATTGACGATGTCGTGGTCGGCTGCCCGCAGTGTGGCAGCGCGAGCAAGCGGGTGAAGGAGGTCGGCGACTGCTGGCTCGATGCTGGCATCGTGCCCTTCTCAACCCTCGACTGGCTCCACGACAAGGACTACTGGGCCAAATGGTTCCCGGCCGACTACATCGTCGAGATGGTCGAGCAGATCCGCCTCTGGTTCTACTCGCAGCTCTTCTTCTCGGTCGTGCTGACCGGCGAGGCGCCGTACCACGTCTGCCAATCGTTCCAGCCGATGCTCGCGGCGCCGGGTGAAGAGTTCCACAAATCCGGCGGCAACATGGTCGATCTCGTGGAGGCGTGCGAGCTCGTAGGCGCCGACGCGATCCGCTGGATCGTCGCGCGCGAGGACCTGCAGGAGATCATGTATTTCGGCTGGCCGCCGTTCGAGGATTTCAAGCGCAAGCTGCTCGTGCTCTGGAATACCTATTCCTTCTTCGTCCGGTACGCCACCTTGGACGAATTCGATCCGTCCGAGAAGCAGGTCCCGATCGGCGATCGGCCGCTCATGGATCGCTGGCTGCTCTCGACGCTCGCCCGGCTGGTCGCGGAGTCGCGCACATCGATGGATGCCTACGACGTGCGGACCGTCGTCTTCAAGCTCGAGGCGTTCTGGGACGATCTTTCGACGTGGTACCTGCGGCGCAACCGCCCGCGCTTCTGGAAAGCCCGGTCGAAGCGTGACTCGCTCGCCGCGTATCAGACGCTGTACGAAGCGCTCACCACGCTGATCCGACTGCTCGCACCGGTGACGCCGTTCCTCGCCGAGGACATGTATCAGGGGGCGGTGCGCCAGGCGTCGCCGAGCGCCGAGGCGTCCGTGCATCTCACCGCGTATCCGGAGGAGCACCCCGAACGAATCGATGATGACCTCGAGCGGCGGATGCGAGCCGCGCGTCGCGTGGTCGAGCTGGGTCGAGCGGCTCGGTCCGCGGCGGGCGTGAAGACGCGGATGCCGCTCCCGAAGCTCATCGTCGTGTTCGACGCGAACGATCGCGACCGCGGTGCCCTCGACGGAGCGGCGGAGCTCGCCGAGATCGTGAAGGACGAGCTGAACGTCAAGGGGCTCGAAGTTCGCGACGCGGCCGAGGGTCTGGTGAGGGAGACCGTGAAACCGGACCTCAAGGTCCTTGGGCCGAAGCTCGGCAAAGATCTGCCGCGAGTCCGGCAGGCGCTCGCCGACGGGCGCTACGAGCGACGCGACGGGACGATCAAGGTCGAAGGGTTCGAGCTCTCCGACACCGAGGTCCTGATCTCCCACGAGGGTGCGCCGGGTCACGCTGTGGGCCGCGACGCGGGTGCGACCGTCGCGCTCGAGACCAAGTTCACGCCTGAGCTCGAGCTCGAGGGTCTCGCGCGCGAGCTCGCCCACCATCTGAACAATCTGCGCAAGGAAGCGGGACTCGAGGTCTCCGATCGCATCGCGCTGCGGTACGAGGGGCCGATCTCGCGTGCCTTCGAGCGCTACGCCGACTTCATCGCGCAGGAGGCGCTCGCCACAAAGATCAGCCAGGGGCTCCATGGCCGCGGTCACAAGTGGGAGGGCGAGCTGAACGGCGTCGCGGGGAAGCTCGAGCTCGAGAAGGAATAGCCGAGAGCTCGGTGCCGAGCATTCGAGTCGAGACGGTCATCGCCGCTCCGCCGGAAAGGTGCTTCGACCTCGCGAGGGACGTCGGCGCTCACGTCCGATCGACAGCCGGCACCGACGAACGCGCGGTCGCCGGGACCATGGCCGGTTTGATGGGTCTCGGTGATGAGGTCACCTGGGAAGCCAAACATCTCGGGGTCCGCCAGCGGCTGACCGCGCGCATCACGCGTTTGGACCGGCCCCGGATGTTTCAGGACGAGATGGTGCGGGGGCCGTTCGCGTCGATGCGCCACGTCCACGAGTTCGTGCCGCGTGACGGCGGCACGACGATGGTCGACACTTTCACCTTCACGAGTCCACTCGGGCCGCTCGGCGCGATCGTCGACCGGCTGTTCCTCGCCGGATATATGCGCCGTTTCCTGATCTCACGGGCGGCCGCGCTGAAAGCGATGGCCGAGAGCGCTCGCTAGATCCCGAGGACCTGCTTCTTCTTCGCGGCGAATTCGTCGTCGGTGAGGACGCCCCGGTCGTGCAGCTCCGAGAGCATCAAAAGGTCGTCGATGCTGGCGGTATGCGTGATCGCGGGTGCCGACCTCGGCTTGATGCGGCGGTCGACACGCTCCTGCAGGGTGTTCTTGATCGGCGTGAACACGGTGGCGAGAACGAAGAGCGTCATCACGATCGCCAGATCCGAACCCTGTCCGCTGATGGCGACGAACGTGCGCTGGAACAGCGCGACGACCGCGGTATAGACGCCGGCGAGGATGGCGGTCAGGAGGACGTAGACGAGCGTCCGGTTGATGATGAGGTCGATGTCGTAGAGGCGGTAGCGAAGGATCGCGACCCCGACTGCCACGGGCAGCGCCGTCACCGCGAGGGTCGCGAAGAGCTCGGCCGGCCCAATGAGCGAAGGCGCGAAGCGCGACGCCGCCTGGATGAGGAACGAGAGGAGAACGAGCGCGCCGGCGAACGCGAACCACTTGAGCTGCTGGCGCTCGTCGGCGTCCGCACGACGCAGGCGATCGAAGAGCGCGGCGGCGCTGATCACGACGAGGACGAGGAGAAGGGGCTGGAGGATCGTGGCGATCGTGTCGAACACGGCGGCGTACCGGTCAAGCCCGATCGGATTTCGGATCGACGGATAGCCTGCCTCCGCATACGTCGCCGGTGCGAGCATCGTGAGGATCACCGCGAGGACAACGTTGACCCCGGCGAAATACGCGGCGGGCTTCCAGCGGGGCGAAGGGAGGTGCCCGTCGGGGAATAGAAGCGGAAGGAACAGCGCAACGACGGCGATTCCGGGCATGTCCGCCCAGAACCCAAACCACGCCATGGCCTCGCCGAACGGGAGCGTGCCCGGTGCAACGACGAGGGCCTGGATCGCGTACTCGCGCGCGAAGAACGAAAAGCCGAAGCTCACCGCGGCCCCGCAGAACATCCAACCGATCGGATGCGTGCGGTGGGTGGTGACGATGAGGGCCCCGACCACGCCGCAGGCGAACAGTGCCGCGACGCTCCAGATGTCGATCGGGCTCACTCGGCCGACGAACCTGAACTCGAGAGCGAGGCTGACGCCGGCGAAGGCGACGTAGAGTGCGACACTCGACCACGCGAGCCAGCGCGCCCGGGATCCGGATGTCGACGCTCTGATCACCGACGCGGCGGCCACCGACATAGCGACAGCGTACGCGCCGACCCCTAGAGCAAGGCGCTCCGGAGTGCTGAGTAGATGAGCCGCGGCGCGCGCCGGCGGCCAGGTCCGGTGAGCGCCGTTCGCCAGGTCGGATAAGAAAGGAGAGCGTGTGCCAAGGCGATGGCGTCGCTCGGGCGGACCCTGAGCCCGCCGCGCCGGGCGAGATCGTTGATCGTCCGCGTGATGATCGCGAGGCGGACTCCGTCGAGCTCGCGAAGCAGAGCCGCGACGTCGCGCGGCAGAGCGCCGTCCACGAGCGTCTCGAGCAGGACGGATTCGGCGCGGTACTCGCGCTCGTGCATCGCAATGAGCTCTCCGAGAACGGCATCCGCGCTTTCTCCGCGAGGCCGCCATCGCTCGATCCGTCCGATAAGTCCCTCCGCCCGTCCCCGCAAGGCGGCCTCGACGAGGCGCTCCTTCGTTGGCGCGTGCAGGTAGACCGTGCGCGGCGCGACATGCGCGCGTCGCGCGACTTCGGTCACGCGCAGGTCGGCGTAGCCGCGGCGCGACACTTCGCGCAGAGCCGCGGACTCGATCGCGCTCGATGTTCGCGCAGCCCGGCGCGCGCGCTCACGCTGAACATATCGCCGTTGATTCACTGCACTTCGAGTGTATCGGAATTTGCGCCAGGTCTCGACGGAGAGAGGTGCGGCCGCTATCCTTGCATCCGAAGTGGGAGATCTCGCGTTCGTCTTCCCGGGGCAGGGTTCGCAGATCGTCGGCATGGGCCGCGCCGTCTACGAGCAGTCCGCGCGCGCCCGCGACATCTTCGATGAGGCCGACCGGACCATGGGATACGAAATCTCAAAGATCTGCTTCGACGGCCCGTCGGGGGATCTCGACAACACGACGGTCGCGCAGCCCGCGATCCTCACGACGAGCGTCGCGATACTCGAGGCGTTCATCGAGTCGGTCAACGCAAAGCTCGGACGCCGCTCGAGCGACGGTGTCGAGCCGCGCGGCGTCGCGGCCCTCCCCGTGAATCTCCGACCCAGGTTCGTGGCCGGCCACTCTCTCGGTGAATTCACCGCGCTTGTGGCAGCCGGCGTTCTCACGTTCCAGGACGCCCTGCGCCTCGTGACGGAACGGGGTCGCCTCGCGGCGTCGCGTGGCGCGAAGGGCGCGATGGCCGCGATCGTCGGGCTTCCGGCGGAAGAGGTCGAGCGCGTGATCAAGAACGTCCTTCCGCTGGGGAGCGCGGTCGTCGCGAACGACAACGGCCCGTCCCAGGTGACGATCGCAGGCGACAGCGAGAGCGTGGCACGAGCGAGCGAAGCGCTGACCAAGCACGGCGCGCGGAAAGTCGTCCCGCTTCGCATCTCGGCGCCGTTCCACTTCCCCGACATGGGCCGGATCGGCCCCGACCTCGCCGCGTTCATGCACACGCTGCATTTCCACGAGCCGGTTGTGCCGATCGTCGCAAACGTGAGCGCGATGCCACACCCGTCTGCGTCGGCAATACCCGACGCGCTCGTCCGGCACCTTTCGCACCGCGTCGAATGGCTCCGCTCGGTCAGGTACATGGCTGAGCGCGGCGCTTCGACGTTCGTCGAGATCGGCGCGGGTCAAGTCGTCAACGGCCTCGTGAAGCGCATCGCCGACGTGAAGCTCCTCAATGTGTCGGATCCCCTGTCGATCACCGGAGCACTGTCGGCCCTGCGGGAGCGCGCCGCAGCCGCACCGCGGTGACCCGGCGCGTCGTCGTCACTGGCCTCGGGGCCGTGACACCCCTCGGCCTCGATGTGGCCAGCACGTGGGATGCGCTCGTCCACGGGCGGAGCGGAATCGGCCGGATCACGCGCTTCGATCCATCGCCGTACGAGACGCAGATCGCCGGCGAGATCAAGGGCTTCGACCCGGCGAAGTACATGGATCGGAAAGAGATCCGGCGCACCGACAGGTTCACGCAGTACGCCGTTGCCGCTGCAGCCCAGGCGCTTGGGGATGCGGGTCTCAAAGGCGGCGGCCCCGATCGAGACCGGATCGGCGTCGCGATCGCGACAGGGGTCGGGGGCATCGAGACGCTCATCGATCAGGTGCTCCTTATGAAGGAGCGAGGACCGTCGCGACTCTCGCCGTTCCTTGTTCCGATGCTCATGGCGAACGCCGGCTCTGCCCAGATCTCGATGCAATTCGACGTTCGCGGGCCGAGCCTGACGCACGTCTCGGCGTGCGCCTCGAGCTCCCACTCGATCGGCGAGTGCGCCGAGCTCATCAAGCGCGGGCAGGCCGACGTCATGGTGTCCGGAGGGGCCGAGGCCGCGGTGCTGCCGCTCCCGATCGGCGCCTTCGCGACGATGCACGCGATGAGCCGCCGCAACGACGCTCCGGAAAAAGCCTCGCGCCCGTTCGACAAAGATCGTGACGGCTTCGTTCTGGCCGAGGGATCGGCGGTCCTCGTCCTCGAGGAACGCGAGCGCGCGCTCGCGCGCAAGGCGAAGATTTACGGCGAGCTGGTCGGGTACGGCGCCACGGCGGACGCGTACCACATCACCTCACCATCGCCCGAGGGCGAAGGAAACGCGCGCGCGATGAAGATGGCGCTCGACCAAGCCGGTATGAAGCCGTCGGATATCGACTACATAAACGCGCATGGCACCTCGACGCAGCCGAACGACCGTGAAGAGACCGCGGCGATCAAGCGCGTGTTCGGCGACCATGCCTACAGGCTCATGGTCTCGTCGACGAAGTCCATGACCGGTCACCTTCTTGGCGCGGCCGGCGCGCTCGAGGCAATGGCCTGCGTGCTCGCGATGCGCGACGGATGCGTGCCACCGACGATCAACTACGAGACTCCCGATCCCGCTCTGGACCTCGACTACGTACCCAACCAAGCCCGCGCACGACCGATCAAGACCTCGCTTTCCAACTCGATGGGCTTCGGCGGACATAACGCTTCGCTCATCTTCCGCGCCGCCTAGGGACTGGCACCGCGGCTGCACGCAGGTCGCCTATGCCGAAACCGCTCGAGCGACCACCTGAGGAATGGAAGAGCGCCAGCGAGCCGATGACCGAGTCGCAGGCCTCGTTCCTCAAGCGCCTTTCGGCGGATGCGGGGCAGGAGTTCGACCCGAACCTGAGCAAGGCGGCCGCCTCGCGACGGATCGACGAGCTGTTGAACCGTGGCAAAGGCGACTCGGCGCGCGCCGCCCCGACGCGGCGCACGCGGAAGGCCGCGGCATCGCGACCGTCCAAGACAACGGCCGAAGGCGGGATGAGCGAAGCACAGTCGGCCTATCTGCGGGAGCTCGCCGACGAGGAAGGCGGCGACTTCGATCCGAACCTCACGAAGGAGGAAGGCGCGCGCCGCATCGGAGAGCTTCTGATCAAGCAGATGGCGCGCCGGTCGCCGACGGAGCCGCCCTTCTAAGTCGCGTCCCTGCTAGTTTCGGCAGCGCATGAGTCTCGAGGGGCGGACTGCTTTGATCACCGGCGGGGGGCGCGGGATCGGGCGCGCGACCGCGATCCGCCTGGCCCGCGAGGGTGCGCGCATCGCGATCAACTACAAAGGAAACGCAGAGGCTGCCGAGGAGGCGAAACGCCTCGTCGAGAAGGGCGGCGGCAAGGCGGCCCTGATCCAGGGCGACGTCTCTGTCGACGATCAGGCCGAGAACGTGGTCAAGGCAGCGCTCGCGTTCGGCGAGGGCCGGCTCGACATCCTCGTGAACAACGCCGGCATCACCCGTGACAACCTGCTGGTCCGGATGAGTGCCGAGGACTGGGACGCGGTTGTGGACCTGAATCTGCGCGGCGCTTTCCTGGTGACCAAGGCTGCGATGCGTCCGATGATGAAACAGCGCTCGGGACGGATCGTGAACGTGTCGTCGGTCGCGGGTGTCGCCGGCAATGCGGGCCAGGCGAACTACGCCTCGGCCAAGGCCGGGCTGATCGGCTTCACCAAGACGGTGGCCCGCGAGATGGCCGTCCGCAATATCACCTGCAACGCGGTTGCGCCGGGCTTCGTGCCCACTGATCTGACGAAGGCCCTCCTGAAACAGATGGAGGAGACGATCCTCAAGCAGATCCCGCTCGGCCGTTTCGGCACGGTCGAGGACGTCGCGAACGCTATCGCGTTCCTCGCCTCGGACGAGGCGAGCTACATCACCGGTCAGGTCATCGTGGTCGACGGCGGGATGGTGACCGCCTAAAGCATGCGACCCTCGCGCATCCTCCTTGTCGCCGGCGTCGCCATCGTGGTGTTCGCGCTCGACCGACTCACGAAGGCCTGGGTCAGCGAGAACATTCCTCTCGGCACCGCGCGCCCGGTTGTCGGCGAGTACGTCCGGATCGTTCACGCCCAGAACACCGGTGCCGCCTTCGGGCTGCTGCCGGAGCGCACCACGCTCCTCTCGGTGCTCTCCGTCGTCGCGGTGCTCGCGATCGTCTATTACTACCGGCAGATCGCGAGCAGCTCGGCGCTCGTCTCCGCGACGCTCGGTATGCAGCTCGGCGGCGCGTTCGGAAATCTGCTCGACCGCGTCACCCAGGGGTACGTCGTCGATTTCGTCGATGTCGGCGTCGGCGAGATCCGCTTCTGGGCCTTCAACGTCGCCGACTCGTCGATCGTGGTCGGGATCATCCTCGTCACCGCGGCGCTCTGGTACGAGGAGCACCGCGCCTCAACGGCGACGCCGGCGTAGTGGGGGAGCGGATCGCGCTGCGCGTCGACGAAGGCGGGCAGCGCGTGGACCGCTTCCTCGCGGCGCGCAGCCTCCTCTCGCGGAGCGCCATCGCCCGGCTCGCGAAGGATGGGCACGTCCTTGTCGACGGCGCCGCGGTCGAGCCCGCGTACAAGGTGCGCCTCGGCCAGGAGCTCGTGGTGGACGTGCCGGACGCCGAGCCCGCGCTCTCGCTCGCGGCTGAGAACATTCCGATCGACGTCCTCTATGAAGATGAGGACGTCATCGTGGTGAACAAGCCGGCCGGTTTGGTGGTGCACCCGGCGTACGGCCACGCGACGGGGACGCTCGTGAACGCGGTCGTCGGACGGATCACGGCCGACACCGGCCGCGCGGCGTCGCGGCCCGGGATCGTGCACCGGCTCGACAAGGACACCAGCGGGGTCCTCATCGTGGCGAAGAACGACACCGCTCACCTCGCGCTCGCCAGGCAGATCCAGTCGCAGAAGTTCGGCAAGGAGTACCTCGCGCTCGTGTGGGGCGATCCCGGCAGCACCCCTGCGGTCATCGAAGCACCGCTTCTCCGCGATCCGGGCGACAGGCGTCGTATGGTCGTGCGTGCCGGCGGGCGCGACGCCACGACCCGTTTCGAGCGCATCGCGGCGTGGGCGTCAGGCGCTGAGCGGCGCGCCCTGCTTCACGTCCGACCGGTCACCGGGCGGACGCACCAGATCCGCGCGCACCTCGCCTACGCGCGACTGCCTATCGTTGGCGACCCGGTGTATGGAAAGCGCGGCGAGCGGAGCAGCCTGGAACGTCAGTTCCTGCACGCCTGGCGTCTCACCGTGCGGCTGCCGCATGGGGGCGAGCGGACCTTCACCGCGCCACTCGCGCCCGACCTCGTCGTGTACCTGAACGGACTCGGCACGCCGGTCACGGCGACACCGCTCCTGGAGGAGCTCGCCTGAGCATCGATGGCCGCGGCCTGCTCGTGATCATCTCCGCGCCCTCCGGCGCCGGAAAGGACACCGTGATCCACGGACTCGTCAAGGAGCTCGACGACGCCGTCGTCTACGTCACCGCCACCAGCCGCAAGCCGCGCCGCGGCGAGCAGCACGGCGTCGACTACTACTTCTACGAGCCGGAGAAGTTCCGCGCGGAGATCGAGGCCGGGAACTTCCTCGAATGGTCGATGGTGCACGGCGACTTCAAAGGGGTGCGCAAGGACGCGCTCGCGGACACGCTCCGCGACCACCGGATCGTCATCGTCAAGCCCGAGCCGCAAGGAATGCGGAAGATCAAGGCCATGCTGCCCGAGGCGCTGACCATATTCATCATGCCGCCGTCACTCGATTCGCTCCGCAAGCGGCTCGTCGATCGCGGTACCGAGACCGACGAGCAGCGCGAGCTTCGGATGCGCAACGCTGAGATCGAGATGGCCGCCGCCCCTGAATACGACTACGTCGTCGTGAACGACGATGGCAAGATCGACAAGACCGTGAAGGAGATCGCCGAGATCGTGCGGAAGGAGATGAGGAAGCCGCGGCATTACGACCTGTGACCGCACGGACCGCGGAGGTCGCCGTCTTCGCGGGGATACGCGGCCCGGCGCGCACGTTCAGCTACCTCGTCCCCGACGGACTCGACCTCCTTCCCGGCCATCTCGTTCGCGTCGGTCTCGGGCAGCGCGCCGTTCCCGGTGTGGTTGTGGCGCTCGATGGCGCCGCCGGGGACCGCGAGCTCCGTCCGGTCGACGCCCTCGTGCATCCCTCGCCGCTTCTTCGAGCGCATCAGCTCGCGCTCGCGACGTGGATCGCCGAGCGCTACCGCTGCGGACTCGCCGACGCCGTGCGCGCGATGGTCCCCCCCGCACTCGCCTCCCGCGCGCGGTCAGCCGGCCTCGCGTCGGCGCGAGGTGAGCGGACCGAGGCGATCTTCGCTCTGGAGACGGCCGGCAGGGACGCGCTCGCGGGCTCGGTGCGCGTCGGCGCGCGACAGCTCGCGACGATTCGCGCGCTCGCGGCGGGCGCGGTGACCGCCCGCGACCTCGCCGACGCCGGCGGGTCGGCGGCCGCCGCCCGAGCGCTCGCGCGCCGGGGTCTCGTGCTCGCGGGCACGCGCGCCGTGCGCCGCGTGCCGGCCGAGTTCGCCTTGGCCGATGACGACCGCGCCCGCGACCTGCCGGCGACCGGGCCCCAGGCCGTCGCGATCGGGGCCATCACCGCGGCTCTCGGCTCGGGTCGCGGCTTCCTTCTCCACGGTGTGACCGCGAGCGGCAAGACCGAGGTGTACCTGCGCGCCGCGACCGCGGCGCTCGCGCGCGGTGACGGGGTGATCGTCCTCGTGCCCGAGATCATCCTCACCGCGCAGGTCGTCGCTCGGTTCATCGCGCGGTTCGGGGATCGCGTTGCCCTCCTGCACAGCGCCCTCTCGCCAGGCGAACGATTCGACGAGTGGCGGCGAGTCCTCGACGGCGTGGCCGACGTCGTGATCGGATCGCGCTCGGCGCTGTTCGCACCGCTCGAGCGCGTCGGCCTGGTCGTGGTCGACGAGGAGCAGGAGCCGTCGTACAAACAGGAGAGCGACCCGCGCTATCACGCCGTCGACACGGCGCTCGAGCTCGGGCGAATCACCGGCGCCGCGGTGGTGCTCGGGAGCGCGACTCCGCGCGTCGTCACCTATGAGGCCGCGCGCAAGGGCGAGCTCGCGTCGCTCGCCCTGCCGGAGCGCGTCGGCGAGCTCCTGCTGCCACCCACCACCGTCGTGGACTTGCGCCTCGAGCTTCGGACGGGCAATCGCGGCACGCTTTCGCAAGCGCTCCGCGAGGCACTCCAGCGCACCGTCGCTGCGGGAGATCAGGCGATCCTTTATCTGAATCGCCGTGGCTTCGCGACGGTGGTGCTGTGCCGCGACTGCGGGTATGTCGCGAAGTGCCCCGACTGCGAGATCCCCTACGCGTACCACGCCGACGGCGCGCTTGTGTGCCACCGCTGCGGTCGCCGCGAGCGGAGCGCGCCGGAGCGGTGCCCCGCGTGCGGGAGCGCTCGGATCAAGCAGCTCGGTGTCGGGACGCAGCGCGTGGAAGAGGAGGTGCGCGCGGCCGTTCCGCGCGCCAAGGTCATTCGCCTCGACCGCGACGCGATCCGCGCGAAGGGCGCACACGCGGCGGCATACGAACGCATGCGCTCCGGCGACGCGCAGGTCATCGTGGGAACGCAGATGCTCGCGAAGGGCTTCGACCTTCCACGGGTGACGCTCGTCGGCGTCGTGAACGCCGACACCGTCCTCAATCTTCCGGACTTCACCGCGGCCGAACGGACCTTCCAGCTGCTCACGCAGGTCCTCGGCCGGTCCGGACGCGGAGAGGCCGGCGGGCGCGGGATCGTGCAGACCTATCTACCGGAGCACTACGCCATCCGTGCCGCAGCCGCGCACGACTACGTTGCCTTCGCCGAGGCCGAGCTCGAGGGACGGCGCCGTTTCGGCTACCCGCCCTTTGGACGGTTGGCCCTGCTCTCTACACAAGCGAAGAAGCTCGAGACGGTCGAGCGCCGGACGCACGAGCTTGCGGCCTGGCTTCGGGAGGCCGCCGGCGACGACGCCGAGGTGCTCGGCCCTGCGCCGGCGTTCGCGGCGAAGCGCGCCGGGAGCTATCGCGCGCAGATCGTTCTCCGCGGAGATCCTGAGCGCGTGCTCGACCGCATCACCCTGAGCGACGAGTGGACGGTCGACGTGGACCCGGTGACACTTCTCGGGTGACCGAGGACCCAATGGAGGAAAAGGCGCCGCCGCCGCCGCCGCGGCTTCGCATCACCAAGGGGACGCCGTGGCGCATCGACGCGGGACGTCGCGCGAAATGGTCCAGCCCCGAGTTCCTCTCCGCGAACGCTGTCGACATCCGACAGATCGGCGATCCGGTACTGCACGCGCCCTCGAAAAAGCCGCGGCTCGGCCGGCCGGAGCTCGAAGCGCTCGTGGCACGCATGTTTGCGTCGATGGTGGTCGCGCACGGGATCGGCATTGCTGCGCCGCAGGTCGGCGTGCCGCTGCGAGTCGTGATCATGGACGTCGACGAGGCCGGCGTCGTCGCACTGGAGCCGACGATCGAGTGGACGAGCGAAGAGAAGGAAGAGACGAGCGAAGGCTGCCTTTCCGTGCGGGGCATGTATGGGATGCTCGAGCGCCCGATCGCGGCGCGCCTCGTCGCGAATGATCTCGCCGGAAAGCGCTTCACACTCATCGGCGAAGAGTTCGGGGCCCAGTGCATCCTTCACGAGACCGACCACCTGAATGGCACTCTGTACGTCGATCGGCTCCGATCGCGGGAGGATCTGCATAGGGTCGAGCCCGAAGAGGAGGAACGGGTTTCCGCCTAGCACAGCGCGCTTTGTTTCTGGGAACCCCTGAGTTCGCGGTTCGCTCGCTCGAGGCACTCGAACGGCTTCGCGAGAGCGGCGTCGTTCAGATCGTCGGGGTCGTGACACAACCCGATCGTCCCGCATCCCGCGGAGTTCTCCGCGAGCCCGCGGTGAAGGTCTCGGCGGTGGCCATGGGTCTGCCGGTCCGTCAGCCCGCGCGCCTCGATGAGAAGGAGGTGGCCGCGATCCTCGCGCTCCGTCCGGAGCTCCTCGTGTGGTCCGCATACGGCAACAAGATCCCGAAGTCGCTGCTCACCGCGGTGAGCGGCCGCGCGCTCAACGTCCATGCGTCGCTCCTCCCGCGATGGCGCGGCGCCGCGCCGATCGCCCACGCGATCCTGGCCGGCGATCCGGAAACGGGGGTGAGCCTGATGGAGGGCACGGCGGAGCTCGATGCGGGGCCGATCTTGGCGGAGACGCGAACGAAGATCGGCGACGAGACGAGGGGAGAGCTCGAGGAGCGACTCGCGAAGCTCGGCGGCGAGCTTCTCGAGCGGGAGATGCCGCGGTATCTCGCGGGCAAGCTGGTGCGCCGACCGCAGGACACCAAACGGGTGACCCTCGCCCCGAAGCTCGAGCCCCGCGACGGGGAGCTTGATTTCGCGCGGCCGGCGGGGGAGCTCGTGCGCCGGGTGCGCGCATACACGCCGGATCCGGGCGCGTTCGTGATGTTCCGGGGGCAGCGGATTGGTGTGCTCCGCGCGTCGATCGCCCCAGGACAGGGGACGGCGCGCGGGACGATCGAGATGCGCGAAGGAAGGCCGCACGTCGCGGCGGGCGCCGAATGGCTCCGACTGGATGAGGTCAAGCCGGCCGGCAAACGCGCGATGAGCGGCGCGGACTGGGCCCGCGGGCTGCGAGATGTTCGACCGGATGATCGCGTCCCGTCTTGAGCCGCGCCGCTACGCTCGATCAGTGACCGACATCCGTCCCGCCGTTAGTGACCTCAGCAGAGAGCAGCTCGTCGGGTGGCTGGCAAAGCACGGTGAGCCCGGGTACCGCGCTAAGCAGATCCGCCGGCACGCGACCCATGGCACCGAAGGCGGGTTCGAAGCGCTGACCGACCTGCCGAAGTCCCTCCGCGATGGGCTCGCGCGATCGTTTCGGTGGTCGTCCGTCGAGCCCGTACGCGAAGAGGCGAGCGCGGACCGCGAGACCCGCAAGGTGCTGCTCGAGCTCCGCGACGGGCACCACATCGAGAGCGTGCTCATGCCGCATCACGGCGCACGAAACGCGGTGTGCGTTTCGACGCAGGCCGGCTGCCCGATGGCCTGCGCGTTCTGCGCGACCGGTGAGATGGGTCTCGTGCGAAATCTCACCGCGGGCGAGATCGTCGACCAGATCCGGCACTGGCAGCGGGAGCTCGCGCCGAGCGGCGACCGTGTCTCTCACGTGGTGTACATGGGGATGGGGGAGCCGTTCAACAACTACGACGCGACGCTCGCGTCGGTGCGCTCCCTCGTCGACCCAGAGGAGTTTGGCATCAGTCCGCGGCGCCTGACGATCTCGACGTGCGGCGTCGTACCGGGCATCGATGCCCTCGGCGGCGAGGGCCTGCCGATCAACCTCGCTGTCTCGCTGCATGCGCCGGACGATCCGACGCGCGCGCGCATCATGCCGATCAACAGGAAGTGGGGCGTCGAAGATGTCCTCGCCGCCGCCGCGCGATACGTGAAGCGCACTAAGCGGCGGGTCACATTCGAGTATGTCCTCCTCGCGGGCATAAACGACTCGCTGGCGACCGCGCGCTCGCTCGCCGCGGCGATCACCCGACACGGACCCACGAAGGACGCGCACGTGAATCTCATCCCCTACAACCCCGGGGCTGGCGGTTTCCGGCGACCGTCTGTCGAGCGGATGGAGGCGTTCACGAAAGTACTGCAGGAGCACGGCATCGCCGCGACGCTTCGGATCAGCAAGGGCCAGGACATCGCCGCGGGATGCGGTCAGCTGAAGGTCGCGGAGGGCAGAGCGGCGGCCACGGTGTGAGGCGCTTTGCGCTGAGGGTCTGGGGCAAGCTCCCGGCCGGCGCGAAGCGCTTCAGCGTGCGTTTCCGCGAAGCGAGCTTCCTCGTTGGGGTAATCGGCGTGGTCGTCGACTCCGATGGTCGGGTGCTGCTCTTCCGTCATACCTATCGACCTTTCGCCCCGTGGGGCCTTCCCAGTGGGCATCTCCGTCCGGACGAAACGCCCGCGGAGGCCATCGTGCGAGAGATCGACGAAGAGACCGGGCTTGTCGCGGAGTCTGAGCGCACCCTCGAGATCCGCGCGGGTCGACGCCCGCGCCGCCTCGACGTCTGGCTCCTGTGTCGCGTGGCGGGCGGGACATTGCGGCTTGGCGCGGAGGTCGAAGAGGTCCGGTTCTTCCCGCTTGACGGACTGCCCGATCTGATCGCGGAGCAGGCACGCTTTCTCGCGGAGCACCGCGACTTGCTCCTCGCGGCCTCGCGGGCTCATCGCGTGGCACCCGACGGCGTGACGTAGACGTCGGCGGCGACGAAGTCCGACGCAGCGCGCAGGCCAGGTACCGGGGAAAACACCACCCAGAGGATCGATAGCGCCATGCCGGCCCATCCGATCGCGATCGCGCCGCGCACGCCGATCTGCTCCGCGACGAATGCCGCGACGAGGGCGCCCAGCGGGTAGCCGATGCCATGCGCGACGACGTCGAGCGTCGCGTTCACGCGACCGAGGATGCGGTCCGGGATGACGCCCTGGATCAGGGACCGCTCGGCTACGCCCTCGATCGTCTGAAGGCCGTCGCCGATGAGCTGCGGCAGAAACACCATGAGCGTCGCAAGCACGACAGGCCCCTGGGCCAGCGGAGTGAGCACCCCGAGCATCGAGGCGGCGATGGCCGTGCCAACGAGCGCGCGGCCGATGCCGAGCGCGGTCACGACACGCGACGCGAAGAGCGACCCGACGAGGGACCCAACTCCGCCCGCCGAGATGACAATGCCGAGAAGGAGCGGGTTGAGGTGCAATTCGCGTAGCAGGTAAAGCGAATAGAGCACGCCGTAGAACGCGCCGAAGATGTGGGCGGGCACCGACCGCGCAGCCAGCGGGAAGACGATCGCGTGACGGCGCACCGTGCGCAGCCCCTCGACGATTTCGTGAGTGATTCGCGTCGCCGTCTCGCGCGCGGGTCGCGGTGACTCCGGAGCGCGGATCATCAGGAGCGTCGCCGCCGATACCACGAACGACACGGCGTCGACGAGGATGGCGAACGGCGCGCTCACGATCTGCACGAGCGCTCCCGCAAAGCCGGGGCCGCCGATCTCCGCGATCGACGAGCTCGTCGCGAGCCTGCTGTTGCCTTCCACGAGACGATCGCGACCGATGAGCGTCGGCACGTACGCGGGGTAGGCAGCGTCGAAGAGCGCACCGAGGCACGATTCGAGGAACATGACGACGTAGAGCTGTTCCATCCGCAGGGCGCCAAGCGCGAATGCGACAGGGATCGATAGCAGCAGCGCCGCGCGAATGAGGTCATCCCAGATGAGCAGCGGACGGCGCCGCAGCCGGTCGACCCAGGCCCCTGCGATGAGGCCGACGAGCAGTACTCCCGCGCTCGACACGATCACCAGGACCGCCAGCTCCCACGGGCCGGCGCCGAGGACCAGCAGCGCGACAAGCGGGACGGCCGTTCGGGTGACGACCGAACCCAGCTCGGACACGGTCTGACCGATCCAGAGCTTGCGGAAATCCTGGTGTTGCCAGAGGGATCGTGTGGACACGGGGTGGGAGCGTACGTCGCGCCGACTGGGTCGTTCTAGCGGCGAGCGCGCTCCTTCTTCTTCGCCATCCGCGCGTCCTTCGTCTGGTTCCGACGGCAACGAGTGCACACCAGCATCTTGGTGCCGTCGATCACGGCCGGATGAAGGTTCGCGTCGAAGCGACGGTGCGTGTGCACCTTCGAGTGACTCACGTTGTATCCATAAGCGGCGGTCTTGCCGCAGATCGCGCAGGCGCGTGGCATCGCAGGTGGACTCCTTCAGGGGAAGTGAACTTCAAATGTTACAGTCGCGCCCATCGTTAGGCAATTCGATGGCGCTGCGCTGCTGCGCGCGCTTGAGGCCGCGGCGGCGCGTCTTGAGGCGGGTGCGGACGAGGTAAACGCGCTCAACGTGTATCCCGTCCCCGACGGCGACACCGGCACAAACATGCTCCACACGATGCGTGCCGCGGTGAAGCACGCGCGCGAGGCCGAGCCGACGATCGACAAAGTGAGCGCAGCCGCCGCGTATGGCGCACTGATGGGCGCGCGTGGGAACAGTGGCGTGATCCTCTCGCAGGTCATTCGCGGGCTGAAGGAGGCATTCGCCGGCAAGGAGACCGCCGAGGTCGCCGATGTCCGGCGGGCGGCCGAGCTCGCGCGCAAATACGCGTACGAGGCAGTGAGCGCGCCGGCGCCCGGGACGATCCTCAGTCTGACCGCGTCCTTCGAAAAGTCGGCCGCGGCCCCGGCGGACGACGTCGTCGAGATGTTCCACCGTATCGCCACAGACGCGCATTCCACCGTAAGGCGCACGCGCGACGAGAACCCCACCAATCGCGCCGCCGGCGTCGTCGATGCGGGCGCGCGTGGACTGCAGCTGATCCTCGAGGGTGTGCTCTCGAGCTTCACGGGCAAAGAGATCCCGCTCGACCGCATGGCGCCGGCCGAACGGCCCGCTGCGTCGGCGGGCTCCGTCTCCGAGGCGCCGTCGTGGGAGGGCGCGTACGACGTTCAGTTCCTTGTTCAGAATCCGTCGCGCCCTGTCGCCGCCGTGCGCGAGGAGATGCTCAAGTTCGGCGCCGACTGCGTGCTCGTGGTCGGCGACGAACAGCTCCTCAAGGTCCACGTCCACACCCTCGAGCCCGATCAGATCGTTCGCATCGGACTCACCGCAGGCCGGATCGCCGACGTCGTCGTCGAAGATCTCGACGCGATGACGGCGGAGCACGAGCGAGCGACGGGCATCGTCGTCGCGTCGGCGCCGCGGGCAGCCGCTGCGCCGGTCGGCGTCGTGGCGGTCGTCCCGGGCGAGGGCTTCGCCGCGGTGGCCCGATCGCTCGGCGCGTCCGCGCTCCGCGGGGGCCCGACGATGAACCCTTCGACCGAGGAGCTCCTCGCCGCGATCGCGGCCGCCAACGCGACGACGGTCATCGTTTTGCCGAATGACAAGAACGTGATCCTCGCCGCGCAGCAGGCCGCGAAGGCCGCGAGCATCGCCGTCCAGGTCGTGCCCACCCGCAACGTGGCGCAGGGCATGGCCGCGCTCGTCGCATTCGATCCGGCGAAAGGCGCTGCCGACAACACGAAAGCCATGGGCGAGGTCGCGGATCGCGCCCACGGGATCGAGGTCACGCGCGCCGTCCGAGACGCGACGATCGATGGCGAGCGGGTTCGAAAGGGTGAGGCCATGGCCCTTCTCGACGGCCGCGTCGTCGCGCACGGCGAGGACGAGGAGACCGTCCTCTGTGAGGCGGCGAAGCGGTTGACGGACTCGGAGATCTTCACGCTCTACGGCGGCGCGGATGTCGACGACGCGCGCGTGGAGCACGCCGCGCAGCGCCTGCGCGCAGCGTGTCCGCGCGTTTCGGTGGAGGTGGCCCACGGTGGGCAGCCGCATTACCCCTTCATCGTTGCCGCGGAGTGAGCGTGTGACCGACGGCTCCGTGACGATCGCGCGGGCTCGTTTCGATCTGGAAGCGGTCGCGCGCGCGGTCGGCGCCGCCGGCATCGCGGGCGTGCTCGTTGGTGTGCCGGCCGGACTTCTGTCGCGCGTCGTCATGAAAGTCAGCGCGCTCGCGGCAGGGCCGACCGTCGCGGGTCACCTTACCGAGAACGGCGCAGTCGTGGGGGCGCTGACCGCCGAGGGGACCTTGTTCCTCGTGCTCTTCGCCGGGCTGGTGCCCGCGCTCAGCGCGGCCAACCTCTTCGTCGCGGTCCGACCGTGGCTTCTTCCGTTCGGACGGTGGAGCCGCATTGTTTTCGGCGTCTACGTGCTCGCCCTGGCGGGTCCGATCGTGCTCGATCCATTCAACATCGACTTCATACGCTTTGGGCCGACGGAGCTCACTGTTGCTATGTTCTGCGCGCTTTTCATCGCGGTCGGGATCGCGCTCGTGCCGGTGACGGACTTCACGCTCGCGCGTCTTGCGCGTGGCCGGATCGCCCTAGTCGCGCTCGGCTTCGCTCTCGCTTGCTTCGATGCTCTGCTCCTGGTCGGCATCGCGATCGGCACTGTAAGCACCTGGTTCGCCGGTGGCCTCGTGCCGATCGCCCAAATTGCGGTCATCCTGGTCGTCCTGAGCGTGGCGATTGCGCTGATCGCTCGCCGACGCGGCGTTTCTCCACTCTCGTACGTGGCCCTCGCGGCGCCGCTTGCGGTTGGCCTCTGGTTCACCGGTGACGCGATCGCGACGCTCCTTCGCTGAGTACCATCGGGGGATTGCGGAGTTAGCGAATTAGCTAAATACTGTCACCATGCGTACCGCCGCGCGCGTCTTCCGAGCTCTCGCCGACCCGACGAGGCGGCAGATCCTCGAGGAGCTCAAGGCTAAGGAGCTCGCCGCCGGCGAGATCGGCGCCCGTTTTGAGATCTCCGCGCCTTCGATCTCGCGGCACCTCGCCATACTGAAGGCCGCGGAGCTCGTCAGCGAGCGGCGCGACGGCAACCGGATCCTGTACCGGCTCGAGCCCGAGACGCTCATCGCGAGTCTTAATTCGTATCTCAGCGCGGTCTGCCCGACACAGGTGAGGCAGCGTCGACGAATCGCGGCCAGGCGTCCATGAAAGTCGCCATCACCGGCGGAACAGGCTTCGTCGGTCGCCACCTCGCCCGTGCGCTCCTTGCGGATCGGCACGACGTTGTTGTCATCGCCCGCGGCGTCGACAGGCGCGACCCATCGATCCTTGGTGCGGGGGTCTCGTTCGTCGCAGCGTCGACCGACGAGGCCGACTCGCTCGTTCGAGCCTTCGCAGGCTGCGACGCGGTCGCGCACTTTGCCGGGATCAACCGGGAGATCGGATCGCAGACGTACGAGCGTGTGCACGTCCGTGGCACTCGTGCCGTCGTCGACGCGGCGCGCGCCGCGGGTGTGCCGAAGATTGTGTACCTCAGCTTCCTGCGCGCTCGTCCGGAATGCGGGTCTGCCTACCACGAATCCAAATGGGCCGCGGAGGAGATCGTCCGCGCGTCAGGCCTCGATTACACGATCCTCAAGTCCGGGGTGATCTACGGTCGCGGCGATCACCTGCTCGACCACGTGAGTCGGGCGCTCTACACGTTCCCGTTCTTCCCGCTCGTCGGCTTGCGGCCGACCCGACTGCGCCCGGTCTTCGTTGGCGACGTCGTGCGGCTCGCAGAGGCTGCGGCCATCGACCGTCGGCTCTCCCGGCAGACGATCGCGGTTCTCGGTCCAGAGGAGCTGGGCGCGGGCGACGCGATCCGCCGGATTGCGACCGCGGTGGGGCGGACCGTCCCCGTCGTCCGTGCGCCCGTGTTCTTTCACCGGATGCTCGGCTGGCTCTTCGAGCGAACGATGACGGTCCCGCTGGTCGCGACGGCGCAGGTGCGGATCCTGTCGGAAAGCGTGACCGAACCGCTGCCCTTCGCGGATCCGCCGCCTCCCGATCTCGCGCCGACGACCATGTTCTCCGTCGAGCGCATCCGCGCGGAGCTGCCGGCGGCCGGTCCTTTCAGCGTGCGTGACCTGCGCCTATTCCAGCACTGATCGCCGCGCGGCACCATGCTTTGAACGTGACACCGACGGCAGACCGCACCAGAGCGGTCGACGCGCCCGCGACCTCGCTCGACCTTCCGGTCACCCGCGTTCCTGGCATCGGTAGCGAGTCGGCGAAGCTCCTCGAGCGGATGAACATCCACTCGATCGGCGACCTTCTCTGGCACCTGCCATCGCGGTTCGACGACTTCTCCAAGTTCGTCCCACTGCGCCGGCTCGTGCCGAACGCGACGCAAACGGCTGTCGCGACTCTCGGGCGCATCTCGCAGCGGCGCACCGCAAGCGGCAAGCTCATGACCGAGGCCGAGCTCGCCGAGGAGGACGGCACGCCTACGGACGTGCGCGCGACGTGGTTCGGACGAGCCTTCGTGAAGGAGACGCACCGCGAAGGGGAGCGCGTCCGTATCTCGGGGAAGGTCAGATTCTTCGGGCGCACGCTCCAGTTCAGCCAGCCGACCCTCGAGCGCGCGGACGCGGAGGCCGTGCACACCGGTCGGCTCGTCCCCGTCTATCCGCTCACCGAAGGCATCAAGCCCGGCCAGATGCGGCGCTGGCTGCACACCGCGATCGAGGGGGGTACCAGACGGACCGGTCTTGTGAGCGAGGTCCCGGAGCCCCTTCCGCCGACGATCCGCGAGCGCCACCGGCTTCCGGACATCGCTTCGGCGCTCCGGCAGGTGCACTTTCCCGACGACGTCGAGCGGCTGTTCGCGGCGCGGCGCAGGCTCGCCTTCGACGAGCTCCTCGTGCTGCAGCTCGCGCTCGCGCAACGGCGTGCGCGTTGGACCGCGCAAGCATCCGCGCTTCCGCTCTCGGCTCCAGACGCGGAGCTCGCCCGCTGGATCGCCGAGCTGCCCTTCGCGCTCACCGGCGCACAGCTGCGCTCGTTCGAGCAGATTCGCGCGGACCTCGGTAAGCGCATACCGATGTCACGCTTGCTCGAGGGTGATGTCGGCTCTGGGAAGACGGTCGTCGCCGCGCTCGCGGCCCGTATCGCGGCGGCGGCGAACGCACAGACCGCGCTGATGGCGCCGACCGAGCTCCTCGCCGAGCAGCACGCCCGATCGCTCGCCACGCTCTTTGCGAGCGGTGGGCCGACGCACGCGCTTCTCACGTCGAGCGTCACCGGCGAACGGCGGCGCGAAATACTCGCCGGGCTTGCCGACGGGTCGATCGACGTCGCGGTCGGGACGCATGCGCTCGTAGAAGAGAACGTGGCGTTCAAGCGGCTCGGTCTTGCGGTCGTCGACGAGCAGCACCGCTTCGGGGTTCGCCAGCGCGCGACTTTCCGCGAGAAGGGGACGGGCACCGATCCGCACCTTCTGCTCACGACGGCGACCCCGATCCCGCAGACGCTCAATCAGACGATCTACCGCGACCTCGACATCTCGGTGATCGACGAGCTCCCGGGCGGCAGGAAGCCGATCGTCACGCATCTGCGCACACCCGAGCAGCTTGCCGGGGTCTGGGAGGGCGTCCGGCTCGCGGCGAAGCGCGGCCAGCAGGCGTTCGTGGTCACGCCGCGGATCGATCCGGCTGAGGAGGGGGGCGACGACGTGCCGAGCGCGATCGCGACCGAAAAGGATCTGCGCCAGGAGGAGCTGCGCGGTCTCCGCCTCGCGCTCATGCACGGCCGCATGCCCGCGAAAGAGCGAGACACGGTCATGAGACGCTTCGCCGATCGCGACATCGACATTCTGGTGGCCACCACCGTCGTCGAGGTCGGCATCGACATACCGAACGCGACGGTCATGGTCGTCCTCGGTGCCGAGCGGTTCGGCCTCGCGCAGCTACACCAGCTTCGTGGTCGGATCGGGCGCGGATCCGAGCGCTCGTACTGCGTCCTCGTTTCGGACGCGTCGGATTCCGAGCGGCTCGCCGCGATGACCGCGAAGAAGCGCGACGAGAACGGTCGCGAGGTGCCGCTCGACGGGTTCGACCTAGCGCAGCGCGACCTGGCCATTCGTGGGGCCGGTGAATTCCTCGGGGTGCGCCAATCCGGCGTGCCCGAGCTGCGTATCGTCGACCTGGCCGACGTCGATCCGGAGCTCATCAGCGAAACCGCGGAAGAGGCGGATCGCATCCTGGCCGGTGATGCCACCCTCGCGCGGTCTGAGCACGCGGAGCTCGCGCGAGCGGTCGACCAACTCTGGCGCCGCTACGCGCTCGCCTGATGCGAGTGATCGCGGGAGAGGCCAAGGGCCGGACGCTGGTGGTGCCGCGCGGCGGAGCCACGCGCTCGGCGACTGATCGGATCCGCGAGACGCTGTTCGCGATCGTCGAAGCGGAGCTCGAGGGAGCGCGGGTCCTCGACCTCTTCGCGGGCGCGGGGACGCTCGGTATCGAGGCGCTATCTCGAGGCGCGGCGCACGCGACCTTCGTCGAGCGCGGCGCCGAGGCGATCAAGGCCCTCCGACGCAATCTCGCGACGACCAGTTTCGACGCGCGGTCCGAGGTCGTTGCGGCGAACGTCATCGCCTACCTCGATTCAGGGCCACGGGGTCCGTTCGACGTGGTGTTCTGCGACCCACCGTTCGCCGACGTTGGGATAGCCGAAGCCACCCTCGGTCATGACGCGCTGCGATCAGCGGTCGCTCCAGGCGGGCTCGTCGTCATGCGCGCCCACGGCAAACACGTGCCCTCAGTCCCTGCCTCTGTGCACATCACGCGGGTCAAGGAGATCGGCGAGGAGAAGCTCCTATTCCTGCGGTACATTGACCCAACTGCGGGAGGGTGACGTGGACATACAGTTCCTGGTCGAGCGCCTCGAGGCCCTCGTTGTCAACGGAAGAAAAGTCCCGATGACCAGCCAGGTCATCCTC
>Ga0209689_1000404_pt1 | contig 29331 bp, 27 predicted proteins | sample GraSoiAngelo_149_FD_187119 | JGI IMG/M metagenome (GOLD analysis project Ga0209689, IMG submission 187119) | Grasslands soil microbial communities from the Angelo Coastal Reserve, California, USA - 14_1009_09_30cm (SPAdes) (version 2) | ecosystem: Environmental > Terrestrial > Soil > Grasslands ... | reverse complement strand
GGCGGGAACATTCGAGTCCGCGATCCTCGCGCAGTACTCGATGTCCGCGTTCCGCGTCGGCGAGGAGTACGAGCACGCGAAGCTCTACGACGGCGCGCGGCAGTGGTACGAGCGCGCGCTCTCGATGAATCCGGCGCTCACCGTCGCCAGCTGGCGGTTGAGCCAGCTGCCGCCGCCCTGATATCGATGGCCAAGCTCGTTGGCAAGAGGCACGAGAAGAGTCGCGGCCGGCGACGAGGCCGGCTCGAGCGTAGGGAGCCCGACGCTCGCCACCCCGTAGGGCTGAATCGCGAGGGGTCGCCGAGCCGCGGAGCCTCCTCGACGCGCGTGGGTGGCCTGCGCCTGGCGCTGGTGGTGCTCGTTGCGCTGCGCATCGGTCTGGGCATCGTTGCCTTCGTCGCCGTCAGCTTCGGACCGCGGGCCGGCTCGATCGTCGGGCAGTGGGAAGAGCTCGTGCTGAGGGGCACCGATCTCTGGAGCAAGCTCCTCTCGCCGTGGCAGCGCTGGGACGCGCTCTGGTACCAGCACATCGCCGAAAACGGGTACGCGGCGGGAGACGGGAGCACAGCGTTCTTTCCGCTCTACCCGCTGCTCTCACGGATCGTCTCGGTGCCGCTCCTCGGCAACGTCGTTCTCGCCGAGCTCCTCGTTTCGAGCGCGGCGTTCGCGGCGGCGATGTGTCTGCTCTACAGGCTCGCCCGTCTCGACAGCGCATCCATCGACACCGGATCCGTCGCTGCGGACCGCACGGCTGGGAGTCGGGTCGCGCTGCCTGTCCCGCAGCTCGCGGTCCTGCTCACGGCGCTCTTTCCGGTCGGTTTCTTCCTCCTCGCGCCGTATACGGAAGGGCTCTTCCTTGCGCTGACGCTCGCCTCCTTTTGGTTCGCCCGCACGAACCGGCCATGGGCCGCCGGCGCCGCGGGATTCTTCGCGAGCCTGACCCGCGCCCACGGGATCTTTCTGGCGCTGCCCCTGGCGTTCGAGTACCTCCGGCAGCGGGACGTGTTCCCGTGGATCCTGGGGCGTGGCGGACGCAGGCCGGGTCTCGGCGTCCTCGCATCAGGGCTGCCCGCGCTGGGGCTCCTCGCGACGATGGCATATCAACGCGCGATCGTGGGCGTGCAGGGTTCCGCCCTCGAGACCTATGCCCAATGGGGCTACCAGGTCGTGGCGCCATGGCGCGCCATAGCCGCGAGCTGGAACGACATCCGGGCTGGCGGCCCGCACGGCAACGTCCCCGAGATCGAGGCGCTCAACCTTGTGTGTCTTCTCGCCTTCAGCGCGCTGGCGGTCGTGGCCGCGCGGCGCCTTCCGGTCGCGTACGCGCTCTTCGCCTTGCCGTACGCGGCGCTCTTGCTCACACATGAAGGGTGGTTGTCGCCGCTCATGAGCACGTCACGCTTCGTGCTTCCCCTCTTCCCCTGCTTCATCGTGGTGGCGGTGTGGCTCGCGCGCCGTCCGCGCCTGGCGGTGGGATGGCTCGGGGTGAGCGCGCTCTTGCAGCTGCTGCTCTTCCAGTTCTGGGTGCGTTGGGGCTTCGTCGCATGACCGTGGCCACCGGCGTCATGGTGCGGGCGTGAGCACTGTGTCGAACGTTCGGGCCGCGACCGCCGACCCCGCCGTCGTCCACGCACCGACGCGCGTCGCCGAGATCACGAGCGCGTGCGCGCTCTGCGCGGATGCCCGGACCCGCGCCCTGTTCCACGTCGACGGCGCGCTCATCGTCGCATGCCGTGGCTGTGGTCTCGTGCGCCAGGACAGCAGACCGCTCGCGGAGGCTGCGCTCTACGACTCCGACTACTACGCGACCGATGATCCGAAAGGCGGCTATGCGAACTACTTTCTCGACGCGGAGGTGAACCGCCGGACCTTCGCGGCGCGCATTCGTGCGATCGAGCGACGTTACGGACGGCGCGGCCGGCTCCTCGACGTGGGCTGCGCGCTCGGCGACTTCCTCATCGAGGCGAAGGCCGCGGGCTGGGACGTCGAAGGCGTGGAGATCTCGCCGTTCGCGGCGCAGCAGGCACGCCAGCGGGACCTCCGCGTGACGGTTGGCCGCCTCGAGGCGCTCGACCTCGCGCCGTCGAGCTTCGACGTGGTGACGCTCTACGACACGATCGAGCACGTCACCGACCCGGTCGCGATGCTTGCGGCGGCCCGCCGCCTCCTCGTGCCGGGGGGACTCCTGCACCTCGTGACGCCGAACGTCGGCGGCCTGCAGGCGCGCCTTCTCGGACGCTTCTGGTACCACTACAAGCCCGGCGAGCACCTGTTCTACTTCGCACCACCCACGCTCCGCTTGTCCATCGAGCGTGCCGGTCTGCGCTGGGAGGGCTGGGCGCGCTCGTTCTCCTACCTCACGTTCACCTACGTCTTCAACCGCCTGCGCTACTACGCCGCCGCGCCCTTCGGGCTCCTCGAGTGGCTCGGCCGGGCGCTCCGCTTCGGCCCTTACGCATTCCGCATCGAGGTGGGCGAGATGGAGGCCTGGGCCCGCCGGGAGGACTAGCTCCGATCGACGCCACCGGTCGAGATCGAGTGGACTCAGCTCACTCCGCTGTCGCGATCGCGGCGAGGACACCTTCCGGTTTCACCACCGCAGGCGGCTTCGGGACGCGCGACATGATCGCGGCTCCCGCGACGGAGAGAACCCCGGCGGCGTAGAGCACGACGGGAAGCCCGGCGCGCTCGGCGACGGCCGCCATCGGCGCCACCGCGAGGCCGCCGAGCCCGATCGAGAGGCCGAGCATGAGCCCGCTCACCATCCCGAGGTTGCCCGGCATGCTCTCTTGCCCGCGTACCGCGAGGACCACGAACGAGCCGTTGAGGAGCAGGCCGCTCACCGTCGCCGCCATCCAGAACGCCGGGCCGACCGCCGTCTGGGTCGCGAGGAGCGCGCAGAAGGGCGCCGCCGCGAGGAGGCTCGCGACGATGACGCGGTCGCGGCCGAAGCGATCCGCGAGCCAGCCGCCGGCGAGCCCGCCGATCGCGCCGGCGAGGAGGAACGAGGTGAGGAGCCGCGACGACGTGATGACGTCCGCGCCGCGCGCGACCGCGTAGAGCGGCAGGAACGACGTCACGAGGCTCGAGGCCCACGAGCGGGTGGCCGAGACCGCGACGAGCCCGGCGAGCATGCGACGCTCGCGCCGGAGCACCGCGCGGAGCGAGACCGCGGCCTCGCGGCGAGCGGCGATCCGCGGACCGACGCGCCATACGAGCGCGGCGACCGCGAGAGCGGGGAGCGCGACGAGCCACGTGCCGCCGAGGCCGATCGAGGCGAGGAGCAGGCCGAGCACGAGCGGGCCGATGGGCAGCCCGAAATTGCCCGCGCTGATGTACACGCTCATCCAGCGCCCGCGCGACGTGCCCGGGACGGCCGAGGCGACGAGCGCGGCGCTGACCGGGTGATAGAGGGCGGTGCCGAGCCCTCCCGCGAGGAGCGCCAGCGCGAGGACCGCGAACGACGGCGCGAGGCCGAGCGCACCGGCGGCGAGCCCCGAGAGCGCGACGCCCGTCCACGCCATCCAGCGCGTCGCGCTCCCGCGATCGGCGAGGTGGCCGAAGAACGGCTGCGTGAATGACGACGAGGCCTGGTAGAGCGTCACGAGGATGCCGGCGAGCCCGACCGTGATGTCGAGCCGTGTGAGCAGCACGGGCAGGAGCGCGGGGAGCATGTACGCGTACGAGTCGTTCGTGAGGTGCGCGAGCGCCATCACGCCTACCCCGGTCGCGCGACCGCGCCGCTGGCTCACGCTTCCGGCGACAGCGATTCCCATAGCACCTCGGCGAGGAGACGCACGCGTGTCGTGCCGCGTCGCGCGTCGATCCCGCCGCGGAGGTGCGTGAGGCAGCCGGGGTTGTCCATGATCACGACGTCGGCACCCGTCGCCGCGATGTTCGCGAGCTTGCGGTCGAGGATCCGCGTCGCGACCTCCGGGTATTCGAAGCTGAACGTCCCGCCGAATCCGCAGCAGACCGACGATTCGGCCATCTCCACAAGCTCGACTCCCGCGACGTCCCGCAGCAGGGCGCGCGGCTCGTCGTGCACGCCGAGGACGTTCGCGGACTGGCAGGCGTCGTGGTACGTGGCGCGGATGCCGAGCGGACGCCCGCGGGTCGCGCGCTCCCGCGCGAGCTCCGCCGCGAAGCGGGTGAACGGCGTGATGCGCTCGGCGAGCCCGAGCGCGCGCTCGCGCCATTCATCGTCGCCGGCGAGCAGGCGCGCGTAGTCCTGCGTGATCGTGATCGCGCACGAGGACGACGGGATCACGATGCGGTCGGCCCGCACGCGCTCGAGCGCGGTGATCGCATCCTTCGCCATCGCGACCGCGGTCGCGCGCTCGCCGCTGTTCAGCTGCGGGAGCCCGCAGCAGCGGCGTCCCTCGACGACGTGGACCTCCGCGCCCAGCGCCTGAAGGACCCGCGCCGCGGCGTACCCGGCCTCGGGGATGAGGCGATCGACCAGGCAGGACGGGAAGAGGGCGACGCGCGTCGCCGGCGACGATGGGTTCGTCTGCGTGACCTCGCGCGCGCGGAAGTGGAGTGGCCGGTCGGAGATGGCGGGGAGGCTCTTCTCCTTCGCGATCGCACCGAACGGGACGCGGACCAGCCCGTCGTGCCGGAACGGGCCCTGGAGTATCGCGAGCCAGCCCGCGACGCGGTCGATCGCCTCGGGCGCCGACCACTGCTTCAGCAGGACGCGCTTGGGGAGCGAGAGGCCGATCCGCTCGACGGCCTTCGCGCGGACCTCGGTGATCAGCGAGGCGAGCGGGATCGACACGGGGCACACCGTGTCGCAGGCGTTGCAGCCGAGGCACATGCCCTGCTCGTACGCCACGCTGTCGGTCCCGTGGTGCCACGGCGAGACGACCAGTCCGATCGCGCCGGTGTACACGTGGCCGAACACGTGCCCGCCGACCACCTGGTAGCTCGGACAGACGTTGCTGCACGCGCCGCACCGGATGCAGCGGAGGGCGTCGCGGAACGCCGGGTCCTCGCGCATCGCGCTCCGGCCGTTGTCGAGGAGCACGAAGTGGAGCTCCTTCGGGCCGTGCACGCCTATCTGCGTCTTGAGCTCGATGTCCGCGGAGCGCGACGGACCGGTGATGAGCTGCGTGTACGCCGTGATCTTCTGGCCCGTGCCGCTCCGCGCGAGGAGCTTCACGATCGCCATCGCGTCGTCGAGCGTGGGCACGATCTTCTCGATGCCGACGACCGCGATGTGCACCGGGGGCACGCTCGTGGCGAGGTCGGCGTTGCCTTCGTTCGTCACGAGCAGGAGGGTGCCCGTCTCGGCGATGAGCGCGTTCCCGCCGGTGATCCCGATGTCCGCGTTGAGGAAGTACTGCCGCAGCTCCGCTCTCGCGACCGCGACGAGCGACGCCGTGTCGTCGGGCACGGGGTGGCCGACGACCTTGGCGAAGAGCTGTGCGACCTCCTCGCGCGTCTTGTGGATCGCCGGCGCGATGAGGTGCGACGGCCGCTCGTGCGCGAGCTGGATGATCCACTCGCCGAGATCGGTCTCGATCGCCCTGACGCCCTGCTTCTCGAGATGCTCGGTGAGGCCGATCTCCTCGGTCGCCATGGACTTCGACTTCACGACGAGCTTCGCTTTCTTCGCGCGGCAGATCGCGGCGACGATCCGGTTCGCCTCCGCGGCGTCGGCCGCGCGGTAGACCTTCGCGCCGACCGCCTCGGCCTCCTCCGTGAACCGCTCCACGAGCGCGGGCAGGTCGTCGATCGCCGCCGTCTTCCGAGCGGTGAGATCGTCGCGCAGGGCCGTCCAGTCGATCTCGCGCATGCGCGCCGCCCGGCGCTCGAGCAGCTCCGGCAGCGCGCGCCCGAGCGCGACCCGCAGCTTGTCGGAGGCGAGCGCCTTGTCGAGGCGACGCCGGAAGTCGGTCTTCGACGCGGTCAGAGCGGCCTCACCTCCTCACGGGGAGACCGTAGCGCAGGTTGCGCGGTCGCGAAGGACGGGCCGCCCTCGCTCAGCTCGCTCCGTAGGCCTCGTCGAGGAGGTCGATGAGGTGAACGACGCGAACGGCCGGCGCCTCGCGCCGCAGTCCCGACTGGATCTGCATGAGGCAGCCCGGATTCGCCGTGACCACGAGCTCGGCGCCGGTGCTCTTGATGTGCCCGACCTTGCGCTCGAGGAGCTGCCGCGAGAGCTCCGGCCGCGTGACGTTGTAGGTGCCCGCGCTCCCGCAGCACCAGTCGGCCTCGACGAGCGGTACCACGGTGAGCTCCGGGATCGCCGCGAGCAGCGCGCGCGGCTGCTCGCGCACCTTCTGCCCGTGGAGCAGGTGGCAGGGGTCGTCGTACGTCGCCTTCGCGCGGACCGGCCCCGGCTTCTCGCGAAGACCGATCTCCGCCAGGTACTCGGTCGCGTCGCGGACGGTCGACGCGAAGCGCGCCGCGCGATCGTGCCAGGCCGGATCGTCCTTCAGCAGCCAGCCGTACTCCTTCAGCGCGGCCCCGCAGCCCGCCGCGTTCACGACGACGACGTCCGCGCCGGCGCGCTCGAACGCGGCGATGTTCCGCCTCGCGAGGGCGCGCGCGCCATCGCGCTCACCCGCGTGCGCGTGGAGGGCACCGCAGCAGGTCTGGTCCTCGATGACGGTGACCTCTACGCCGTTGCGCGCGAGGACGCGCGCGGTCGCCGCGTTCGTCGCCCCGAAGACCGCGCGCTGCACGCAGCCGCCGAAGAGGGCCGCGCGGGCGCGTCTGGTGCCATGCGCCGCGACGGTGCGCGGGAGCCCCTCGCTCGTCGGGGCCTGGTCGGGGACGAGCTCCAGGAGCCCGGCGAGACGTCGCGCGGCGTGCGAGACCGTGCCGATGGCGCGAAGGGCCGCGCCGGCGCCGAGGCGCTTCGACAGGTAGGAGAAACGCGCGAACGCGGCCAACGCGCGCCGGTGGGGGAGCAGTGCGTCGAGCGCGACGAAGCGGATGACGCGCTCGCCCAGCGAGGCGTTGCGCGCGGCCACGATCTGCGAGCGCGCGCCCTCGACGAGCTTCCCGAACTCGACGCCCGACGGGCAGGCTGTCTCGCACGCGCGGCAGTCGAGGCAGGTGTTCATGTGGTCGTCGAAAGCGGCGGCGTCGGCCCCGAGACGGCCTTCCCACACGTTCTTCATCAGGCGGATGCGTCCGCGCGGGGAGTCCATCTCGACCCCGAGGACCGCGAAGGTCGGGCACGTCGGCAGGCAGAGGCCGCAGTGCACGCACCGCGCGATCAGGTCCTCGGATGGCGCGTCCGCGTTCGGGTACGGCAGGAACGCAAGGGGCGCGACGGTCGAGGGGGGCTGGCCCCCCCTCAGACCCCCCACCCGTGCGTCAGCCAACGGCGGAGCGTCCCGGCTCGAGCACCCCGGCAGGGTCGAAAGCGTCCTTCAGGCGCTTCATAAGGAAGTGGCCGCGCGGCTCCGCGGGGTCCCAGGCGCCGATCCGCTCGCGGAGCGACTCGGCGCGCCGCTCGACGCGACCGCTCCCGCCGACGGCGCGCGCGGCCATGAGGAGCGCGACGGCGCCGGTCGCGACGGCGTCGTCGTCGCCGCGGAGGTGCACGCGGACGATGCCGCTCGCGGCGTCCGCAACGAGCGTGGTGAACGCGTCGAGATCCGCGGCGCTCTCGGCGAACGCCGTCTGGGCCGCGAGCGGAAGCGCAGCGCGCACGAGCGCTCCGTCGATCGCCGCGGCGGGAAGCTCGCGCAGCGCGACGAGCCGTGAGGCGACGTCGTCGGCCGGCTCCGCGGAGCCACGGAGATCCGCGACAGCCCGCGCCGCATCGCTCTTCGCGCGCGCGACGGTCGGTCTGTCGCCGCGAGCGCCGACGTGGAGCCGCCAGGCTGCGCCGCTACGACGTTCGATGACGATCGCCTCCTGACGCGAGGCGCCGCGCACGAGCGCGTCGGCGGCCGCGAACGCCTCGCCGGCCCGCGCGAACGTGGCGGAGAGGCCCGCGCTCGCGGCGGGGATCGGCAGCACCTTGAAGGTCGCTTCGACGACGACGCCCAGCGTGCCGAGCGACCCGACGACGAGCTTGTCGAGGTCGTAGCCAGCGACGTTCTTCACGACGCGTCCGCCGGCACGGGCGAGCGTGCCGTCGGCGAGCGCGAGGCGCGTGCCGATGAGGAGATCGCGGACCCCGCCGTACCGGGAGCGCCAGAACCCGTTCGAGTTCGCCGCGATGACGCCGCCGATCGTCGCGCGGTCCGCATGGGGTGGATCGAGGGGCAAGAACTGTCCCGCGCGCGCGAGCGCCGCGGCCATCTCGGCGAACGGGGTCCCGCCGGCGAGGGTGATCGTGAGGTCCGCGGGGACGTGGTCGACGACGCCCGCGATCCTGACTGTGCGCAGCTCGACGTCGGTGGCGCGCAGCTCTCCGAGGTACGCCTTGCTGAGTGCGCCGGCGATGCGCATGCTCCGGCGCTCCGCACTCGCGCCGGCGAGCGCGCGCGCGCACTCGTCCGCGTCGGCTGGCTCGAGCCGCGTCGTCATCGCACGGCCCCCAGCGAGAACTCGCGGCAGCGGCTCGGCGTGGGGAAGACCTTGCCCGGGTTCGCGAGACCCGCGGGATCGAAGGCATCCTTCACCCGGCGCATCGCCGCGAGGTCGTCCGGACGGAACTGGAGCGGCATGAAGCAGTTCTTCTCCATGCCGACACCGTGCTCGCCCGTGATGGAGCCGCCCGCCTCCACGCACGCCGCGAGGATCTCGAGCCCGGCCTCCTGCGCGCGGCGCAGCGCGTCCGGCTCCTTCCGCAGGTCGAAGACGATGAGCGGATGGAGGTTGCCGTCGCCGGCGTGGAACACGTTCGCGATCCGGAGACCGCGCGACGCGGCCGCCTCGTTCACGCGCCGCAGGATCTCGGGCAGGCGCGTGCGCGGGATGACGCCATCCTGGACGTAGTAGTCCGGCGCGAGCCGTCCCATCGCGGCGAACGCCCCCTTGCGACCGGCCCACAGCTTCTCGCGCTCGAGCGCGGTCGCTGCGAGGCGGAGCGAGCTCGCGCCGTTGGCGCGGCAGATGGCCTCGATCCGCTCGCGCGCGTCCTCGAGCCCGTCGCGGACGCCCTCGACCTCGACGAGGAGGATGCCGCCCGCGTCGAGCGGATACCCCGCGTGCACCGACTCCTCGACCGCCTGGGTCGCGAGGTTGTCCATCATCTCGATCGCCGCCGGGACGACGCCCGAGGCGATGATCGCCGAGACCGTCTCGGAGGCCTGGTCCATCGTCGTGAACGCGGCGAGCACGGTGCGCCGATCCTCCGCGAGCGGCGTCAGCTTCACCGTGATCTCGGTCACCATCCCGAGCGTGCCTTCCGAGCCGACGAACGTGCCCACGAGGTCGTAGCCCTCGTCCTCGACGGCCTTCCCGCCAAGGCGCGCGATCGTCCCGTCGCTGAGGACGATCTCGAGGCCGGTGACGTGGTTCGTCGTCACGCCGTAGGCGAGGGTGTGCGGTCCGCCCGAGTTCTCCGCGACGTTGCCACCGAGCGTGCACGCCTTCTGGCTCGAGGGATCGGGCACGAAGTAAAGACCGTGCGGCGCGACCGCCGTCGAGAGGTGCAGGTTCACGACGCCCGGCTGCACGACCGCGCGCAGGTTCGGGACGTCGATCTCGAGGATGCGCGCCATGCGCGCGAAAGACATCACGACACCGCCCTCGACGGGGATCGCGCCGCCCGAAAGGCCAGTGCCCGCGCCGCGCGGGACGATCGGGACGCCGTGCTCGTGGCAGAAGCGCGCGACGGCGGCGACGTCCGCGGTGGTCTCCGGCAGCACGACCGCGTCCGGCGAGGCGGTGTCCGCGGACCCGTCGTACTCGTACGTGAGCATGTCCTCGCGCGTGGCGACCACCTTGCCGCGGCCGAGGACGTCCACCAGCCCCCGCGCGAGCGCCTCGCCGCGCAGCCCCGCGCGGATCGGCGCGGTGGCGGTCAGGACGCGGCTCCCGCCTGATCGCGGAGCGCATCGGCGAGCTCCGCGGCGGCGCGCCGCAGAAGCGGCGCGATCTCGCCACAGCGCTGGCGCGAGAGGCGGTTCGAGGGCGCGGAGATCGAGAGGGCCGCGACCGGCGCGCCGACCGGTCCGACCGCGATGGCGACGCAGCGCACGCCGTCGTCGAACTCCTCGTCGTCGATCGAGTAACCGCGCTCGCGGACCTCGTCGAGCGCGCGCCGCAGCGCCGGCCGGTCGACCAGCGTGCGCGCCGTGTAGCCGCGCAGCTCGAGGCGGTCGAGGAGCGTGTCGCGCCGCGGGGCTGGCAGCGCGGCGAGCAGGGCCTTGCCGGCGCCGGTCGCGTGGAGCGGGACGCGAGTGCCCACGCTCGTGAAGAGCCGGACGACCTGGGGCGAGGGCACCGTTTCGATGTAGACGGCCTGCGTGTCGTCGAGCACCACGAGGTTCGCCGTCTCGCGCGTGGCCTCGGTGAGCGCGCGGAGGATTGGCCGGGCCCGCAGCCGCATCTCGCCGTAGCGCGAGCGGCCTTCCGCGAGCGTCGCGAGCTTCGCGCCGGCGAGGTAGCGGCTGGTGTCGGGGTTCTGGCGGACATACCCTCGACGGAGCAGCGTCGCGAGCAGCCGGTGGACCGTGCTCACATGGAGCCCGGTCCGTCCCGCGAGGGCCGTGATCGCGACCTCGCCGTCCGCGGCGGCCAAGGCCTCGAGGAGGTCGAGCGCTCGGTCCACCGACTGAACGGACCTGCGCGCTCGCTTCGCAACGGCGGTCGCCTCTTTCACGGCTCGGAACCTCCCCTTTGCGTAGTGAAAGCATAACCGTGCGCTTAGTGGGGATACTCGAAGACGTGGACCGTGGATCACGACGCGAGTCGCTCGAGGCGCAGGTCGCCTCGTTCCCGGGCGCGCCGGGCGTCTACCTCTTCAAGGACGGCAAGGGTCGGGTCCTCTATGTGGGCAAGGCCGATGTTCTGCGCGACCGCGTCCGAGCGTATTTCGGCCCTACCCTCGACGTCCGACACGTCCGGATGGTCGAGCGCGCCGAGCGACTGGAATACGTCCTCACCGGCAGCATCAGCGAGGCCTTCCTCCTCGAAGCGAACCTCATCAAGCAGCACCGGCCCCGCTACAACATCCGTCTCAAGGACGACAAATCGTATCCGTACGTGAAGGTCACGCTCGGCGAGGACTTCCCGCGGATCCTGCGGACGCGCACGCTCGGTGACCGCGCGGCCCGCTACTTCGGTCCGTTCGCGAACGCGAAGGCGGTCGACGAATCGCTCGACCTGCTGCAGAAGCTCTTTCCGTACCGCACCTGCAAGCTGACGATCGTCGCGGGCGACGACGGGCGCGGGCGCACCGTGCCGCCGTCAGCCCTACCCGGCGGCCGCCCGTGCCTGCTGTTCCACCTCAGGCGCTGCACCGCGCCCTGCGTGGGGAACACGACGAAGGACGACTACCGCACGACGATCGACAAGAGCGTGCTCTTCCTCGAGGGACGCTACGAGACGCTCGCGCGCGACACGCGCAAAGAGATGCAGCAGGCCTCGGACGCGCTCGCGTTCGAGCGCGCGGCCACGCTGCGCGACCGGCTCGCCGCGATCGAGCGGACCCTGGACCGCCAGGAGGTGCACGCGTACAAAGGCGACGACTTCGACGTCCTCGCCGCGGCGGTCTCGGAAGGGGACGCGGTCGTCCAGGTGTTCCGCGTGCGCGACGGCACGATCGTGAGCCGGGACCACTTCGCGCTCGAGGGCTCCGAGGGCGCCGCGCCGGCCGACGTGCTCGGGTCCTTCCTCCGCCAGCACTACGCGACCGCCGCGGCCGTGCCGCCGGAGATCGTCGTCCCGACGCCGGTCGCGGACGCCGAGGGGTTCGTTGTGTTCGCGAGCGAACGGCGCGCCGGTCCGGTCCGGCTGCTCGTGCCGCAGCGGGGCAAGAAGCGCCACCTCGCGGAGCTCGCGGCGCGTAACGCCGAGGACGCGCTCGAGCAGGAGCGGGTCCGTTGGCTCGCCGACCGTGGCAAGACCGACACCGCGCTCCGCGAGCTCGCGGAGGCGCTGGGGCTCGACGGCCCGCCGAAGCGGATCGAGTGCTACGACGTGAGCCACGTGCAGGGCACGAGCGTGGTGAGCTCGATGGTCGTTTTCGAGGACGGGCGCGCGGCGAAGCACGCGTACCGCCGGTTCCGCGCGAAGGTCGGCGACCGCAACGACGACTTCGCCAACATGCGCGACACGCTGCGCCGGCGGTTCCAGCGGTCGGTCAACGACGGCGACGGCTGGCCGATCCCGGACCTCGTGATCCTCGACGGCGGCAAGGGCCAGCTCTCCGCCGGGCAGGCCGCGCTCTCCGACGCGGGACTGTTGCGGGTACCGATCGCCGCGCTCGCAAAGGAGCGCGAGGAGCTGTTCGTGCCGGCGCGGCCGGATCCGATCCTGCTGCCGCGCACGTCGCAAGGCCTCTACCTCGTCCAGCGCATCCGCGACGAGGCGCATCGCTTCGCCGTGACCTATCACCAGAACGTGCGCGCGAAGCGCGCCGTCCGCAGCGTGCTCGACGACGTCGACGGCGTCGGTCCGGCGCGCAAGCGCGCCCTGCTGCGCCGCTTCGGGAGCGTCCGCGGCATCCGTGAGGCCTCCCTGGACGAGCTCGCGAAGGTCGCCGGGGTGGGGCCGGCGCTCGCGGGGCGGATCAAGCAAGCCGTGGAGAGCTAGCCGCTTGGTGAGCGAACTCATCGTTTCGCATCTTCGGCTACATATCGCTCAGTTTGCCTTGACATTCCTTTAGGCGGGAGCGCATCTTCGATTCGTGGCGAACCCGGTGATCGCGCGGTGCCCCATCTGCAGCGAATCCCTCCGTGTCACGCGCCTCGAGTGCGAGAGCTGCGGCACTCGTCTCGAGGGCTCCTTCGTCCTGGGTCGTTTCCACCAGCTCACCGGGGAGCAGCTCGAGTTCCTCGAGACGTTCATCAAGGCGCGCGGCAACTTCAAGGACGTCGAGCGCGAGCTCGGGATGAGCTACCCGACGGTCCGCTCGCGTCTGGATGCGATGATCCGCGCGCTCGGGTTCCCCTCGCAGGCCGAGCCGGACCGCGAGGCCGAGCGGCGCAAGGAGATCCTCCGCGAGCTCGCGGAAGGAAAGATCGCGGCCGACGACGCCGCGGCGCTTCTCGAGGGGCAGCCGACCTCATGAGCGGGGAGCCGCGCGACTGGAGCGAGGAGCGTCCGGCGCACGACGACCGCGGTGACGACGCCCGGAGCGATCACCGCGACCCGGACCGCGACCAGCGACAGTCACAGCGAGACCAGCGCCACGCCGAGCGCGAGGCCCGCTGGGCGGAGCGATCCGCGCGCCGCGCCGAACGCGCCGCGCGGCGGCACCTGCACTTCCAGACGCACGGCATCGGGATCGGTGTCGATCCGGACGAGATCGCGCGCTCGGTCAGCTCGGCGTTTCTCGGCGACGACGTCGGCGGCGAGACGCACGAGGAGACGGTCGAGCGCACGTTCGCGATCGACGGCATGGCGCGGCTTCGCGTGAACAACGTCTCCGGCGAGACGAACGTGCGCACGGGCCCGGCCGGTGAGGTCAAGGTCGTCGCGCGCAAGGTCGTGCGCGGGACGAGCGCGGATCGTGCGAAGCGCCTCCTGGAGAACGTCGAGCTCCGCATCGAGCAGCAGGGCAACGAGGTCCGCGTCGCGCCGCGCCTCTACGAGCAGGAGCGGGGTTGGCTCGACATGTTCCGCGGTCCGCGGTTCCGCGTCGACTTCGAGATCACCGTCCCGCGCGAATGCGGCATCGAGGCGCAGACGGTGAGCGGCGACCTGAGCATCGCGGGGACACGCGGCCCGCTGCACGTCGGCAGCGTGTCGGGCGAGGTCGAGCTGAGCGACGTGCAGGGCCCGCTGCGGCTCAAGACCGTGAGCGGCGACGTGGACTGCCGCGACTACGTCGGCCACGTCGAAGGAAGCTCCGTGAGCGGCGACGTCACCATCCGCCCCGCGCGGGTCCGCTCGATCCGCTTCGAGTCGGTGAGCGGCGATCTCTCGATCGAAGGCGAGCTCGAGGCCGGCCAGGAGCATCGCCTGAAGACGATCAGCGGCGACGTGGAGCTCGCTCTGGCCTCGCCGTCGGCGACGATCGAGTTCCGCACCAACAGCGGCGACGTCACGTGCGACATCGGCGGAGCCCGGATCGTCCGGGAAGGGCGCAAGGACAAGACCATCGTTCTCGGTGAAGGCCGCGCGCGCGTCAGCGTGAAGTCGGTCAGCGGCGATCTCACGATCACGTCCGCCTTCGCGGCCGCGGACACGGCGTCCAACGCCTCGCGGCCCGAGCCGGCGTCGGAGACGATGACGGCGGACGTGGAGCGGACCGAGCCCATGCCGCCGCCCGCCGGAACCGCCGTCCGCGCGGTACTCGAGCGGCTCGCCCGCGGCGAGCTCTCGGTCGAGGACGCCGCAGCGGAGCTCGACGCGGCACGCGGCCGGTAAGCCATGCCGAGCGAAGAGGGGAAGCAGGTCCTCGCGCTCCTCGCCGAAGGCAAGATCGACGTCGACCAGGCCTACCGGCTCCTCCGCGCGCTCGGGGACATCGGTCTGGTGGCCGCTGCCCCCCGAGAACCCCCCGCCCGGCCCCCCGGCTCCCGGGCGACAGGGGGATCCTCGGGGGGCGAAGCCCCCCGGACCGGCGGACGCATCCTGCGCATCCGCGTGACCGAAGACGGCGAGCAGAAGGTCAACGTCGCGATCCCCCTCGCGATCGCGCGGATCGGCAAGATGAAGCTCGCGTCGAGCGCGCTCGTGCGCGGCCATCTCGGCAAGTTCGGCGTCGACCTCGACGAGCTGCTCCGGACCGTGGATTTCCCGGGCAAGATCGTCGACATCACCGACGACGACGATCGGGTGGAGATCTTCGTCGAATGACCGCGACGGCCGCGGAGCCCGCGGTCGACGCGCGCGGCCTCGTGAAGGTCTTCGAGCGCGGCCGGCGGACCTTCTGGCAGCGGTTGCGAGGCGAGCCCGATCGGCGCGAACGCTTCCACGCCGTCGATGGCATCGATCTCCGCGTCGAGCGCGGCGAGATCTTCGGCCTGCTCGGTCCGAACGGCGCCGGCAAGACGACGACGATGAAGATGCTCGCGACGCTCCTCATCCCGACGAGCGGGACGATCAGCGTCCTCGGCATCGACGTCCTCGCGCGGCCGCGTGACGTGCGTGCCCGTCTTGGCGCGATGCTCTCGGGCGAGCGGAGCCTCTACTGGAAGCTCACGGCTCGGGAGAACCTCGAGTACTTCGCCGCGCTCTACCACGTCCCGCCGCGCCAGACGCGCGCGCGGATCGACGACGCGCTCACCTCCGTGAAGCTCCTCGATCGCGCGGACGACTACGTCGAGCGGTACTCGACCGGCATGCGGCAGCGGCTCGCCCTCGCCCGCGCGCTCCTCCCCGACCCGCCGCTCGTGATCCTCGACGAGCCGACCGTGGGGCTCGATCCGCAGGCGGCGCGCGACCTCCGGGCTCGCGTGCGCGAGCTGCGCTCGCAGGGGCGCACGGTCCTCCTCACCACGCACTACATGGAGGAGGCCGACCAGCTCTGCGACCGCGTCGCGATCATCGATCACGGCCGCATCGTCGCCCTCGACACGCCGGGTGCGCTCAAGCGGACGATCCGCGCTGAGGAGGTCGTGCGTCTTGAGATCGGCCTCGCCGACGACGGCGCCGCCGTCCTCGAGCGGCTCGGCCGTTCGGCCACGGTCGCCCGCAGCGAGCGCCACAACGGGACCCTCGCGGTCACCGCTCACTGCGCATCAGCCCGAGACTTCGTCCCCGCCGCGTTCGACGCGGCACGGTCCGCGGGGGCGACGATCCAGCACGTCGAGGTCGTCCCGGTGACGCTCGAAGACGTCTTCATCTCGCTCACCGGCCGCGCGCTCCGGGAATGAGCCTGCTCGCCGCGGACGCCCGCGCGTTCGTCGCCGCCGCGCGGAAGGAGCTCCGGATGTGGCGGCGCTACCCCCTGTTCATCCTGGGCCTGCTCTTCTGGCCGATCGTGCTGCCGGCGACCTGGGTCCTCATGGGCCAGGCGTACTCGGGAGGCGGCGACGCCCGCGCCCTCGCCGCGTTCGCCGAACGCGCCGGCACGACGGAGTTCGCCGGCTTCGTCTTCGTCGGCTACGCGATGTACATGTGGCTGTCGAATCTGCTCTGGGGGCCGGGCACGGCGCTTCGCCAGGAGCAGATCCGCGGCTCGCTCGAGGCGGTCTTTCTGACGCCGACGTCGCGGCTCGTCGCTCTCTTCGCGCCACCGATCTCCCATCTGCCCTTCTCGTTGCTGAATTTCGTGACGATGGGTCTCACCCTCTGGCTTGTCTTCGGCATCGTGCTGCCCCTTGGGCCGGTCCTCGAGGCGACGGTCGTCATCGCGATCGGGATCCCGTCCATGTACGCGATCGGCTCGCTCTTCGCCGCGTCGGTCCTCCGGTTCGGCGAGACGGGACCGATCGTCCAGCTGGTGCGCGGCACGTTCGTCCTCGCCTGCGGCATCACGTTCCCGCTCGTCATGCTGCCGGGATGGGCGCAGGCGGGCGCGGCGCTGCTGCCGCCGACGTACATCGTCGCCGACATCCGCACCGTCCTCTTCCGCGGCGTGGGCCTCGGCGGGATCGCGGTCGATCTCGTTCTGCTCCTCGCGTTCGCCGGGCTCATCACGCTCCTCGCCGTCTGGGTCTTCCGCATCCTCGAGACCAGCGCGCGCCGACGCGGGACGCTCGGCTCGTACTGATGGGCGAGCTGCTGGCCGAGCTCCGCGCCGGCCTCGCGATCGCGCGGAAGCACGTCGTCACGATGACCCGCTATCGCGTTGCGATGATCTCGATGATCTTCATCCCGCTCTATCAAGGCGTCATCCCCGCCTTCCTCTTCGGCGCCGCGTTCGCGGTCGGCGGGCGCTCCCTCGGGCTCGCCTCTTCGATCGGCACCGACAACCTCGCCGGCTTCATCTTCCTCGGCGGCGTCGTCAGCGGGATGATCGCGACGGCCTTCTGGGGCATGGCGATGAGCCTGCGCAACGAGCAGGACGCCGGCACGCTCGAGCCCTCGTGGCTCACGCCCTCGACCCACGAGACCTTCGTGATCGGCCGCGCGATCGGTGGCTCCGTCCTCTTCCTCCTGACACAGATCGCGCTCTTCGCGATCGGCATGCTGTTCTTCGGGCTGCGCTTCGACATCGGTATCCTCCGCGCCATCCCGGCGGTCCTCCTGGCCCTTCTCTCGATGGTCGGCGTCGCGTACGTGCTCGCCGCGCTCGTCCTGCTCCTCAAGGAGGCCAACTTCTTCATCGACGCGACGAACTACCTCTTCTCGATCGCGTCCGGCACGGCGTTCCCGGTGACGCTGCTCCCCGGCGTCTTCCAGCCCGTCGCGCTCGCGCTCCCGACGACGTACGCCATGGACCTCCTGCGCCACGACGCGATCGGTACGCGGACGCTCTTCGACCCGGTGGTCGAGTACGTCGTCCTGATCGCCCTGACGGCGATCGCGTACCCGCTCGGCCGCTGGGTGTTCGCGCGAGCGGACCATGTCATGCGCGTGCGCGGAACCGTCGCGCAGTATTAGCGACTACTCTGTAGCGCCGGATGGGCATCCTGCTGCGCGCGGTCATCAACGCCGTAGCCATCTTCGTCGCCGTCTACCTGCTGAAGCCCGGCATCAGCTGCTGCGATAAGACCTACGGCTTCGGCGATCTCGATCCGTACGTCGGCTACCTCATCGCCGGTCTCGTGCTGGGCCTTCTCAACGCGTTCGTCCGGCCGATCCTCGACCTCCTCGCGGCGCCGATCACGTGCCTCACGCTGGGCATCTTTCACCTCGTGATCAACGCGATCATGCTCTGGATCCTGTCGTTGGTGCCCATCGGGTTCCACGTGAACGACATCCTCACCGCGATCATCGCCGCGCTCGTGATCTCGGTCGTGAGCTTCGTCCTCTCGCGCTTCATCCCGACCTAGAGCGAGTGGCCGAGAGCGACCGCCCCGACCTCGTCGTCGTCACCGGTCTCTCGGGCTCCGGAAAGTCGCAGGCGGTGAAGGCGTTCGAGGACCTCGGCTACTACACGCTCGACAACCTGCCGCCCGCGCTCATGCCGCAGGCGCTCGACATCAGCCGGAAGGGCGGCCACGAGCGCGTGGCCTTCGTGATCGACGCGCGGAGCGGCGCGCTCTTCGCCGAAGCGAGCGCCGCGCTCGACACGCTCGCGCGCAACGGGACGAAGGCGCACGTGCTCTTCTTCGACGCGTCCGACGAGGTCCTGCTCCGCCGCTACAGCGAGACGCGCCACCGGCACCCACTCGAGCAGTCTGGCGGCGTCCAGCCGTCGATCGATGAGGAGCGCCGCGTGCTCGTGGACCTCCGCGAGCGCGCCGATCGCGTCATCGACACGACGTACCTCACGGTGAAGGACCTTCGCGACACGCTGCATTCGCTCTACGGCGCCGGTCCGAGCGGGATGCTCGTGCACGTCACGAGCTTCGGGTACCGCTACGGCCTTCCGCCCGCGGCCGACCTCGTCTTCGACGTGCGCTTCATGGACAACCCGTTCTACATCCCCGAGCTGCGCCCGCTCACCGGAAGCGATCCGCAGGTGCGCGAGTACGTGTTGCGGCACCCGGCGACGAAGGCCTTCCTCGGCCACGTCGTGCCGCTCCTGCGCTTCGCGCTGCCGAGATATGAAGAGGAGAAGAAGGCGCGCCTCGGTCTCGCGTTCGGCTGCACCGGTGGACGGCATCGTTCGGTCGTCATCGCCGACGAGGTCGCGCGCGCCGTCAAGGAGTTCTGGCCCGGCGAGATCGAGGTCGAGCATCGCGACCGCGACCGGGCCGAAGTGACCACCTAGTGCGGGCGCGGCTCGTCGTCGGCAACTGGAAGATGAACCCGCCGACGATCGAGGACGCGGTCGAGCTCGCGCGCGCCGTCGCTGCCCTCCCGCGGTCCTCGGCAAAGCTGGGGATCGCCCCGCCCGCGGTCGCCCTCGCCGCGGTCGCGGACGCCGTGCGCGGCCGCGACCTCGCCGTGTTCGCCCAGGACGTGCACTGGGAGGAGAAGGGCGCGTTCACGGGGCAGATCTCGGCGACGATGGTCCGCGGCCTCGCCGAGGGCGCGATCGTCGGACATTCCGAGGTCCGCCGCGATCAGGGCGACGACGACGTCCGCGTCGCCCGAAAGCTCGCGCGCGCGGTCGCCGCCGGCTTGCGCCCGATCCTCTGCGTCGGCGAGAGCGAGGCCGAGTTCGTCGCCGGCGAGAGCACGAACGTCGTCGCGCGCCAGATCTCGGCGGATCTCGCGGCCCTCGTTCGCGGCTCCGTCGGACGGCTCGTCGTCGCGTACGAGCCGATCTGGGCGATCGGAACGGGCCGTCCCGCCACAGGCGCGCATGCGACCGCCGCGGCGCGCGCGATCCGCACGGCGCTTCGTGGGATGGACGTCGACGCCGACGCCGTTCCGGTGCTCTACGGCGGAAGCGTGAGCGCAAAGTCCGTGGTCGAGTTCGCGCGCGCCGACGGTATCGACGGCGCCCTCGTCGGAGGCGCGTCGCTCGATCCAGACGAGTTCGGCGCGATCGTCCGCGCGTTCACGTGAGCACGCGCGGCGCGCGCTATCGCCCGGTCGTGCTGTGCGTCTTGGACGGATGGGGGATCGCCCCCGATGGACCGGCGAATGCCGTGACGCGCGCGAAGACGCCGCGGCTCCGCGCGCTGCGGGAGCGCTCCCCACACGCGACGCTCGAGGCGAGCGGCCGGGCTGTCGGACTGCCGGACGGGATCATGGGGAACAGCGAGGTCGGCCATCTCACGATGGGCGCCGGGTACGTCCAGTACCAGGAGCTCGTGCGCATCAACGACGCGATCGACGACGGCTCCTTCTTCACGAACGGCGCGCTGCGCGGGGCCTGCGCCGCGGCTCGCGCTCACGGGACGCTCCATCTCATGGGCCTTCTCTCCACCGGCGGAGTGCACGCGGACCTGAGGCACCTGAACGCGCTCGTCGAGCTCGCGCTGCGCGAGGACGTCTCGAAGGTCGCCATCCACGTGTTCCTCGACGGCCGCGACATGCCGCCGCGGAGCGCGCTGGAGCTGCTCCCCAGGGTGAAGGGGCGCATCGCCACGATCCACGGCCGCTACTACGCCATGGACCGCGACAAGCGCTGGGAGCGGATCGAGCGCTCGTATCGCGCGATCGTCGACGCCGACGCGCCGAGCGTGGCGACGGCGGAGGACGCCGTCCGCGCCTGCTACGCGCGTCCCGACTGTCGCGACGAGCTACTCGAGCCGCGCGTCGTCGGCGCGGGCGCGCCGATCGCGGACCGCGACGCCGTGATCTTCTTCAACTTCCGTCCGGACCGCGCGCGTCAGCTGACGTGGGCGCTCATGCAGCCGGACTTCACCGGGTTCGTCCGCGCACGCGTGCCGCGCGATCTCACCTTCGTGAGCTTCACCGAGTACAAGGTCGGCCTCCCGAATGTCCTCGTCGCGTTCATGCCGCAGGAGGTCGTGCCGATGGCCGGGATCCTCGCGGAGGGCGGCCTCACCCAGTTCCACACCGCCGAGACGGAGAAGTACGCGCACGTGACGTACTTCTTCAACGGCGGGCGCGAGGCGCCGTTCGCCGGCGAGGACCGCGAGCTGGTGCCCTCGCCGAAGGTGGCGACCTACGACCTGCGGCCGGAGATGAGCGCGGCCGGCGTCGCGGCGGCGTTCGTGAACGCGGCGCGGAGCGGCAAATACGACTTCGCGATCGTGAACCTTGCGAACCCCGACATGGTCGGCCACACCGGAGACTTCGCGGCCACGGTCCAGGCGATGGAGACGACGGACGCGGCGGTCGGGGAGATCGTCGACGCGACCCTCGGGGCGGGCGGCTGCGTCATCGTGACCGCGGACCACGGCAACGCCGAGGAGATGGCGTTCCCCGACGGCGGCGCGAACACGCAACACACCACCAACCCGGTGCCCGCGATCTTCGTGGCCAAGGACGCCGAACGCTGGGCGATGCACGACGGCGAGCTCAAGGACATCGCGCCGACTCTCCTCACGCTGCTGGGTCTGCCCGTCCCGCCCCGCATGACCGGGCACACGCTGCTCGAGCCGCGCGCGTGAGCGTCGCCTCGAGCGCGTACGTGCCCGCGTCCGTCGCGCGACGCGCGCTCGTCGCCTGGTCGGCGTATGCCCTGGTCGCGTGGATCATCGCGGTGGCCGCGCTCGCGCGCTGGCTTTGGGCGGTGACGCTCGATGGCCCGGTGATCTACGGCGAGGGGGCGGTCGCACACGCGGCGATCCTCGCCCGCGACCGTCTCGAGTACACGGTCGGCGCGCGCTTCGGCGACGTCCCGCCTCTGTTCACCGCCGCGAACTATCCGCCCCTCTATTTCCACATCGCGGGGCTTGGCGACCCGTTCCTCGTCGGCCGGGCGATCAGCATCGTCGCGACGGTCGCGGTGGCCGCCGCGATCGGCTGGCGCGCGCGCACTGGCGGCGCGCTCGTCGCCGGCGCGCTCGCCGCCGCGTGGCTCGCGTCCTTCCCGGTCGCGGTGTGGGGCGCGGCGGTGAAGCCCGACCTCGTCGCACTCGCGCTTACGGTCGGCGCGGTGCTCGCGCTCAGCGCACCTCGCCTCGCCGACGGTCCGCTCGTGGCCGGCGCGCTTCTCGGCCTCGCGGTGACCGCGAAGCCGACCGCGGGACTGCCCGCGCTCGCGCTCGCGGTGGCGATCGTCATGCGGGGCGACCCGCTCGGCTTCCTGCGCTACGTAGCGGCCGGCGTCGGCGCCGCACTCGCGGTCGGCTTCGCGACGCGCCTTCCCGACAAGGCCATGTACCTGCACGTCGTCGACTGGAACGCGCTCGCGTGGACGCCCGAGCAGGCCGTGCTCCTCGTCCTCGTGGCGATCCTGACGATCGGCGTCCCGGTGCTCTTCGCTCTCGTACTGCGAGCGGGACCGGGCCCGGTCCTCGCGTATCTCGCCGGAGCGGCGGCGATCGTCGTGCTCGGCGGTCGTGAGGGCGCGACGATCAACTACCTGCTCGACCTCGCGGCCGCCGCGTCGTGCGCGCTGGCGACGATCGCGCCTCGCCTCCGCGCGAGCGCGATCTTTCCGGCCGTCGCGGCGGTACAGCTCGTCGTGGCGGTCGTGCTCCTCGATCCGTTCGGGGTCGTTCCCGGCCGGGCGGCGAGCACGGGGGCATGGAGCGATCCCGGGCGTGTCGCGCTCGTGCGCTCGTTGCCGAGCGGGCTCGCTCTCGTCGAGGACTCGGGACTGCTCATCGCGACCGGACGCGAGCCCGCGGTCGACGACCTCTTCTTGTGGTCGCGGCTCGCGGAGCGCGGCGGCTTCTTCCTCGAGGCCGAGCGCGTCCTCGGCGCGGCCCGCGACCGTCGGTTCGTGGTCGTCGTGAGCGAGACCGACCTCGAGCGCATCGACACGGCGCCCGCCTACGAGCGGCAGCGTTGGGCCGCTTCGCTGGTACGCGCCGTCCTCGAGGGCTATCGCCTCGACCGTCACGAGGGAGCGCTCTGGACGTACGTCCCGCGGTGATCCCGGCATACACTGGACGCTCCGATGGATCTCCTTCAGGTCGCGCAGGTCGTCATTGCCATCGCGGTCGGGACATCGATCCTCCTGCAAGCCCGCGGGACGGGGCTGTCGTCGACCTTCGGTGGTGAGTCCACCGCGTACCGGAGCCGTCGCGGACTCGAGCGCACGCTGTTCCGCCTCACGATCGTGCTCATCGCCGTGTTCGTGATCATCTCCTTGATTGGCGCGCGCCAGACCAACGTCGGCTAAATGACCGCGCGCGACAAGTTCATCGTCGTCGCGCTCCTCACGTTGATGGTCGTCGTCAGCGTCGTGACGATCGCCATGGACACGCGCGAGGCGCGCGTCGTCCCCGCGTATGGCGGCACGTACGTGGAAGGCGTCACCGGCGTGCCGCAGTACCTCAATCCGGTGATCGCCGCGACCGACGTCGACCAGGACATCGCGCGCCTGGTGTTCAGCGGCCTCACGCGGTTCGATCGCGACGGCGCGATCGTCGCGGACCTCGCCTCGACGTTCCGCACGGAGACGGAGGGCAAGGTGTGGACGTTCGAGATCCGTCCGGACGCGATGTGGCACGACGGCCAGGACGTCACCGCCGACGACGTCGTCTACACGGTCAAGCTGCTCCAGGACCGCGCGTATGTCGGTCCATACGCCGACGCCTTCCGCGGCGTGACCGTCGAGCGGGTCGGCGCCAAGACCGTCCGGTTCACGCTGCCGGACGTCTACGGCCCGTTCGCGGCGAGCACGACCGTGCCGATCCTTCCGTCCCACATCCTCGGCGGCGTCCCGTACGGCGAGCTCGCGCGACAGCAGTTCAACGTCCACCCGATCGGGACGGGGCCCTTTCGGGTCATGGACGTCGACCTCCGGCAGATCGTCCTCGGCCGCAACGAGGACTTCTACCGCACGAGACCGGCGCGTCCCCGGGCGTACCTCGAGCGCGTGATCCTCCGGTTCTACCCGGATCCGAGCGAGGCCTTGCGGGCGCTGGCCCGGGGTGAGATCGACGGGGTCGCCGGTCTCAGCACCGGGGACGCCGAGCGCGCTCGCACCCTGAAGAGCGTCGTCCTGTACAGCATGCCGACGAACGACTTCGTCGCGCTGTTCCTCAACGTCCGCCCCGATCACGCCGTGTTCCGCGACCGTGCTGTCCGCCAGGCGATCGTGACCGCCATCGACCGCGGCCGCGTCCTCCAGCTCGCGACCGACGGACGCGGGACCGTGGCCGACGAGTTCGTCCCCCCGACCTCGTGGGCGTACGTGAAGGACGTCCGGAAGTACACGTACTCGGTGGAGGACGCCAATCGGCTCCTGGAGGACGCCGACTGGAAGGACCGCGACGGCGGCGGTATCCGCGAGAAGGGGGGCGTGAAGCTCGCCTTCGGGATCAGCACGTCGGGCGAGCCGTCGCGCGTCGCGGCCGCACGACAGATCGCCAGCGACCTCAACGCGATCGGCATGAAGGTGGAGGTGCACTCACAGCCATTCGCCGAGCTCGTGGAAGCGACGGCCCGGCAGCGGACGTTCGACGCGCTCCTCGTCGGGATCTCGGTGTCCGGCGATCCCGATCCGTACTCCTTCTTCCATTCGACCGAGGCCAGCGATCCCGGGCACAACTTCTCGGGGTACTCGACCTTGCCGATCGACCGCAACCTGGAGGCGGCGCGGCGCACCATCGACGAGGGGGCGCGCCGCGAGCTCTACGCACCGATCTTCCGCACGATCGCCGACGAGGTGCCGGTCGTGTACCTGTACTTCAGCGACTACCTCTACGCGCAGGACCGCGCGGTGCAGGGGCTGCGCATCGCGCCGCTCACCGACCCCCGCGAGCGGTTCTGGAACGTCGAAGACTGGTACGTGCGCACGCAACCGAAGCGCTGACGACTCCTGTCGTCACTTTTGACGACAGATTTGGTCACTTTTGACGACAGCGCTGCACTATGCGCGGGGTCGGTTTCATGAGTTCATGTTCGAGTGGAAGAGGGACGTCCTGCGCCAGATCAGAACGCCAGCGGGCCTCAACGGATCGTCAACCGGCCTGGTCGATACAAACGTGGGAAGCCGATCGACCACGACAATCGGGTCGGCGGTTTTCGGCGGCTCGTAGCGACCTGGTCCGATGAGATGGCGTACGTGGTCGGTCTTATCGCGACCGATGGTTGCCTTTCGAAAGACATGCGGCACATCACTCTGACAAGTGGCGACCTTCAGCTCGTCGAGACCTATCTCGCCACGCTCGGCCGGCCGATACGGTACCGGACCGACCTTCGTGGCAAGGCGCCTGTCTACGACGCGATCTTCAGCGACGTGGAGCTATTCGACTGGCTACTCTCGGTGGGTCTGCAACCCCGAAAGAGCCTGGTGCTTGGCGCGATCGATGTCCCCGACCCGCACCTTGCGTCTCTCGTCCGAGGTCTTCTCGATGGCGACGGAACGATCAGCGTCTTCACGCATGCTCCGACGCGTCGGCGGTATCCGAACTATCTCTATGAACGGCTCGGGATAACGTTCAACTCGGCGAGCTCGTCTCACATCGAGTGGCTCAGGTCGCGCCTTCTCGCCGCTTACGGCGTAAGAGGCTCGATCCAGATGTGGCGAAAAGAGGGTAGGCACGATCAATACAAGCTGCGGTATGCGAAGTACGCGTCGATCTTTCTGCTGAATCGTCTCTACCACGATGCCGGTGCGCCGCGACTTGAACGCAAATGGCGCATTTGGTCGGACTTCGCTGCCAGGACCGGCTGTGCGGAAGGAGGGATTTGAACCCTCACGTCCTTGCGGACATAAGCTCCTGAAGCTTACGCGTCTACCGTTCCGCCACTCCCGCGCGAGATCCTCATTGTAGCGAACGAGCGAGATCGGATCTGACTTCCTACCATCGCCCATCGTGCGTAACACGGCCGACGTCGTCATCATCGGCGGCGGGATCGTCGGCGCGTCCATCGCGTACCACCTCACGCGTGCCGGCGTGCGCGACGTCGTCGTGCTCGAGCGTGAGCGTCTCGGCGCCGGCTCGACCGGGAAGAACGCAGGCGGGATCCGGCTGCAGTTCTCGAGCGAGATCAACATCCGCCTCTCGCAACGATCGCTTCCCCGCATCGAGCGTTTCAAAGAGGAAATGGGCATCGACCCGGACTTCCATCAGGTCGGCTACCTCTTCCTCATCACGACGGACGGCGACGCCGCGGCGTTCGAGCGCTCGCTCGAGCTCTGGAAGCGCCTCGGCGTCCCGGCACGCCGCGTCGATCCGACGGAGGCGAAGACGCTCTGTCCCGTCGCGCGTACCGACGACGTCCGCTTCGCCACGTTCTGCGCGAAGGATGGCTACGCGGACCCGTCGAGCCTCCTCAACGGCTACGTCGCGCGCGCCCGCGACGGCGGCGCCGAGTTCGTCGAAGGCGCCGAGGTCGTCGCCTTTGCGTGCGCGGACGGGAAGGTCGCCGGCGTCCGCACGAACCGCGGGGAGCTCAGCGCCCCGACCGTGGTCGACGCCGCGGGCCCGTGGGCCGCGCAGGTCGCGAAGCTCGCGAACGTCGAGCTGCCGATAGCGCCGCTGCGTCGGCACATCTTCGTGACGGACCCGGTGCCCGGGCTCGATGCGGACTTTCCGCTCAGCGTCGAGTTCGCGACCGGGCTCTACGCCCACCGCGAGTCCGGCGGCGTGCTCCTCGGCATGGGGGATCCGACGCAGCCGCCGGGCTTCGACACGAGCGTGAACTGGGACTTCCTTCCGGCGGTGGTCGAGCGCGCGCTGTCGCGCTTCCCGATCCTCGAGCACGCGAAGGTGCGCACCGGCTGGGCGGGCCTCTACGAGGACACTCCCGACAAGCACCCGATCCTCGGTCGAGTTGAGGAGCTCCCCGGCTTCGTGTGCGCCGCCGGCTTCTCGGGCCACGGGATCATGCACGCACCCGCCACGGGCGAGGCCATCGCGGAGCTGATCACGAAGGGGAAGACGACGCTCGACATCGGCGCCCTCGCGGCGTCGCGCTTCCGGACCGGTCAGCTCGTGCGCGAGCACAACGTCATATGAGCGCGCTCCTCTTCCTGCTCATCCTCGACCTCGCGCTCGTCGCCGGCGCGATGCTCCTGCTCTTGCTCGTCATCATCCGCAGGGGTCCGCTCGTCCAGAACCTCGCGCTCGCGATCCTGCTCATCGTCCTCGCCGCCGGCGTGTGGTACACGTCGATCCGAACTCCCCCGACGATCCCCTGAGTACCATCGCCGCGATGTTCACCCGCGACGAGATCAGGCTCACGACGCTCTCGACCTGCGCCGGCTGAGGCGCCAAGCTGGGCCCCGGCCCGCTGGCGCAGGTCTTGCGTCCAATGAGCGAACAGCGCGCACCGAAGGAGCTGCTCGTCGGTCTCGAGACGAGCGACGACGCGGCCGTCTATCTCGTCGCGCCGGACGTCGCGATCGTCGAGACCCTCGATTTCTTTCCGCCCATCGTCGACGACGCGTACGCGTCCGGCGCCATCGGCGCGGCCAACGCGATGAGCGACGTCTACGCGATGGGCGGCGAGGTCCTCTTCGGGCTCAACATCGCCGCCTGGCCGGAGGATCTCTCCCTCGAACAGCTGCAGCGGCTCTTTCAGGGTGCGACCGACAAGTTCGCCGAAGCGGGAGGAGTCATCGCGGGAGGCCACACGGTGATCGATCGGGAGCCCAAGTTCGGCGTCGCCGTGACCGGTCGCGTGCGACCGGACGCGATCCTCCTGAAATCGCGGCTGCGCGCGGGCGACGCGCTGTGGCTCACGAAGCCGATCGGCACGGGCGTGCTCACGACCGCGCACAAGAACGGCGCGCTCGCGCCGGAGGATCTCGCGTCCGTGATCGCGTCGATGGTCGAGCTCAACCGCGGCGCCGCGCGCGCGGCGGTCGCGGCAGGCCTGCACGCGGCGACCGACATCACGGGGTTCGGACTTGCCGGTCACGCCCACGAGATGGCGGAGCGCTCGGCGGTCGGCGTGCGGATCCACGCGAACGCCGTGCCGCTCCTCCCCGGCGCGCGCACCCATGCGGAGCGCGGCATCAGCTTCGGCGGCCTCGAGCGCAATCAGGCCTACTTCGCCGACGGCCGGCGCGTCGGCTTCGACGGCGTGGACGAGGCGGCGCGGACCCTGGCCCTCGATCCGCAGACCTCGGGCGGGCTGCTCGTCGCCGTCCCGGCGGCGCACGCGGACGAATGGGAGCGAGCGCGCGCGGCGAACGGAGTGACCGCGACGAGGATCGGTGAGGTCGTCGGCGGGAGCGGTGTGACCGTCGTCCCGTGACCACCGCGACGGAGCTCGCGGAGGAGCAGGCCGAAGCACCACCGACCCCGAGCCAGCGCGCCGCGGAGCTCGCGCGGATGGATCCGCAGCGAGCGATGCTCGAGCTCGCCTGGCCCGGCATCGTCGGCAATCTCACGAGCACGCTCGGCCAGGCCGCGATCTTCGCGTTCGTGGGCCATCTCGGCGCCGTGGCCACTGCGGCGGTCGGCGCCTCCTGGCAGTTCCTCTTCCTGCTCTTCCCGGTCTGGCGTTCCCTCGCGATCGGGACGATGGCGCACGTCAGCCGACGAATGGGCGAGGGCCGCATCGCGACGGCGGCCGACGTGACCCGGCAGTCGCTCGTCCTTGGGGCCGTCGCGGGGCTCGCCTTCGGCGTGTTCTTCGTCGTGTTCGCCCGGCCCCTGCTCACGCTGATCGGCGCGACCGACGAAGTCGCGGCCATCGGCGTGCCGATCCTCGCGATCGTCGGGGGGACCAGCCTGTTCACGACCGTCTGGTACATCGGGGTCTCCGCGATGAGCGCGGCCGGCGATACCCGGACGCCGATGTGGATGGCCGTGCTGTCGGCGGTGCTCGGCGTGCCGCTCGGGTACCTCTTCCTCATCGTGCTGGCGCTCGGCCCGATCGGCGCGGCCTACGCGTCCGTGCTCGACAGCGCCGTGGTGTGCGTCGTCGTGCTTGCGCTCCTGTGGCGCGGCCGGGCGGGGTTGACGATCGCCGGGGGCTCGTGGCGCCTCGATCCCCAGCTCGTGCGCTCGGTGATGTCGGTGAGCCTGCCGTCCGCGGCGGAGAGCTCGCTCTTCAGCATCGGGATCCTGTCGCTCTCGGGGTACGCGTTCCGTCTCGGAACGAACGCCTCCGCCGCCCACCAGATCGTGAACCAGGTCGAGGGCTTCTCGTTCCTTCCGTGCATCGGATTCTCCGGCGCGGCGAGCGCGCTCGTCGGTCAGGCGCTCGGGATGGGCGAGCCGGCGCGCGCGATGCGCTCCGGCTGGATCGCGGTGAAGCTGTCGATGCTCTGGGCGACCGCGGCGGGCGTCGCCTTCGTCGTGCTCGCGCGCCCGCTCCTCGGGATCTTCACGAGCGACGGCGCGGTGGTCGACGCCGGCGTCGGCGCGCTCATCGTGATCGGCGTCGTGCAGCCCGCGCAGGCGGCGATCTTCGCGCTCGGCGGCTCGCTCCGCGGCGCAGGAGACACGCGCTTCCCGCTCATGGCGTCGATCGTGAACTGGCTCGCGGTCCGCTTGCCGATCGCGTACGTCCTCGCGTTCCCCGTGGGCCTCGGCCTCGCGGGGATCTGGCTCGCGGTGGCGGTCGATTACGTCGTCCGCGCGGCATTGCTGACGTGGCGATTCAGGAGCGGAGCGTGGCAACGGGTGAGGGTCTGAGATTCGCGTCGGTGCCCAGGGCGGGACTTGAACCCGCACGCCTTATTCAGGCATGAGCCCCTCGAACTCACGTGTTTACCAATTACACCACCTGGGCGAGAGATCCAATTCTAACTCA
>Ga0209689_1000403_pt1 | contig 29337 bp, 23 predicted proteins | sample GraSoiAngelo_149_FD_187119 | JGI IMG/M metagenome (GOLD analysis project Ga0209689, IMG submission 187119) | Grasslands soil microbial communities from the Angelo Coastal Reserve, California, USA - 14_1009_09_30cm (SPAdes) (version 2) | ecosystem: Environmental > Terrestrial > Soil > Grasslands ... | reverse complement strand
AGCATTACAGCTTGCTTCGGAGTCAGCGATGTTTCAATTCGCATCAGTCGTTTTTGTTTGAGCATAAGGGATCTGCCGGATTTTGTTCCGCAAAATCAAAGCTGTCATCCTGCTCGAAGGGCAGCTTAGTTGACTGCGAGGGGGTCGCGACGGCGGTTTCCAGCGCAGCCAGTCGCTCCTCGAAAGAGCTCTTTTCAATCGCGCTCAGAAGGATGCCAGAGAGATAGCCGATGGCATTAGAGACCCGCAGATCGAGCTCTCCGCGCCGAACCTGGTTGATGGTCTCGCCGAGTAGCTCGACCACCTCTGCCACCGTTTGCAATTGTTTAACGGGTAGATTGGTGGGCAAAACGATCTTCCGGCTGCGAGCAATTCCTCCCGCCTGTCTCGCCGCAGCCCTTTCCTCATAAAGCGCGGGATCGTGGAAAAAGCAAAACTTGGTTCCGGTCCGCGCATTCGCCTTGCATTGCCTTCCGCCTTCGCCCTCATAGGTGCAGCACTTTGTACTCTTCATCTGGTATTTGCCGCAGGTGAGAGCGCTTCTACATAGATAAGGGGGCGCTCGGGCGTTGCCCTCGCGAACCCCAGTTTCCGGTGCCCCGAATGAACCATCAGAAGATTGCTCGGTTCGATAGCGCCTTGGGAGTCGGAAGAGCTTGAAATGCTAGGTTCTGCTGCTTTCGGCAACGCCTCATGCGGCACGCAGGCCCCCGTCGCGTCGCAACAGGTCTATCTCTACCAACCAAGCCGTGATTTGGTTCCATCTCGCAACCGTTTGGGCTACCAAGCTTTTCTTTGGTGGTATTTTTATCCACATTTTGTTGAAAACAAGTAAGTTACGACGGTTGGTAGTGTCCTAATTTAGGACACTGCCCAAATTTTACAAAGCTGAGTACCTCTCGAAGGTTCCCGCCGCCTGCAATTAAGCAGAACTCTTTTCCGTCTAAAACTTCGCCTGGCTCTTGACAATTCTTTGCCCGGGTAGCAGAATCTTGATTGGCGAATAAAAAGCGAAACTAAGTCCGAATTCGCCTGAGGTTCTGTTTCTGCCTCACGTTCCCTGAAATTTTAGAGGCCTATATGTCTTCTGCCCTTTTGTGCGCCGATTTGGCGCTGGATAATCCTTTTGTTTTTGTCCCGCAAGAAAAACCTGATCTGCTTCGCAAGCGCCTCCCCAATCTGTCCAAACTGGCTGGAGTGACTCTCGGCTCACGCCTGGAAATCCGGGGCGCGCCTGAAATTGTCCTCAGCGGCATTCCGGAAATTGACATGCTCAGCGATGGACTGCCACGGGGCTGCCTGACCGAGATCTGCGGTCCGGTTTCTTCAGGTCGCACCAGCGTGCTGCTGGCAGTAATCGCAGCGGCTACGCGGCGTCAGGAAATCTGTGCATTGGTGGACACCAGCGATGCTTTTGATCCCCAGTCTGCGACCTCAGCCGGCGTGGACTTCAAAAGATTGCTGTGGGTTAGGTGCTGCGCTCCTAATTCATACGTAAGAACACGAAATACCAACCGGGAAGATAGCTCTAGTCATGCCAATAATGCCTCTCTGAAAGCCGCAGCTTTAGCTTCTGAGAACAGCAGGAATGAGAGATCAGAAAGTTCTGTCGAGCAGGCCTTGCGGGTTACTGACCTGCTTCTGCAAAGTGGTGGATTCGGATTGGTAGTCATTGATCTCGCAGATGTTCCATTCAAAACCGCACGGCGCATTCCTCTGACTTCATGGTTCCGCTTTCGCCGTGCTGTCGAACACACGCCTACGGTGCTTCTCGTGATCAGCCAGCAATCATGCGCTCAGACTTGTGCTTCCTTGCTGTTGGGGCTGAACGGTATTGAAAAAGTCTTTTCCATGCCGGCGGCTTCAACCTCTGACGCTCCTGCGCATGCACAGCTTCTTCGCGGACTATCAATCAATGCGGAGCTTTTGCGCTCGCGTTTAGAACGTAAACCGGTCCGATCGGTTCATGCTTCTTTCAACACGAAAATGTCCTGGGCAGGATAAGGAATTCAGCGATTGAGGCCCCATGCCTTTTGCCTGCATCTTCGTTCCCGACTTTCCCGCCGAAGCGTTAGTGCGCGCCGAACCAGAGTTGCGTTCTCAAGCCCTGGCTGTGCTCGAAGGCAAGCCGCCACTGCAGAAAGTTTTCGCGCTCAACGAAAAGGCACGGCGGGCGGGCATCGAGCTTGGCATGTCCAAGTTGCAGGTGGAAGCCTGTATCCAAGTACTGCTTCGTTCCCGTTGTCCGCTGCAGGAAGCTGCCGCTCATGCCGCTTTGCTCGACTGTGCCCAGTCATTCTCCCCGCGGGTGGAAGATACCGCGGGTGACACTTTGCTGCTTGATCTCGCTGGACTGGAGTCTTTGTTCGGGCCGTTGCCGAAGATTGCCCGCGATGTTGCGCGCCGCGCATCGGATCTGGGGATTGAGGCCAGTGTTGCCGTTGCCTGGGATCCCAATACTGCCGTACTCGCCGCGCGTGGATTTTCCGGCGTGACAGTTATTCCTGAGGGCGAAGAGGCAGACCGCCTAGGTGGGCTGCCTTTGGACGTGCTGTTTGCAGTGTTTTCTGCACCTGCGCAAAAGAATGACGCGGAACGGTTCCTGGAAACATTGGAGAGATGGGGAGTACGCAATCTGCGATCACTGGCAGCTCTACCGGAAATCGCCATCAGTGAACGTTTGGGACAAGAAGGAGTCCGCCTCCAGCAAATGGCGCGCGGCCGGACTTCTCGGACGTTGGTTCCTTTCGATGCGCCGTTGATTTTCGAAGAAGCCGTTGAATTGGAACATCCGCTGGTGCTCCTGGAGCCGCTCGCCTTTCTGCTGCAACAAATGCTCGATCAGCTTTGCACTCGCCTGTCTGCTCGCGCCCTGGCCATGCAGGAGTTGCGTTTGCAACTTGCATTAGACAGCGGCTGCCATGCGACAGAAGATTTTATTCACGCGCAACCCCGGGAGGAAGGACCCAAGACGTCCGCCCACGCGACTTTATTCACCCGCACGCTCCGCCTTCCGGTCGCCATGCTGGACGCCAAAGTTTTCCTGAAACTATTGCAACTTGATTTGAAAGCACATCCTCCGGGCGCGCCTATCATGAAAATTTATTTGTCCGCGGAACCTGCTCAGCCGCGCCATTCACAAAATGGACTTTTTTTGCCTGCTTCCCCGGTTCCCGAAAAACTCGAACTTACATTGGCTCGGATTTCGCGCATCGTCGGGGAAAATCGAGTCGGCTCGCTTGAATTGCTGGATACACATCGCCCCGAGGCTTTTCATATACAACATTTCGCGCCCAGCGAGTCTCAAGTGCTGAAAGACAGCGCGTTTTTAACCTCTGCGGATAAAACGAATGTCCGAAAGAAGCGGCTTGTGGCACCCTTCAGCAACTCTCAGGGCGAACCACAGAAGCCATATCCAGAAATAAATCAGCAATCGGGCACGGTGACGGCGCTGCGCATTTTTCGTCCCCCGCTGCGAGCGACGGTGGCGCTACGTGACGGCATGCCCGGGCACATTGATTGCTCCAGGCGTAAAGAAGTCCAGGGAGAAATTAACTGGCTGGCAGGCCCCTGGCGTTCGTCAGGCGACTGGTGGGAGCAGGAAGGATGGGCGCGCGACGAGTGGGACATCGCTCTACCAGCCGAGGGCGGCATCGCGCTTTATCGGTTAGTTCGTGATTTGCTCAGCGGCAATTGGTTTGTAGAAGGAACTTATGACTGAAAAAGTTCAGTTCTCAAACGCGAACTGAATTGCTCAATGATTCAATCTCTCAGTGATTCAATGTACGTCGAACTCCATTCCCGCTCTGCGTTCAGCTTCCTGGAAGGCACTTCCCTTCCTGAGGAACTGGTGGCAGCTTGCGCTGGCTTAAACATGTCTGCCATGGCCCTACTTGATCGTGATGGAGTTTATGGCGCGCCACGTTTCCACATGGCGGCAAAGAAAGCAGGAGCCAAGGCACACATCGGGACGGAGGTGACGACCGTTTGTGGGGCGTCTGAGTGCCGTAGTCGTCATCTTGAGCGAAGCAAAGGATCGCTATTCCTGAATGGAAGTTTCCGCCTCCCTTTGCTCATCTCCTCTCGCGTTGGCTATCAAAACCTTTGCCGCCTCATCACCAAGATGAAGCTGCGCGCCAAAAAGGACGAGGGCGCCATCCGGGAAGAGGAATTGGAAGAGCACGCCGACGGCCTTATCTGCCTAACGGGGGGCGACGACGGTCCGCTAGCCGCCGCTCTGGCTCGTGGTGGGTTTGAAGAAGCTCTTCGCCATGTCGACCGCCTGACCCAAATTTTCGGACACAACCATATCTACGTCGAACTTCAGCGCCATTTGCATCGTGATGAGGAAGCACGCAATCGCGCCGCAATCGAAATTGCCCGTTCGCTGCATCTCCCGCTGCTGGCCACTAATGGAGTGTGCTATGCCACTGCAAAGGGGCGCGAACTATGCGATGTCTTCACCGCCCTTCGCAATCACCGCACCTTAGCCACCGCCGGACGCCTCTTGTCGCGCAATTCCGAGCGTTATTTGAAATCTCCGCAGCAGATGGAACAGCTTTTTGCCGATTTACCGGACGCCCTCGCCAACACAACCGAGCTTTCTTCCCGGCTCGAGTTCGAGCTTAGCGATCTGGGATATGAATTTCCCCGGTACCCAGTGCCCGAAGGCGAGACCATGATGTCATTCCTGCGGGAACGCACGCGGGAGGGCTTCCAGCAGCGCTATGGCCGGGCTACGACGGACCTGAAAGGCCGCGCCCGTCGTCAGATTGAGCGCGAACTGGCGCTGATCGAGAAACTCGCTCTCGCGGGATACTTCCTGATTGTGTGGGACATTATTCACTTCTGCCGCGACCAAGGCATCCTGGCCCAAGGCCGTGGCTCTGCGGCCAATAGTGCTGTTTGTTATGCGCTCGGCATCACTGCGGTAGATCCTGTGGGAATGGATCTGTTGTTCGAGCGTTTTCTCTCCGAAGAACGCGGCGAGTGGCCCGACATCGATATTGATTTGCCGAGCGGCGATCAGCGCGAGCGCGCCATCCAGTACGTCTATCAGCGTTACGGCGAGCGCGGCGCTGCCATGACTGCCAATGTCATTACTTATCGCAATCGCATGGCTGCGCGTGAAATGGGAAAGGCCCTTGGCTTTGATCCCGAAACACTCAACAAAATTTCGGCCGCCGTCGCTACCTGGGAGTACAAAGACGCCAACGATGCCCTCGACCATCGCTTCCGCGACGCTGGACTCGACCTCAGGCATCCCCGGCTGCGCAAATATTTCGAGCTTTGCCTGGCGACGCTGGATCTACCACGCCATCTCGGCCAGCACTCCGGCGGAATGGTCATCTGCCAGGGACAACTCGACTCTGTAGTGCCACTCGAACCCGCATCCATGCCCGGTCGCGTAGTCGTGCAATGGGACAAAGATGACTGCACTGACATGAAGATCATCAAGGTGGATCTGCTCGGCCTCGGCATGATGGCCGTGCTGGAAGACTCTCTCCAGCTCATACGCGATAATCACAAGGAGCAGGTAGACCTTGCCCAACTCCCGCAGGACGATCCCACCGTCTACTCTGCTCTTCAGAAGGCCGATACGGTTGGCATGTTCCAGATAGAAAGCCGGGCCCAGATGTCCTGCCTGCCGCGTCTGCGCCCGCAGAATTTTTACGACATTGTGGTGCAGGTCGCCATCATCCGTCCCGGTCCGATTGTCGGACAGATGGTGAATCCTTTTTTAAAGCGCCGTCAAGGACGCGAAACCGTTACCTATCCGCATCCTTCGCTTGAACCTGTGCTGGAGCGCACTCTCGGTGTGCCTCTTTTTCAGGAACAGTTGCTGCGCATGGCGATGATTGCCGCCAATTTCAGTGGAGGCGAGGCGGAAGAATTACGTCGCGCCATGGGATTTAAGCGTTCCGAACAGCGAATGAAGGAGATCGAGGCCAAGTTGCGGGCAGGTATGCAACGCAACAGCATCTCGCACGAAGCGCAGGAGCAGATCATTCTTTCGATAACGTCGTTCGCGCTTTATGGATTTCCGGAGTCCCATGCCGCCAGCTTCGCGCTGATTGCCTATGCCAGTGCTTACTTGAAATGCCACTACCTCGCTGCGTTCACTACGGCGCTGCTGAACAATCAGCCTATGGGTTTTTATCACCCGGCAACGATCGTAACCGATGCCCAGCGGCATGGCTTGAAAGCGCTGCCTATCGACATCAGGAAATCCGATTGGCTGTGTACTCTGGAAGCAGAAGAGAAAGTCCCAAACTCTTTCGCTCTCCGCCTTGGCTTGCGTTACGTTCGCGGTCTGCGGGAAGAAGTTGGGCGGGCGCTGGTCCGCGAACGAAACATTGTCCCGTTCGCCTCCATCCACGATCTGGTTCGACGAGTGCCCGAATTGCGAAAGGCTGAACTGGTCGCACTGGCTGAAATTGGTGCACTGAATCATCTTCAACGCAGAGATAAAGACATAGCCGGCAACGCCTCCACTAAACTTCACCGCCGCGACGCCCTCTGGCAGGTCGAGCGCGCCGTGCGTCGTTCCGGCCCGTTGCTGGAAGAATTGCCTGAACCCGACTCCTCCTCGCCGCTTCTTCCCATGGACCATGAAGAGCGCCTCATCGCGGATTTCCATGGCACTGGACTGACTGTCGGTCCCCATCCTATGGCTTACCGCCGCGCTGAGATGAAAACTCTCGATATTCGATCTGCATGCGAACTCAGTCATATTCCTGATGGAAAGCACGTACGCATCGGTGGATGTGTGATCGCGCGGCAGCGACCTGGAACCGCGCATGGATTCGTGTTCCTCAGCCTGGAGGACGAAACCGGCATTGCCAACGCCATTCTCAGGCCTGATTTACTACAAAAAAACCGTATGCTGGTGACTTCAGAGCGCTTCTTGATGATCGAAGGCATTCTGCAAAATCAAGACAACGTTATTTCAGTAAAGGCCGAACGTGTGTTTCCTCTATCCGTTACCGGCGCTGCAACCACCTCGCATGATTTTCACTAATTTCTCCCTACCGCAGTTTTTAACAAAAAAATAATCTACAACCTCACACAACCACAGCGATTCGGTTTATATTATTTGTATCCGCTAAAAATTAACCTGGGACCCGCGTAAATCTGAGGTCAGCGTGTATGTGGCTCATTCATCAATTCGACCCATTACTTAATCTAGGTATTTGTAAGGAGTACCCTAATATGGCCAGAGCAAAAACCCCACGCACTAACCCCATCAACGGCAGCAAGCAAACGTCCGTACCTACAGAAATACAGTTCACGGCGGACGTGAAGAAGCACGTTGTGCCTATCAATCTGGAAGACGAAATCCGCCGTCGCGCCTATGAACTTTATGAGCAGCGCGGATGTCAATCCGGACATGAGCACGAGGATTGGCTGATCGCGGAGCGCGAGATCCTGTCGCGCTACAGTGAGCAGCAGAGCGCCTAGAAGCCGTTCGATTGTCCTTGTTGTGAGTCAGGCTGGCCTGAACAAATCCATCAGGATTTCCCTGACTGTCCCGCAGCCTGCTGCCGCCACTGCTGGGCTGATTCGAGCGGTTTGGCGCGCCTGCGTATAATCGCTACGCATCGTGCAGGCGTGGCGACCTCAGTTGCCTCTGCCTGAGGTTTCTGAAAAAATAGCTGGTATCGCTCATGCCACAGATAGGCAGTTATGCGCTCTTGCTCGCTTTAGCCATCAGTGGCTATTCCTTCGTGGCGGGATTGATCGCCCTGCTGCACGACGGATCCGAACGATTGGGCGAAACGGCGCGCCGGGCTGGGATCGCGACCTTTGCCGCAGTGGTGCTCGCAGCCGTGGTCCTGGTTACCGCAGCCTTCAGTGACGACTTTTCCATTGCCTACATCTTCCATCACAGCAATCGTGATCTGCCGGCGCCTTACAAGTTTGCTACTCTGTGGTCAGGCCAGGAAGGTTCGCTGCTGTTCTGGTCCTTGCTGCTAGCCAGCTACGGCCTGGTTTTGCGGCTCCGGCACAAAACCGATTCGCGACTTTTCGCACATGCTTCAGTCATCATCGCCGCTGTCCAGGTATTTTTTCTTCTTCTGCTGAACTTTGCGGCGCATCCCTTCGCCATTATGCAGGGTTCTCTGCCTAGCGATGGCAACGGGCTTAACCCATTGCTGCAATATCCAGAGATGGTCATCCATCCACCCATGCTGTACCTGGGCTATGTGGGTTTCACCGTGCCGTTCGCTTTCGCGCTGGGTGCGCTTATTATGCGATACCCAGGGGAAAAATGGATCCACATCACCCGCCGTTGGACCATGGTGACTTGGGGATTTCTAACCTGCGGGGTTTTTCTCGGCGCGCATTGGGCGTATTCCGTGCTGGGCTGGGGCGGCTACTGGGGCTGGGATCCTGTTGAAAATGCCTCGCTGATGCCTTGGTTGACGGGCACAGCCTTCCTGCATTCCGTAATGATGCAGGAAAAGCGGGGGATGTTGAAAGTGTGGAACATGTGGCTCATCTTCGCCACGTTCCTGCTGTCGATCTTCGGCACATTTCTGACGCGCAGCGGTGTTGTCAGCTCAGTGCACGCTTTTGCCCAATCTTCGATCGGTGATTGGTTTGTCGCATTTCTTGCGCTGACGTTTGTGGTGTGCCTGGTTTCTTTCATCAAGAACCGGTCTCATCTGAGCAGTGAGCACAAACTGGAATCGCTGGTCTCGCGCGAGTCAAGCTTTCTTTTTAACAATCTTCTTCTGCTGGTGGCCTGTTTCACGGTCTTGTGGGGCACACTCTTTCCAGTGCTCTCTGAGTGGGTTCAGGGAACTAAGGTGACTGTCGGGGCGCCCTTTTTCAATCGTGTGAATGTGCCAGTCGCTCTCCTGCTCTTGCTTCTCACCGCGGTTGGCCCGCTTCTGGCGTGGCGAAAGACATCGCTCGAGAGCTTGAAACGCAATTTTTTGTGGCCTGCGATCGGATCTCTCGCAACTGTTGTGTTGCTGATCGCCTTGGGCCTGCGTCCGTGGAAGGACAGTTCCTATCTTTATTCATTGATGACGATCGCGCTTTCCGTGCTGGTCGCGCTGACCGTGATTTCGGAATTCATCCGCGGCGGCCGGGTGATCAGCCGCCACACTAGACAAAACCTGTTCGCCTCGATGGTCCACCTGGCGCACCGCAACACCCGGCGCTACGGCGGCTACATCGTTCACTTTGGAGTAATCGTCATCATGATCGGCTTCGCCGGCGCGGCTTTTAATCAAGACAAAGAACAGGAGATGGGTTATGGGGACAAGATGGCGCTCGGCGGCTACACTCTGGTCTGCCGTTCCTATACTCAGGAGTACAAGCCCAACTACGCCAGCGAGTGGGCCATCATTGACGTTTTTAAGGGCGGCCGGCAGATCGATACGCTCTATCCCGAGCGGCGCTTCTACAACGCCAGCCAACAGACATCAACCATCGTGGCCAATCGTTCCACTTTCAAAGAGGACTTGTATCTCGTCTACGAGGGCCTGAATCAAGAAACGGGCCGGCCGATTATCAAGGTCCACTTAAATCCCTTGGTGATGTGGATATGGGTAGGGGTGTGGATCATGATTTGCGGCACGGTGATTGCGCTGATTCCAAATGCTGTTCCGGTGCGCGTGCCCGCGCCGGTTCGGGTGCAAGCAGCCCCGGTGGGAGCAGGTGATTAGTGCCGCGATATTTCTTAAAACGTGTGCTGCATTTGACTCTGCTTGTCTCGCTTGTGTTCATATTGCTGGGCACTGACCAGGATGCTCGCTTTCAAAGCCTTGGTCACAAGGTAAAGTGCATTTGCGGGGGGTGCAATCAGGTCTTGCTGGAGTGCAACCACGTGGGCTGTACTTATTCCAGCCACATGCGGGCGGAACTGGCCGCTTCGGTGGATCGCGGCGAGAGCGACGATTTGACCTTGCAGGCCTTTGTCCAGAAATACGGTCCGACGGTCTTAATCGCGCCCACCGCGACTGGGTTTAATCGTGTCGCCTGGGTGATGCCCTATCTTGTGCTGGTGCTTGGCCTGGCAACAGTTGTCATTGTGGTGCGAACGTGGAAGATGCGCCCGGCACCGGTTCCCGCAGGGGCGCTGCCTCGTGTGAGTGGCACTCAGCTAGAACATTTCCGCGAGCAGGCACAGAAGGAGACGGAAACATGATCCTCTTTATCTGTGCTCTTTTCACCGTCGCCGTCCTCTTTTATGTCTTTTATATGCCGGGCGAATTGCTGATCGCTCCGGAGAAGACCCGGGTAGCGTACCTGCGCGAGCGCAAAGATGTGGTTTACGAAAATCTCCGCGACTTGAATTTCGAGTACAAGGCGGGCAAGCTTCCCGAAGTTGATTACCAGTCCATGAAAGCTTCTCTGGAGGAGGAAGCCGCCTCCATTCTGGCTGAGATTTCTCGTTTGGAACGAATTACTGCGTCGTCGCCACCCGCTGAAAGAAAAGGAATGCGAGTTTGAAAGTTCCGCAGCGACTTTTCGTGCTGTCTTTAGTGCCCCTTTTCACCGCCTTGGCCTTTGGGTCGTCCACCCTGACCGGCACCATCAAGAACGGCACCACCGGTAAGCCAGCGGCTGGTGATGACGTGGTGCTGCTCAAACTCGCTCAAGGTATGGAGGAAGCGGGCCGCACCAAGACCGATGCCAAGGGAAACTTCACTTTCAACATAGACGACGCCGGGTCGCCACACCTGATTCGCGCCATCCATCAAGGGGTGACTTATCACCGCATGGCGCCTCCAACGACAACTTCCGTCAGCCTCGAAGTCTTCGATGTAGCTAACAAAATCGATGGTCTAACTGTTACCGCCGACGTCATGCGGGTGCAGGCTGAAGAAAATCAACTCGAAATCATCCGTTTGTTCGCGGTGAATAACCAGTCGAACCCGCCGCGCACCCAGATGAATGACCACAATTTTGAGTTCTACCTGCCAGAAGGCGCCAAGACCGAGGAATCGGTCGCTATGACGGCCGGTGGCCAGCCAGTGAATTCCGCACCAGTCCCGCAGAGTGAGAAGAACCGGTACGCCTTCGTTTTTCCCTTGCGGCCCGGCGAAACTCAGTTTCAACTCGCTTATAGCCTTCCCTATTCTGGCCACGCAACGCTAGATCCCAAGTCGCTTTATCCGCTTGAGCACTTCGTAGTAATGCTGCCCAAATCGATGCAGTTCGCCGCTGTGGGTGGCGCATCATTCCAAGTGAAACCTTACCCGAATCAACCCGATACCGTTGCCGAGGTTGCTAGCAACACCGAGCCAGGACAGCCGCTGGCTTTCAAGGTCGCCGGCACGGGAGTTTTCCCGTCGGATGCACAAGGGGCGGGTGAAACTGAGAGTTCGGGCGAAGCCCAAGCGGGCAGTAGTACCAGGACCGGCCGGGACTCCCGTCCCGGAGGCGGACTCGGACCGCCCATCGACGCTCCCGATCCTTTGCAGAAATACCGCTGGTACATTCTGGGTGGATGCGCCGCGTTGTTGGCAATTGGCGCCTTTTACGTGACCACACGTCGGCAAGCCGTAGCCCGAGCTGGATCCGCTCCTGCGACCGACTTCGAAATTCCGCCTTCCGATAGCGCCCGGGCTCGGCGTCGCGCGGTAGCTGGCCGCTCAGGAATGCTGCTTGAAGCTTTGAAAGAAGAAATCTTCCAGCTCGAAGTTGACCGCAAACTAGGACGCGTCTCCGCGGAGGAATACGAAAAGGCTAAAGCCGCCCTCGACCAGACCCTCGAACGCGCCATCAAGCGCGAGACGCAGAAAGTTTAATCGTCGGGTAGCTCCCTTAACCACTCTCTATCTTTGGCTGAATCGTGTCCGGAGCCATAACATCCAATAACTAATGGGCAACGCCTTCAAAACCGCGCTACTTCTAACGGGACTGACGCTGCTGCTTTTGTTCATCGGACGAGCCTTCGGCGGAGAACGGGGCATGCTATTTGCCCTGATCTTTGCTGCGGTGTTGAATTTCGTCTCTTACTTCTTCTCGGACAAGATCGCCCTCAGTATGTACCGTGCCCAGCCCGTGACCCGCGAGGAATTACCCCGGGTGTATGGCGTTGTGGAACGCCTGGCCCAAAAGATCGGAATTCCAGTGCCGAAGATTTACGTGATTCCGACCGACTCTCCCAACGCGTTCGCCACCGGCCGTAGCCCTTCGCACGCTTCGGTAGCTGTCACCCAAGGCATTCTCAACTTGCTGAATGACGAAGAATTGGAAGGCGTGCTGGCCCACGAGTTGGGACACGTGCGCAACCGTGACATTCTCATCAGCTCTATCGCGGCTACGATTGCCGGTGCCATTACCTACCTCGCGCAGATGGGCAAATTCGCCATGATCTTCGGCGGTATGGATCGTGACAATCGCGATCGTGGCGGAGGATTTGCCGCGCTCCTCATGCTGATCCTCGCGCCTATTGCCGCCATGCTGATCCAGTTAGCAGTGTCGCGTTCACGAGAATACGAAGCCGACTCCAGTGGTGCTCACTACACCGGCAATCCCTACGCCCTGGCCAGCGCGCTGGCCAAGCTGGATGCCTATTCCCGCCGCGTACCCATGATGGCAAATCCTTCGACCGCCCACTTGTTCATCGTTCAACCCCTGCTCGGAGTTAACGTTGGCAGTTTGTTCTCCACTCACCCTCCGATTGCGAAACGCATCGAGCGTCTTACTGGAAGACCAGCCGAGTTTATGCAGTAGCCAGTTAGCGTTTGGCACCTTGTCCTTCTTTTTGTGTAGTTCAATTGGAAGAAACGTGAACAGCTGAGTGCCAGGTGCCACTTGCTAGGTCCCCCGTGACGTTCGTAACTTCATATCCTCGCGGCTAATCCCAACTCAGAGCTCATCGCATAGTAGAATCCAATTTGATGTCTCCCGAGACAGCCACAGCCGTTTCCCAGCGCGCCACGCAACTCGAAGCCAGTCTGCAAAAGATTATCCGTGGGGCAGATGACGTGCTTCGTTTCGCTCTGGTTTCGATCTTTGCTCGCGGGCATCTTTTGATCGAAGGCGTTCCGGGAGTTGGCAAGACCACACTTGGCCAGGCGCTGGCTCGTGCTATCGACTGCAGTTTTCAGCGGGTCCAGTTCACCAGCGACATGCTGCCCAGCGATGTTCTCGGCATCTCGATCTATTCTGCCATTGAGCAGCAGTTCGAGTTCAAGCGTGGCCCGGTATTCACCAACGTGCTGCTGGCGGACGAGATCAACCGCACTACTCCCAAGACCCAGTCCGCACTGCTCGAGGCCATGAATGAAGGTCAGGTCACGGTAGATGCGCGCTCTTATCCGCTGCCGCAACCATTTTTGGTAATTGCCACGCAGAACCCGGTGGAGCACCACGGGACTTATCCACTGCCCGAGTCACAACTGGACCGGTTCCTGATGCGCGTGCGCATGGGCTACCCCGAAGGAGACGCGGAGCGAGAGATTCTTCGTTCCCAAGCGGGCACTGCGCAATTGGAAAACCTGCAGCCGGTGCTCACTGGCGCCGATGTACTTGAAATGCAACAGGCGGTGACTGAAGTCCGAGTTGACGAGTCGCTGGTCAGCTACACGTTGAAAATAGTCCGCAAAACACGGCAGTCTGAGCATCTCTCGTTGGGCGTTTCGCCGCGGGGCGCGCAGATGCTCTACCGCGCGGCGCAAGCCAGCGCTTTTCTCGATGGCCGCAACTTCTGCACGCCAGAGGATTTCAAACCTCTCGTCATTCCTGTGTTCGCCCACCGCGTTGCGGTGAACAGTCTCTATTCATCCACGCTGAAGAAGTCCGAGCAGACCGAGCAGGTAGTTCGCGACATATTGGAGAGCGTTCCAGTGCCGGTGTAAGCAATCGTCATTTTTGGTTCGAGAATTCTTGTTGACGTTTCCTCATTGCGACAACCCTGGCGGACTCAACTCCCAACGCGCATAATGTAGCGCCATGCCCTTTCTCCGTTACCTGATGCTGCTCTCGCTGATCGTCTGGCTCGGTGGCCTGATCTTCTTTTCGTTCGTTGTCGCGCCCACAGCCTTCTCGGTGTTGCCCTCTCGCCATCTTGCCGGCTCGGTAGTCAGCCGATCTTTGACTGCCCTCCACTGGATGGGTCTTGTTTCAGGTCTGGTCTTCCTCGCGACCTCGATGCTCTATTCGCGTTTGAGTTCCGGCTCAGCACATCCACTCGCCGTGCGTCATTTGCTGATCGCAGGCATGCTGGTATTGACCGCGACCTCGCAGTTTGGGATCTCCCCGAAAATAGCCGCTCTGCGTGCCTCGCTGGGCGAGATTGATAATGTGCCCGCGTCTGACCCGGCCCGTGTTGAATTCAATACGCTGCACCTCTGGTCAACACGGCTGGAGGTCGGGGTGTTCTTGTTGGCATTGGTGCTGGTGTATCTGACAGCTCGTTATTTCGAAGTTGGCCCTCGGTAATGGCCTACTTTTTGATTTTTGCTGGATAGATCTTCAGCACGCGGCAAGAGTCGCGCTTGGATGGCTTCCACGCAGGTCCATCGGCGAACGTGACGCTTTTCAAAGATACCCGAACCGGCCCCCGTACGCCGCTGGGCGATGCATAGTTTACCGTATACTCCGTTCCCGGAAAGAAGAGAGCGTTTTTCTCATGGCAGTGGATAGGTTGGGTTTTGTCGGCTTTAGCATTGACCACCTTGCAGTTGAATTCCAGCCGCCGAATCGGCAGTTTGCTGGCATTCCTAAAGGTGATGGAGATAGAGTCGAGGGCCCGTGTGCCGGTGATCAGGGTAACCGGGCAAGACCCGCTGGCATCCGCCAGCGGAGCTAGAATCACGATCATTAAGGCGAGCTGGGCAGCTTTCGACATGCAGCAAATAATATAGCCAGGACATAAGCAATTGGCAGGGGATATTCAAGACAACAAAGCTTAGGAGCTACGAGCTTTCCACATGAAAACCGGCATCATTGGCTTGCCCCAGGTAGGCAAGACGTCTCTCTTTCGCATCCTGACCAAAGCGAACCTTTCGGCACAGGCCTACGCGAATCCCCGCGAGGCTCATATCGGCGTAGCCAAAGTACCCGACGACCGCCTCGACCGCCTGGCCGCTATATACAACCCCAAAAAGCTCACCCATGCTTCGGTTGAGTATGTTGACGTGGGGGCCATCGGCCAGGAAGCCCTCAAAGAGACCGCATACATCGGACACCTGCGCAGCGTAGATGCGCTGGCACACGTCGTCCGTGCCTTTGAGGACCCTTCGATTCCACATGCTGGCCCCATTGATCCGGTCCGGGACATCAAAAATGTTGAATTCGACCTGATGATCAGCGATCTCGGCCAGATTGAAAAGCGTCTCGAGCGCCTGGTGAAAGACTTAAAAAAAATGCGCTCGCCGGAACTCGAAAAAGAAAACGAACTCTTGCAGCGGGCTAAAGCTCATCTGGAAACCGAGCACCCACTGCGAGAAATGGAGTTGACGCCAGAAGATAAGAAACGTATCCGGGGATTCATGTTCCTGAGCGAAAAACCAATCCTATACGTCCTGAATGTGAGTGAAACAACACATTTAGGCCAGGACTTGGAGGCCGCGGTCAGTAAATATAAGTTGCAGGAAGTCGCAGGCCGTCCGAATGCCGGCGCCACAGCCATCTGCGGAAAAGTCGAGGCCGAACTGGGAGAGATGCCCGACGAAGATGCCGCTGAGTTTCTTGCCAGCTACGGTTTGACCGAAAGCGGTCTGGTACGCCTGATTCGCACCACATATGCTCTGCTCGGACTAGTCTCTTTCTTCACCATCGGCGAAGATGAGTGCCGCGCCTGGACTATCCCGATCAATACCCGAGCTGTCGAAGCAGCCGGCGCTATTCATTCTGATTTGGAAAAGCACTTCATTCGCGCTGAAACCATCCGTTGGGATCAACTCCTGGAAGCCGGCTCCGAAGCCAACGCCCGCGCCAAAGGCACGTTGCGGCTGGAGGGTAAGGACTACATTGTCCAGGATGGAGATGTGCTGCACATTCGGCACTCAGGGTGAGATCCGTCCCGATGCTCGGCGGGCAGGATCATTGCGCGTGCGCGAAATGATCGAGCAAAAAAAGCAGTCCGACCCCGAGAAAAACCACCAGAGCCATTTTCACCCCAGGCTCCCTGTTCACCTCTGGAATAAGGTCGGATGCGGCAACGTAAATGGTCACTCCAGCGGCCAACGGAAGCCCGGCAGCCACGTGATGCCTGAAAAGCGCCATGGTGAGAACACCAGCCAGCGTGGCCGCTCCCAATAGAACCGACGAACCCCAGGCAAAGCCGCGACTGCGGCCGCTGGCGAGCATCACCGAGGCTACGGTAAATCCCTCAGGAATCTTGTGCAGGAAAACAGCAAAGAAAATAATCCAGCCCAGCCACTCGGAAACCAAAAATCCAGACGCGATAGCGATGCCGTCGAAAAAGGTGTGGATGATCAGTCCGATCAGCACCGAATATCCCTTGCCAGGGTGGAGGAATTCATCCTTGTGCGTCTCTTCCCCAAAATGAAAGTGGGGGGTGACGGTATGCTCAAAAAAATGGATGATGAGGTATCCAATCAGGACGAGAAAGGCTGCATTCTTGCCGCGCAGTTCCAGACTCGCCGGGACCATCTCGACGATCGAGGTGGCCAGCATAAACCCAGCGCCCAGCGCGACAAAGTATCTGAGGTAACGGCGTTCCCAATGCCGCTGAACGATGATCGCGCCGCCAAATATATTCGCAGCGGCGGCAGTAAGGCCCAGCGTAAGACTGAGGGAGATTGGGTGCATTGGGCGGAGAGCAGCATACCAGACAGTCCCAGTTGGCACCGAAGAAGAACGGAAAGAACCGCGTAAGGTCTGGGATGAACGTTATTCGACGGTGTGTTTCGCGGTGTACCCGTCGCGGGCCATGACCTGAATCTTAACGTCCTTACCCTTCTGATCTTTAACTTTCAGCGGGCTGCCGTCGGGACCAACTATCTCTACCTTCAGCTTGCGATAAGTGCCATCCAGCTTGGTATTGGTGGAATGGTATGCCAGGTTGTACTGGTTGCGAATGTCGCTGGCGACGTCATGGAAGATTTCCGGCAGTTCGCCTTGGAACCGTGGGAAATAAGCTCGGCCACCGGTCATGCGCGAGAAAGTGCTCAACTGGTTTTCGGCTTGTAAGTAAGTAAGGCTCGAAATCGGACCCATGGCGCCGCGTGCTTCGAGATATTCCACCAGCGCCCGACCAATACCAACCGAAAAAATCGTGACGTTGCGAGTTGTTTTGATCTTTTTGAGAATCTGGTCCAGGTTTAGCTTGCTGAAGGTGTCGACACCGGTTGAAACAAGAATGATGTACTTGCGTCCCTCCAGCCGATCCAACCGGTCCAGCGTGTCATAGACCGAGTCGAATAAATTTCGTTCGGAAAAGCCGGGGATCCGGAGCTGGTTCAAGGCACCATAGACGGCTCGCTTATCTTGAGTGAAGTCGGTGAGGATGTGAGGTCTCATGTCGTAGGAAATCACCGCCACCCAGTCCTCTTTTTTTAAGCCATTGGCAAATGTATAGGAGGCGTTGAGAGCGTCATACAGAAATTGATAATTAGTGGACGCGAACTCCACCAGCAACACAGCCGTAATGGGCGCCTCTGCCTGACTAAAGTTACTGATCGGCTGCCGTACTCCGTCCTCGAGCACGCGGAAATTATCCTTCTTCAGCCCGGGAATAAATTGACCGTCCTTAGTAGTAACCAGCACGTCGAGATTGACCAGCGGTACATCCACTTGGATGGAGTAATCGGGCATGCCCTCAATCTTCTTGGGTTTTTCAGGGGGAGGAGGTGGCGGAGGTTCTTCTTTCTTTTTGGGAATGGCGTACGGACCGACATCATTTCCCGGACCACCGGCCTCTGGGGGTGGTGTTGCGGACGGTTTTTGCTGGCTATTCGCCGGCGGTGGCGACGGTGGCTGTTGCTGGTCTTGGTGCTGCGCCCTGGGCAGCGGCGCTGCGCTAAGGGAAAACACCGAGTACCAAAGTGCGAGCGCGATAACCAACGGCAATGTAAGGATTTGCCTGATTTTGCGGGCAAACTGCCAAAAAAACATGCTTCCCCCAGGAAATACCCTGCTAGTATAGATGCACAGCTTCGCGATTGGGATATTTTGCTCGGCTTGACACTCCCTCACTGGCAAAAATAAAAACATTACGCGGAGTCTAGTTAAAAGATAATTGGGCCAAGACTGGCCTCCGGGGCAAATTAATGGGAAAAGCAGTTCTCTCGCTTGCCGCCCTCTGCTGTTTGCTGGCGTCCGCCACAGTTACAGCTCAGAGCCCGAAACCGTTTGAAACCGTTCCGGTTGATGAGATCCACGCTGGCATGCGTGGCGTCGCCTATACCGTTTTTCAGGGCGTCAAACCAGAGCCCATGGACGTTGAAGTCCTTGGCGTGATGAAAAACGTCAACGGGCCGAAGGGCGACATCATTCTCATTCGTCTTCACGGCACTAAGGCTGAATACACTGGCGTGGTTGCCGGCATGAGCGGCAGCCCGGTTTACATTGACGGCAAACTTGCCGGGGCGCTTGCCTTTCGCATCGGCGAATTTTCCAAAGAACCGATTGCTGGCGTTACTCCAATCTCCGAAATGCTCGAGATTAATGCCATGGACCGCAGGCCCGGCGGCGACTCCGCTCCCATACAGGCGAGAGCCGGAGCTGCGGAAACTAAGACTTCCGGCCCCGGGATGAATTCCGCTTCCATTTCGCAGAACGTTGGCAATTATCTCAGGCCGATCGATACGCCATTGGTCTTCAATGGATTTTCGGAAGAAACCATTCGTCGCTTTGCTCCTCAGTTCGCATCCGCTGGCGTTGTTCCAGTGATGGGCGCGGGTTCGCACAGCGACGTGAAACAACCGGAACCGTTGGAGCCGGGCTCTGCGGTAAGCGCCATCCTTGTACGCGGCGATATGGATATAGCCGCCACTTGCACCGTCACCTATGTGGATCCGCAGCGGCTGCTAGCCTGTGGCCATCCCTTGCTGCAATTCGGCATGGTCGATCTTCCCATGACCAAGGCGCAGGTATTGGCTACTCTGCCATCTCCTCTCAACGCTTTCAAAATCGTCAATACGACGGAATCAGTGGGTACTTTCGTGCAGGATCGCCATACCGGAATCATGGGCGTGTTTGACAAGCAACCCGACATGATCCCGGTCACGCTGACCATCCATGGTGGCCCAACATCGAAAGAGTTTCATTACGAAGTCCTTAACAACGCGAAACTCAGCCCCGTGGCAATGATGGCGACGGTTTTCAATGCGCTCCATGGAATTAACGAATATGGCGAAGAGATCACCTATCGCATGAACGGCAGCATCAGCGTTAAGGGTTATCCCGACGTGACGCTGCAAAATATGTTCGCCCCGGGTGATAGCGGACAGCCGGCCGCAGCACTGGCAGCACTTTCTCTCGGCGACCGCTTTGGCAGGATCTATGACAATCACTATGACGTGCCGGATATTCGCGGTGTAAAGGTAGACTTCGATTTGGTAAAGGAACGCCGCTGGGCGCGTCTGGAAAGCACCCGCACTGATGTAACCGAAGCTCGCCCGGGAGATGAAATTGTAGTGGAGACGGTTCTTCGTCCCTATCGTGGGGAAAGAATCTTGCGCCAGATTCCAATCCATATTCCCACCTCCACGTCCAAGGGATCTCTACGCATTCTGGTCAGCGACGGTGAAACCCTCGACCGCATGCGCCGCGGCTCATCCATCTTTGGTCGTAAACTAGGACTTGGTCCCACCATCGCTCTGTTGAATAAAGAACATGCCAACAACCGGGTTTACGTCTCCTTGCTGGAAGCTGATCCCGAGGCTATGGTTGCGGACAAAGTGATGCCCACTCTGCCTCTCTCCGTGATGAACGTTATGGAGGGAATGCGGGGAACCCAGGAGATGGTCGTGCTGGGAGAATCATCGGTAAACGAGGCTGCAACCGCGCCTCTGGATTATGAGGTGGCCGGCGGCCAGGTATTAACTATCACCATTAAGTAAGCGCGCCGATGCTGCCATCAGGGCTCGGATAGATTGGCAATTGTTAGCGAGCCGTCCACAACGCGCGATAACAGCGGTCGCGCACTTTCGTGCGGCACCGTGTTACCCTGAGCTTAACCCTTCCATCACTTTGGTATTGAGGTATGAAATTGGCAATTCGGCCGCTAACTCTCGCTGTGCTTCTCCTTGGATTACTGGTTTGTCAGGTAAGTGACGCCTTTGCTGAAGGCACTCGCACCTGGGAACAATCCAAGTTTGAAGATCTCGTAAAAGGCACGCCCAAAGGAGTGGCCATCCGCAGTTCCGGAGGCCTCGAACTGGCGCCCTCGTTCAAACCTCTCCACACCACTCCTTCGACCTACATCTGGGCACTTGCCTCGGACGATGCCGGAAACATCTACGCCGCTGCCGGCGCGCCGGCCCGCGTTTATCGCATCACACCGGATGGCCAGGCAAGCACGATTTTTGAGCCTCAGGAATTACAAGTTCAGGCTCTTGTTCAGAACGATGGTGTCCTCTACGCTGCCACCTCGCCCGACGGCAAAGTTTACAAAATCCAGCAGGTAGCCGCCGTGACTCCGAAAGAGACCGGTAAGAAAAAGGCTATCGTGGAGAAGAGCAAAGTCGAAGCCGAACCTTCCTGGACTTCCAGTGTTTACTTCGACCCGCGGACAAAATACATCTGGGACCTGGTTCTCGATAATGCAGGCAATCTTTACGTCGCTACCGGCGATCATGGTGAAATTTACCGGGTGACGCCCAAAGGCGAACATTCGCTCTTTTTTAAGAGCGACGAGGTTCACATTCGCGTACTCGCGCTTGATCCAAAGGGTAATCTGATCGCTGGTTCCGATGGCAGCGGCCTGGTGTATCGCATCTCGCCTTCTGGCGACGCTTTTGTGCTCTATGGCGCGCCGAAGAAGGAAATCACTGCCCTAGCCATTGATTCCGCCGGCAACATCTACGCCGCCGGAGCTGGTGAAAAACATCCCAGCGCGGCTCCCTCCAGTTACTCCTCGACCTCGGTACCAACTGGCCCAGCACCATCTACCTCGAGCATTCAGCAACCGGGCATCGTCATCAATGCTCCTCAACCGAGCACGTCAAACGTACCTGCAAACTTCCCCTCTTCGAGTTCAGGGGCCGGGGGAGGCTCGGAAATCTACCGCATCGCACCGGATGGCTCTCCCAATCGTATCTGGACTTCACGCGAAGATCTGGTTTATGCCCTGGCCTTCGATCAGCACGGACGCCTGCTGGCAGGAACGGGTAATCGCGGTCACGTCTTCGCTATCAACGGCGAGGACGATTTCACTGACCTGCTGAAAGCCAGCGCCACCCAGGTCACAGCTTTTACCAAAGCTCCCGGCGGTGGGCTTTACGTCTCCACCAGTAATCTAGGCAAGCTCTTCCTTCTGGGTTCAGCCGCCGATTCAGAAGGTACCTACGACAGTGATGTATTTGACGCTCATATCTTCTCTCGTTGGGGGCACGCTGAGTTTCGTGGCGCAGGCAATGTGGAACTCTTCACCCGTAGCGGAAATGTGGATAATCCCGACCGCAACTGGAGTCCGTGGACGAAAGTCGATCTTCAGAAGAATCCGGTAGCTGGTGTGCCGGCCGCACGTTTTATTCAGTGGAGGGCCGTACTGCGCGACGGAAGTCCGTCTCCGCGCGTAGAAAGCGTTACTCTCAATTATCTGCCTAAGAATATCGCGCCAGATATCGACGACATCAGCGTCCAGGTCGGAATGCGCTATCAATCGTCGCCAAAGTCAGTGGGAAGTGACAGTGCTTCGAATACAGGCGGCAACGCGCCTCAGCAGCATTTCGATGCGCCGGTACCTTCGGTGCATGACCGGGATTCCATCGCACTCAAGTGGAATGCCCATGACGACAATGACGACCAACTCGTCTACGCCGTCTACTATCGCGCGGACGGACAGTCCCGCTGGCTGCTCTTGAAGGACAATCTCACCGATAAGTTCTATTCCTTCGATTCCAGCCTGCTGCCTGACGGCGGATACACCTTCAAGATCATCGCTTCGGATGCGCCCTCGCATTCGCCGAGCGAAGCCCTGACGGCTGAGAAAGAAAGCACCCGCGTCGATATTGACACTACACCGCCCCGGGTGGAGGCGCTCAGTGCAACGGTGGAAGGAAATCAGGTCCACGTCTCATTCCGTGCCGCTGACAGCTTCTCGCCCATCAAGCGCGCGGAGTATTCGATCGATGCCAATGACTGGCAATTCGTGGAGCCGGTTGGTCAACTATCCGACGCGAAGTCTGAAAGCTACGATTTCAAAACCCCGATACCTACTGCCGAAACCCTGGTTGCGGGGAACGGCGGTAACTCCGCGGGAGCCGATCCAGATCTGCAGAACCGGAGCACCGCAAACCGTGAGCACGTGGTTGTGGTAAGAGTTTTTGATCGTTATGACAATACGAGCTCGGCGAAATTCCTGATTCGCGGCAAGTAGGGGGCTCACAGTTAACAGCTTCCCATGCGCTTTGAACTTTTCGTTGCAGCACGCTATTTGCGCGCCAAACGCCGTCAGGCTGTTATCGGTGTCATTACTGGCATTTCCATCGCCGGCGTAGCTGCGGGCGTGGCATCCCTTATCGTTGCCCTGGCGATCAATAATGGCTTTCGCCAGGATCTTCAAGACCGCCTCCTTGGCTCAACCTCGCACGTCAGCCTATTGCGCATACAGAGCGATGGCATCAGAAACTGGCGCCCGCTAATGGACGCTCTTGTCAAGACCCCTCACGTGGTGGCTGTCGCACCTGCTATCTACGAACAGGTACTCATCTCGCGCGGCCCAAGAGCTCGTGGCGCCGTATTAAAGGGAATGGTTCCGGCTTACGAACGAAAAGTCAGCCGCTTGCTGAACTCAGTCAACATCGGTTCCGCGGCTGCGTTGGAGGAATCATCACCGCCGGCACCATTGGTCACAGGCAATGGCAGCGATAAGCCAGTGGATCCATCCCCCAGTTCACTTGAGGGCGTCCAAGAGCGCCTCGCGGCCATGCCGCCGATCGTGCTGGGTAAGGATATGGCTGACAACCTCGGTGCCACCGCTGGCTCGGTCGTCCTGGTCACCAGCCCGCAAGGCGAACTCACTCCCTATGGCATGGTGCCCAAGTACCTTCGCTTCCGCGTGACCGGAATCTTCAACTCCGGATTTTACGATTACGACAGTTCCTGGGCATTCACACGCCTTTCCGATGCACAACATCTGTTCGGTGAGGATGACGTAGTTGCCGTACTCGAATTCAAGGTAGACGACATCTACAAAGCCGGCGAGGTTGCCAGAATGCTGGAGCAGGCGGCGGGACCGGGCTTTATGGCCACCAATTGGATGGAACAGAACAAGGCGATCTTCCGTGCTCTGCGTCTGGAGCGTGTAGTGACGTTCATCACCATTGGTCTTATAGTCTTCGTCGCCGGATTGAACATCCTCATCTCGCTCACCATGATGGTCATGGAAAAGACCAAAGACATCGCCGTGCTCATGTCTATGGGCACGCGCAAGGCGCAGGTGCGATGGATGTTTATCGCCCAAGGCGTGCTCATTGGTGTTATTGGGACGGCGGTTGGGCTTGTACTCGGTTACGCTATGGCTTGGGCCGGCGCCCACTACCATCTCATCTCGCTCGCTCCCGAAGTTTATTCAATTGACTACGTGCCGTTCGCACCCCGCCCCATGGACGGTCTTCTGGTAGCACTGGTGGCGATCGGGGTTTCTTTTATCGCAACCATGTATCCTTCCTGGTCCGCCGCCCGGATACTTCCCGCCGAGGCCCTACGATATGAATGAAGTGACTAACGTTATGTTCCTCTGACGCCGATCAGGTATACAGTTTTCTGCAGATGCATTCCGGAATCGGGAGGGTGTTATTGCTTAGCTCGCGCCTCGTGTTCTAATGGCATAGGGCAACCGCGCCGTTCCCAAGTGGCAGAAAGGTTGCCTGCTGTTGCGCCGGACCCTAATTGTGACGGAGGAGCGGCGGTTTGCATCAAATAGACCAAGACCCGATCGTGCGGGTCGCGGGTTTGAAAAAGATCTTTCGCTCCGGCGAATCAGATCTCGTGCTCTTTGAAAACTTGTCCTTTCAGGTGCGCAAAGGAGAGATGCTGGCGATCGTCGGGCAATCCGGTGCCGGAAAGAGTACCCTTTTGCACATCGTGGGCGCTCTTGATACCGCTTCTGACGGTAACGTATACTGCGCCGGACTACAGGTGAACTCGCTTCCAGACGACCAGGCCGCCGAGTTCCGTAACCGCGAGATCGGCTTCGTGTGGCAGTTTCATTATCTCCTGCCGGAATTTACCGCCCTGGAAAACGTGGCTATGCCACTTCTCGTGCGAGGGCTTGCCAAGCAGCAAGCACAGGCCGAAGCCTCTCATTGGCTTCACGAGGTAGGGTTGGATCAGCGTGCGGATCATCGCTCTGGAGAGTTGTCAGGTGGGGAGCAGCAGCGAGTGGCTCTGGCGCGTGCGCTTATAACCCGGCCCAAGCTTTTGCTGGCCGACGAGCCAACCGGCGATCTTGACAGCCATACGGCGGATTCAGTTTTTGAGTTAATTGCCAGGCTGCATCGCGATTATCAACTCACGTCCCTCATCGCTACTCATAACATCGCGTTTGCCGGCCGCTGCCATCGGGTATTGCGATTGCATCAAGGTAAGATGGAAGAGGTATCGCCGGAGTCGCTTTTCACGTGAGTAACTACCGGTTAAAGTTTGTTCGCAGCACAATTGGAAGGATGGGTTGCAATCTCTTGCAATGGTTGCGTTAGGCATTCGACTGAAGTGCCATTAGTAACAGAACGAGTTAGTGATACGATTTAACTATTGGGTCCGTGGCACGTTGATTGCATAATGTATTGAGGGACGACTGCTCCCTGGGAGTTTTTGGGCCAGCACCAGCCGACCCGTTTCTCCCGAGAACTCAGGGAAGGGCATATGTTTGAACGCTATACGGAGAAAGCCAGGCGCGTCATCTTCTTTGCGCGTTATGAGGCCAGCCAGTTCGGCTCTCCTTATATTGAGACAGAGCATCTGCTACTGGGACTTCTGCGCGAAGACAAAGCCCTCACGAACCGTTTTCTGCGCTCGCATGCATCGGTAGAGTCCATCCGCAAGCAAATCGAAGGACATACCACGATTCGGGAGAAGGTTTCCACCTCGGTGGATTTGCCTCTCAGTAATGAATGCAAGCGAGTGCTCGCCTATGCCGCCGAGGAAGCGGAACGGCTGTCTCACAAGCATATCGGAACCGAACATCTGTTACTGGGATTGCTGCGCGAAGAAAAATGTTTTGCCGCCGAGATTTTGCACGAACGCGGCCTCCGTCTTTCGACCATTCGTGAAGAATTGGCCCGTAGCAGTCAGGAGAAAGCTCAGCCGCAGCGGCAGCGGGAATCGTCTCTCCTCAGCGAATTTTCCCGCGACCTGACCCAGGCCGCGATGGACACCCAACTCGATCCGCTAGTCGGTCGAGAAGGTGAGTTGGAGCGCGTGGTCCAGATCCTCTGCCGCCGCACCAAGAATAATCCCGTGCTGATTGGTGAACCGGGTGTCGGCAAGACCGCGATCGTTGAAGGGTTGGCACAGCGCATCGCTGACGGCGAGGTGCCATCATTTTTAGCCGATAAGCGCATTCTGGCACTCGATCTGTCCCTCATCGTCGCTGGCACAAAATATCGTGGACAGTTTGAAGAACGCCTGAAGACCATCATGAAGGAATTGATGGAGTCACAAAATGCCATCATCTTCATCGATGAGTTGCATACTCTGGTGGGCGCCGGTTCGGCGGAAGGATCACTTGATGCAGCAAATATTCTGAAACCTGCCTTGTCGCGGGGAGAGATTCAATGCATCGGTGCCACCACGCCAGGCGAATATCGCAAATCCATCGAAAAGGATCGCTCCCTCGAACGCCGCTTCCAGGCGGTGAAAGTTCCGCCACCCAATGAAGCCGATGCCATCAAGATTCTGTTTGGCATCAAGGATCGTTACGAGAAGTTCCACGCGGTCAGCTACACCGATGAGGCCATTAACTTCTCGGTTTCGCATTCCAACCGCTACATACCGGACCGCTTTTTGCCGGATAAAGCCATTGATCTCATCGACGAAGCGGGCGCGCGCGTCAAGCTGCGTCAGACCTCGCTGCCGGAGGAGATCACTGAGGTGCAGAAGCGAATCAAGTTCATCGTGCACCGATGTGAAAACGCCGTCGCGAATCATGAGTTCGAGAAGGCGCGCTTCTATTCGGACGAGGAACGCAAAGAGCGCGAGAACTTGCGCGCTCTTCGCGAAAAATACCATCTTGATGAGTCCTCCACGGGCGTTGTCGGCCGCGAGGACATCGAAGACGTGGTCTCACGCTGGACTGGCGTGCCCATCACCTCCATCAAGGAAGAAGAAACCCAGAAGCTGCTGCGCATCGAAGAAGAGCTGCATAGACGCGTGATCTCCCAGGAAAAGGCGATCAGCGCTTTAGCGCGCGCCATCCGGCGCTCTCGCGCCGGCCTCAAGAATCCGAACCGTCCGATCGGCTCGTTCCTGTTCCTCGGCCCCACTGGCGTGGGAAAAACCGAAGTCGCCCGCACTCTCGCCCAGTTCATGTTCGGCAGCGAGAAGTCGCTGGTTCGCTTCGACATGTCCGAGTTTATGGAGAAGCACTCGGTCTCGAAGTTGATCGGTTCGCCTCCCGGATACGTGGGCTACGAAGAGGGTGGTCAGCTCACCGAGCGAGTTAAGCGTGCCCCCTACTCGGTCGTATTGCTGGACGAAATTGAGAAGGCGCATCCTGATGTGTTCAACATCCTGTTGCAGGTATTTGAGGACGGTCATCTCACCGACGGCTTGGGCAACACCGTGGATTTCAAGAATACCGTCATTATCATGACCTCCAACATTGGCGCGCGTCACTTGCAGAAGCGCGAGGGTCTGGGCTTTCAGTCCACTCAGGAGGACATGATCTCGGAAAAGATTGAAGACCTGGTGAGGAACGAAGTGAAGCGTACCTTCAATCCTGAGTTCCTGAACCGTCTGGACGAAGTCATCATCTTCAACGCTCTGAGCGAAAACGACCTCATCCAGATCCTGGAGCTCATGGTCAGCCAGTTGAATCAGAATCTGGCACAGAAATCGATTACCGTAACGGTAACCGACGAGGCCAAGAAGTGGATCCTCAATCAGACGCTGAGCGATCGCAGCTATGGCGCCCGTCCGCTGCGCCGCGCCTTGCAGAAGTACATCGAAGATCCGCTATCGGAGGCTCTGATTCAAGGCACCATCACCACCCGGCCGGCATTCATCGAGGTCTTCCTCGAGGGCGAAAAGCTCTATTACCGGCCCGTGGATTCGAAGGAAACCGAGGGCGTGTTGCTCTACGAGAACTGATGGTCAACCGACAGAAGCCGTCAGCTTTATTGACGGCTTTCTTTTTTCGAGAACTCAACAATTATGGAACTGATTGTCTATTCCGCTTTTTGGTGTTCGGATTGTCGAGAGGCCAAGCGCTTTCTCGCTCACCACAAAATTCCTTACAAAGAAATCGACATAGAAAACACGCCCGGTGCCGCGGACGAAGTTGTCGCGCGCACTGGCAAACGTGCGATCCCGCAGTTCGTCATCAATGGCGAGTGGATTCAGCCCTACCGTCCCGGAGAAGGATTCCTGTATCAGGAAATGTCTGAGCTCCTGCGAGTCCCGGAGCCGTAACCTTCTTATTTAGAACGATATACTGGAAGACGCACTCACCCGTACATCCACTTCCGTACCGTAGGAAACCACGCCCTCAAGCTGCAACATAGGAATGCGTAAGGCGCGCCTGCCTGACAAATCGCTCCCCACCGGCAGCCCACATTATGCCCGAACAAGATCCACAACCGGAACCCGACCGCGCTGTAATCGAGTGGGGATGGCTGCTCGAAACCGTGCTTGCACTCGTCCTGCTCGGCGGGACCGGAATGGTGGTGCACTACTACGCGCCGCCTCCCACCGATGATCTTCAGCTTCAGGTCCGGCAAATCAAGCAACAACTTCAGCAGATGGATCAGGAACACGGCATGCCGGCAACGGTGCTGAACCGGTATCGCAACTCCATTTGCTACATATATGGCGTATACCGCGTGGGTTTTCCGGGCGAGCCGTCTTCGGTGCGGGCCCGCATTTCCGGCACGGGATTCATTGTCGCCGACGGCTTACTGGCAACCAATCGCCATGTCGCAGAACCCTGGTACGGCGACCCTGAAGCCGACGCCCTGATTCGTCGTGGTGCGACTCCTCAGCTTGAAAAATTACTGGCCTTCTTTCCCGGCTTGCCAACTCCGGTCATTCTCACGCCTTCGGTAGTTTCCGCGGAGGGAGATTTGGCAGTTTTGCGCGTTGACTTCGCCGCCGCAATTCACCAACTGGCACCGCTTCCCCTTGCCAGCGGACCGGCGCCGCCTGGCGAACTAGTCACCGTGATCGGATATCCCATGGGAATTGCGGGCATGGTGGCGAAATCACCCACGCAAGTATACGAAAGACTCGCATACCGGCATGATGACATCGGCGCCGCGAATGAACTCGCCGCTCTGTCGCTGATTCGTCCGTCAGCAACCTACGGGCACTTGGGCGATGTAGTAGGCGACAAGCTGGTTTACGATGCCCCCACGGCCCACGGAGGCAGCGGCGGCCCCGTATTCAATAGTCGCGGCGAAGTCATAGGAATCAACTCTGCTTATCTGGATGGCTTTGCCGGGGGCACGCTCGGCATTTCCTCCGACGCGTTGCGCCCCCTAATCGCCGCAGCGCAAAAAAGGAGCGCTCCAGCTCCCGCGACTCTTACACCCGCCGCCGTACATCAATTGCTGAAGCGCAATCAAAATTAGATTCAGAAAAATCGAGCAATCCAGCCCGGCTCACGGACGTGTTCCTCTTCCAGCCGGCGCAGGCCGGCCGACATAATCCCGGGACGTCCAAGATACCCTAGAATTCGATGCGGATCATGGCGGTCCACTACCGGCAAGCGTCCAATGTTATGGCGCAGCATTTTGGCCGATGCCTCTGAAAGTAGCTCATCCGGATGGGTGACCACCACACGTGAGGAACCTGCCTCACGTACAGTCATTGTCCCCACAGGATCTTTGTCCAGCGCTCGCAAAATGTCTCCGCGAGTAATGACACCGACTAGTTCTCGCTCCTCATCCACCACCAGCATTCCCTGGTGACGGCTCACTTCCGGATCCCGCCGCGCAATTCGCTCCGCCAGTTCGCCGACCCGCATGTCAGCGGCAACCAAAGGCGCCTCATGGTCCATGGTTTCCGACACCGTCA
>Ga0209689_1000395_pt1 | contig 29596 bp, 26 predicted proteins | sample GraSoiAngelo_149_FD_187119 | JGI IMG/M metagenome (GOLD analysis project Ga0209689, IMG submission 187119) | Grasslands soil microbial communities from the Angelo Coastal Reserve, California, USA - 14_1009_09_30cm (SPAdes) (version 2) | ecosystem: Environmental > Terrestrial > Soil > Grasslands ... | reverse complement strand
CGAAGGGCAGCGTGATCGCAGAAACGACGTCGAGCGAGTTCTTCGAGGCCCCAAGTCCCGTGGGATCGCTGGTCACGCCGCCGTAGGAATAGTTGTATCCGGCCTCGTTGACCAGAGAAGGAGTAAACGTTGACGTCGCCCGAATCGTGAATTGCCGTCCGGGCGAATTCGTGCTGGTGGTGGCGACCCCCGGAAGGGCTGAACCGGTAAAGAGACCGCCGGGCTCAATTGTGGGAATGGTGTCGTTTTCAAAGCGCCCCATCAGTGCGAATTTCGCGCTGAAGATGTGGTCAATCTTCAGGATTTCCTGGTGGAGGTTGAAGGTATTGCGCGCCACGAAGGGCGAATCAACTCCGGTTCCATCAGCATTTTCTACGGCTGGGAGCTTCAGTTTGGAGTAGATGTCTTTGATATAGGCTGCGGCCCCCGGATTGAATTGCCCGGGCAAAATCTGGGTTCCTGTCTGCGAACAGGATGTGTTCAAACAAACGGGCTGCCGAAAGGTTCCGTTTAGATTGGCCTGGGAAGGCAGAGTCGGATCAAACGTGGAGTAGGTAAGAACCCGCCGCACTTCTTCCGAGAAAAAGAAGAATGTTTTTTTCTTGTCGGAGTTGTACACATTGGGAATAAAAATCGGACCACCAAACGTGCCACCAAAATCGTTGTATCGGAGCGGGGGCCGCGTGATGCGGTTCTGGTTATTGAAAAACGAGTTCGCATTCAGGACGTCATTGCGGAAAAACTCGTAAACGCCGCCGTGAAAAGCACCCGTGCCGGAACGAGTGATGACATTGATTTGTCCGCTCGAGCTGCGGCCGTACTCCGCGTCATACTGTCCGCGAACCACGCGGAACTCTTCGATCGAGTCAACGCTTGGATAACTCAGCAGCGTCAGGTTCGCGCCGCGATCAACGTTATCCGCGCCATCCACCGACCAGTTGTTCTGCGTTGGCCGCCCGCCGTTCACCGAGAAATTGATCTGGTTTGACAAACCTGTCGGGCTCGAAACGCCTACGTACAATTGATCGGATGCTAGACCCGTAGAAACACCTGGTGTCAATGCCACAAGCTGTTCGTAGTTCCTGGTGTTGATCGCCAATTCACGAATTTCGGTGCCCGTAATCAGGCCGGAAGCAGTTGCCGTTTGCAGCTCGACCGGTGATGCATCTGCTAAAACCGTGGCGGTCTCCGTCAGCGCACCCGGCTCGAGCGTGAAGTTCAGCGTCAATTTGTCGTTGACGTTAAGAGTTACTCCGCGGCGTTCGGCTTTTTTGAATCCCTTGGTTTCTGCAACAAATGTATAGTGTCCGATCGGCAGAAACTGCACCACGAAATCACCGTTCTCATTCGTCATCACCACTCGAATCACGGCATCATTCTTGTCTGCATTCTCTACCGTCACCGTTGCTCCTGAAACAATCGCCCCGGACATATCCACCACGCTTCCAAATACCGATCCGGTGATTTCCTGCGCCCCTACGGCTCCACACAGCCCGGCGCTCAGCCCCGCGATCAACCACCAACCAAATATTCGCTGCATCACCCACCCCCCTAAACTTAACTGACGATTTCAAGATGCCTGGTCAGACGATTCACGACCTTGCAGCGGTCCCCCCGATACGTCGACTCCACAAACTCGATAGGCTGCCCGGTGTGCAAATAGGCCGTGCGCGTGAACCGAAATACGGGCGACCTCCGGCGAACGCGCAGTAGCTTGGCTTCCGCCCCCGTAGCGACCGATGCCTCGGCCACTTCGTCGGCCATGTGGACCTGCAATCCATAGTGCTCCGCCAGCTCCCGGTACAACGAGCCGCTGGGCTCGAATCTTTCCAGCAATTCCGGGCAGAGCCTCGCCGGTAAGTTTGCAGCCTCGATACACAACGGAGCGGAATCCGCGATCCGCACGCGCCGCAAAAAAATCACTTCTTCGGCGGGACCCAGGTGCAGCGCTTCCGCCACCTCTTCATCAGGATGAATGCGCTTGAAGGCCAAAACCTTAGATCGCGGCCGCGACCCTCGATCCTTCATCTCTTCGCTGAAGGAAAGCAGCTGCCGGAAATTCTTCTCCAGCTTCATCCTTGAAACGAAGGTGCCCTTCCCGCGCTGGCTGTACGCCAGCCCCCGGCTACACAAAGACTTGAGAGCTTGCCGCGCGGTCATCCTGCTTACGCGCAGCCGTGCGGAAATTTCCTGCTCCGAGGGGACCAGCTCGCCCGGTTTCAGTTCGCCCGAGCGGATCTGTTCGCTCAGTCGCTGCTGGATCTGGAAGTAGAGGGGCACCACGCTTTGCCGGTCGAGGACCACTGCGGCCACCTGTGCCTCCCGTACAGTTGTATGGACGACTGGACATATATCTGTCTCAGAGTCCTCTGTCAACCGGAAATCCCATTTTGATGCGAAGGGCGATTTCTTAAAACTCCGGCAAAGCGGCGGACCGTACATTTCGGGCGACGTGAGCTGATCACAAAAATGGAATGTGAAGAGATGGTTCAGGTTGAATGAAGGGTGCAATTGAATTTTGCGTCCACCGGTATCATCGGAAACATCCCTCAAGATCTCCACGACTGAGATTTTGACACCATCGCTTGCCGCCAGTACAGCTTCGTCCGGCGATGGGCACGAGGCGTCTGTGCTCCGGGATGCTGAATCACCTGATAGCGCTCCGTTAGCGGACGGATTGTCGCTCGAAAGCTAATTTAAAATGGCAGACGTTGACGACGGCTGGAGTTTCCTGGTGTTTGCGAGTTATGCTGATCGGTGGCCGCAGAGCGGCAATGGCCGCCGCTATGAGGAGTAACGATGATTACACGACGTGCGTTTCTCGATGGACTTGCGGGGGGTGCGGCAGGGCTGGCCGTGGGAACGACGGCAAAGAGTTATGGCCAGATCCTTGGTTCCAACGATCGCCTCAACTTTGCTGTGATCGGGCTGAATGGGCGCGGGTACGCTCATCTCTCGGCGCTCAAGGCGAACCGGAGCGCTGCTCGCATCTCGCATGTGTGCGATGTGGACAACAACATTCTAAGAAAGTTCGCTGACGCCGTGCAGCGCGAGACGGGCGAGTCCCCTGCGATGGACAAAGACTTTCGCGCAATTCTCGAGCAGAAGGATGTGGACGCCATCACGATTGCCACTCCCGACCATTGGCATGCGCCGATGGCCATCGCTGGGTTGCAGGCGGGCAAGCACGTCTACGTGGAAAAGCCATGCAGCCACAATCCTGCTGAGGGACAGATGCTGGTGCAGGCGCAGCGGAAATACGGAAAGCTTGTGCAGATGGGCACGCAGCAGCGCTCTTCGCCACACAGCATAGAGATCGTCGAAAAGATTCAAGGGGGCATTATAGGTAGGCCCTACCTCGCGAAAGCCTGGTACAGCAATGTGAGGAAGTCTATCGGCACAGGCAAAGAAACGCCCGTGCCGACGCAACTGGATTGGGACTTATGGCAGGGCCCGGCGCCACGCCGTCCCTATAGGGACAACGTGCATCCGTACAACTGGCACTGGTTTAGAAACTACGGCACTGGCGAAACGCTCAATAATGGAACGCACGAGGTGGATGTGTGCCGCTGGGCGCTAGGCGTCGACTATCCGAAACGGGTCACTTCGTCAGGCGGCAGATACCAATACAAAGACGATTGGCAGTTTTACGACACGCTGGTGACCAGCTTCGAATACGAAGACAAGATGCTCACTTGGGAGGGCAAGAGCTGCCAGGGAATGAAGTTTTACGACCGTGACCGTGGCTCGGCAATCATGGGAACGACTGGCACCGTGGTTGTGGATCGCGATGGCTACGAGATCTACGGTCTCCAAGGGAATAAGGCAAGCGAGTTCAAGGCCGGCAGCACAACGTCGTCTTCGGACCTCCTCGGCGCCGATTCCATGACCGATGCTCACTTCGCGAACTTCATCGCGGGAATCCGGAAAGGCGAGAAACTTAACGCTCCGATCTCTGTGGGCAACATCGCGGTGACGATGCTACAACTTTCCAACATCGCGTGGGAAGTCAACCGGGAGTTGCATCTGGACACCAAAGACGGACGGATTCAGGACGACCCTGAAGCAATGAGGATGTGGGGGCGGGAATATGAGAAGGAGTGGGCACCGCATGTCTAAGATGCGGCAGTGCCCGCCAGGCGATGAGATGCAGATGAAAAACATCTTTTCGCGCCGCAATTTCGTCTGCTCCGGTGCACTGGTTGCGGCGGGGTGCGTTGCTTCGAAGGAAGTTTTCGCAGTGGCCGCGGAACGAGCACTGGTTGACGAAGGAACGGCGATTCGTCTGGGGGTGGCCAGCTACACGTTCCGTAATTTTAGCCGGCCGCAGATGATCGGCTTCCTGAAGCAACTCAACGTGTTGGCGTTGAATGCCAAGGACGTCAAAGATCATCTCCCCATAGATACCCAGGAGGAGCAGGCCGCGCTGGCAGATTATGCCGCGGCGGGCATCAAGCTTCACGCTGCCGGAACCATTTATTTCGCGAAAGATGAAGATGCGGACATCCGGAGCAAACTCGAATACTGCAAGCGGGCGGGGATTGGCGTGATTGTCGCGGGCGACCCGGCGCCGGAGACTCTGCCGCGGATTGAGAAGTTCGTAAAGGAGTACGACATCCGTATGGCGATCCACAATCACGGGCCGGAAGATAAATTGTGGCATTCGCCGCTGGATGTATTGAAGGCGGTGAAGAGCATGGATCCGCGCATCGGGTGCTGCATTGATGTCGGACATACCGCTCGTGCCGGCACGGACGTGGTTCAGGCGATCCACGAGGTGGGCGCGCGGGTGTTTAACCTACATATGAAGGACCTCACGAACTTCCAGAGCAAGGAGAGCCAGGTGGCGGTGGGAGAAGGCATCATGCCGGTGAAGAGGATTTTTGAAGCTCTTAGCGTCATAAAGTACAAGGGCTTCGTCGACCTGGAGTATGAAGTTCATCCCGACGATCCGATGCCGGGTGTTATCGGCAGCTTTGCTTATATGCGAGGCGTGCTGGCCGGCATGGGGTATGCGGCGCAAAGCTGAAGCAGTCGGTGGCCCACTCGGCAGGTGAAAAGCACCTGTTCGATGGGCATCCGTTTATGCTATCGGCCAGGGGGAATCCATTTCTCTGCGTTTACCAGGCTGGTGAAAGATGGTGTTCCCAGCAGTCCTGGTCCTTGGTCTGGCCGCCGCCGTTTCCTCTTGTGGTATCCGTAAGTGCAAAGAAATGCCTTACAGCTTAGGCTCTGGATGAGGACAGTGAAATCATGCCTCTGACTCGTTACCTGGTTATCCTCAGTCCCTTCGTGGCCACAACTCCTTCATTGTCCAATCCTGCCTGGCAAAGTCTTCCCAAATTTCCTGGTCTTGCGTCTGCTTGGCAAGCAAAGTCGTTGCGCGGCTCTTCCTCTTGGGAATCGAAGCTCAGCCAGTTGGCCTTTTCTTTTGACTTTCCCTTTTAGCTCTTTCTTACTTCTTCTCGACCTCGATCAAATTGTCGGCCGGATTTCGGTCAATCAGCTTGTTATACGGATCGATCCCGGCAAAGGTCGGTTTCTCATCCACGACCATCTCGAAGGTCCCGGTTTCCTGCGTGATCCACTCTTTGTGCAAATTCAGCCGCTTCAAATGCTCCTTCGTCCCGCTGAACACGCCAACATCAATCAAGTCATGAATGGTCATCGGAGTCTCGTTGCCCGAACCGTCTGCTTTCTTCTTCTGGGCGCTGACCTTCAGCGTGACCTTGAACTTTTTCTCAGGCGTCTCGACATAGGACCCCGTTACCGCCCGGTTGTCGTACAGCACGATGGACTCAAACATGTCCGTTATCACATACTGCAAATCCAGAGGTGTCTGCTCCCGCAGCGCAGCTACGAAACCGCGTGTATCCGGATACGGCCCTTTGGCATAGCGGTTCTTCTCCAGAAAATTCCGCAATGCCAGGTTTACTCTATCCTCCCCGATGTAGTCCGCTAGCGCGTACATCACCAGTGCCCCTTTCTGGTACCAAACGTAAGGCTCGCGCTGCACCAGCACCAGCGGAGGCTCGTGCCGAGTCTCACCGCCTCGACCCCGCAAGTATCGGTCAAGCTCATATCGCAAATCTTTGCGCAGCATGTCCTCGCCGTACTTTTTTTCCATCACCTTCAACGCCGAATATTCCGCGAGCGACTCGCTCATCATGTTCGAGCCCTGCGTCTGGCTTCCAATCAATTGGTGTCCCCACCACTGGTGCGCCAGTTCATGTGCCGTCACGAAGTAGAGCAAGTCGATGTCATCCGGTTTCTTCAGCCGTTCGATGAACCCGATGCCTTCCGCAAACGGAACCGTATTCGGGAACGACTGCGCAAATTGACGGTATCTCGGGTATTCCAGCACCCGAAATTGCTGAAATTGAAATGGACTGAAATTCTTTTCGTAGTAGTCCAGCCCGGTCTTCGAGGCATCCATCATTTTGTCGAGGTTGTACTCGTGCCCCGGTTGATAGTAGATTTCTAGCTTCACGTCTCTCCATTGGTCGCGTTTCACGCTGAAGCGTCCCGAAAGAAAGGAAAAAAAGTTATTGATTCGCGTGCTTCCCATGTCGTATTCGAAGTACCTTCGGCCGTTCACTGTCCAGTCCCGCTTCAAATAACCTGGTGCCATGGCGATCTGGTCCGCCGATGTGCTCACAATCGAGTGAAACGTGACCCATTCTGAATCCGAGGTGAAAAGATTGATGTTCGAGTAGTAAGGATCGCCGGGCGCCGCCATTTCCTCGAGCGGTGCGAGCTTCTCCTCGCGCCGCCGCACGGGATCATCGATTTCGTCACTCTGGTTGTAGCCCACGAAAGGAAAATAATCCCGGTCGAAAAACGTTCCGTTATATGCAAACTCGGGCCGCTCGTTTCCGTCCTTGAACCCCCGCGATGTATAGGCCACGCGAAAATTCATCCTCATAGACTCATTGGGCTCAAGAGGCTTGTCCAACTGATAGGTCGCGTAGAAGTACTCCTTGTCGCCCAAGGTCTGCCGGAACGGACGGTCGAAGTTGACGTCCTCTACCGATTCCCTGCTATCGGTCACATGAACTTCGTCAATTGGCTTATCCGTGTGATTTACCAGGGTGTAGTATCCCCTACCGGAAAAGGAGCGGCGCTCCGGATAGATATCCACCTCCGCGTCCACTGCCGTGACCTTTGGCTGGGCCAGCCGTTGATATTTCTTGTAGCGCCGCTCGTACTCCGCGGAGCGATACCGGTTCTGTTCCGCCGTCCGAAATTTATTCACCACATGGGTGTTGTAGTAGAACACCCCGCCGCTCGTTCCCCCGAGCAGCAAAAACACTGTCGCCGTAGGGGTCAGTCTCGCCATCCGCGGCCAGGCGGCCTTCAGCCGGGATGCAAAGGATTGCTCAGTTCCTCGTCTCGCGAACGACACTGCAAAGACTCCGAGCAGCCCTCCCACCGAAATCCAGTACGAGATCGACCAGAACAAGCCCCTGACAAAATGTCCATACCCATTCATGTCCGAGTATGTGTACGGCGTAATCTCGCCATACAAATACAGCCGATTTTCGATTCCGTACTGATACAAAACCGGAATCAAGACAAAGAATCCAACCACGATGGCATGAGCCACAAATTTATTTCCCAAAACCGTCTGCAGAAACAGCGCAAGCAGAATCACCATCAGCATCTGAGGCAAGTAGATCAAGTAGATCTCTTTCGCATACTGCCCAAGCTCAAACCGGAAGTAACCCTCCATGGCCTGGGAGAGCAACCCGCAAACCAGAACCACTGATGCCAGCACCGTCTCCACCAGGGTCAGCGCAAGGAACTTGCTCACGAAATCGGCCCAATCGCGCAAAGGCAATGAGTCGTGAATCTGCTCGAAGCGTACGTCCCGTTCCCGCCACATCAGTTCGCCTGCGTATAGGGCCCCGATGATGACCAGGAAAAGCCCCGACTGCCCGGAGACCACCGCTACCATTAAATACGTGACCGGCCAGACCTCTACGCCATTGCTGCGTCCCGCAAAATGCCCGCTGATAAGGACAAACACGATCATGATCAGCGCGATGGCCCAGAACGGGACTTCGTGCACGATGTTGAAAAAGCGCAATCGCGTCATGGATAGCAACTGCTTCCAGGTCGTCGCGCTGCCAAACACCTGCGTCACGCGCGGCAATTCCACACCAAACCTTCGCGGCGGCCTCCCAGATTCCGTCGCTTCCTCTTCGCGCGCCTCCTTAGCGTGTTTGCTCGAGCGTCTTGATCCCAGCACTTCCGCTGACATCGGAAATAGTACGAATGCAGCCAGGAGCGCCAGAAACCCGACGCCGGTCCACACCAGCCGGTTGTACAGAAATTCTCCCGACCACTTCACCAGTTGCGTGTTTCGTTCCACCACCGTCCAATATCGGGTCACGTTCTGAAACATGATGAGGCCTAACGAATCGAACACCGAAGGCCAGAATCGTTCCAGCTTGTTTGTTGCTATCACGCTCACGAGCCCGATCAAATACAGTGCGAACAGCGCCACCCCTTGCAGATAAACCACCACGATTCGTCGCGTAAGTGCCGCCACGCAGAAAAACAGACTTCCCAGAAAAAAAATCTGTATGACCGTCACTGACAAGAATGGCTGCAAGTACCACCAAAAATGAATGGGCGCCAGACGCGTCCTGTCCGCCCAGGGCATGAAGGCTCCCGCCATCGCGCCCCAAACGAGCCCAGAGAACACCCCCACCGTGGTCACCAAGGATGCCGCCCAGCGCCCCCCGAGATACGCCAACTTCGAGATTGGTTTAGTGAACAACAGCTGATAAGTGTCTTCTTGAAAATCGCGCAAAATGGATGGCCCGAAAATCGCCGCAATCAGGATCGATCCAAACGCCGTCAGTTGAAGGAAGATGGTTGTCAGCGCGAACGGGCCATTCTTGAAAACCTTGCCGGCGCCGATCGGACCGAAGTCGCTCGTGGAGACGGCAAAAAAAGCGATTAAAAAGGGCATGAGAAAGAAGACATAAGTGGAGATACTGCGGAATCTCAGCTTGAGCTCGAAAAGGAAGAAATCTTTGAACATGGCGCGCGCTCCCGTTCAGTTCGGCCGATGCCGCGTCAGGTGATGAAAATACACATCTTCGAGGTCTGCCTCGGCGCCGGCAAATCCCTGGCCTGGAGATTGCTCGGAGTAAATCCGCAGCTCTTGCAGTCCGCCCACCAAATGCATGGAGATGACCGGAAATGCTTTCTCGATCGCTTCTCGCTCCGCTTCGGTCCCTACCACCTTCCGCCAGACTCTGCCCTTCAACGCATCAATGGTTTCGACCGGCACTCCTTCGAGGAGCAATTCACCGCTGCTGATGATCGCCATCCGGGAACAAAGCTCCCGCACGTCCTCAACAATGTGTGTTGACAAAATCACTACCACATTCCGTCCGATCGAACTCAGCAAATTAAGAAAGCGGTTTCGCTCCGCTGGGTCAAGCCCCGCCGTCGGCTCATCCACGATGATTAATCTCGGATTGGCCAGCAGCGCCTGGGCAATTCCAAATCGCTGCTTCATCCCCCCCGAATAGCCTCCCAGCGCCTTTTTCCGTACATCCCACAAGTTCGTCTGCTGGAGCAGCCCTTCGACAATCTCCTTTCGTTCTCCACTCTTCGTGATTCCCTTCATTACCGCCAAGTGGCGCAACATATCCACCGCAGACATCTTCGGATAGACCCCGAACTCCTGCGGTAAGTACCCCAGCAACCGGCGCGTCTCATCCTTGTTTGCCACTAAGTCCAGCCCGTCGAGGGTTGCCGAGCCCGTATCCGGTTCCAACAGCGTTGCGAGTATCTTCATCAATGTGGACTTGCCGGCGCCGTTCGGGCCGATCAGCCCAAACATCCCAGGCGGTATCTCCAGCGAAACGTCGCGCAAGGCGCGAACGCCACCAGGATATGTCTTGGCCAGATTGCGAATGGATAGCACGGAGTTGGCTCCTTTGAGGAAAGGCCTAGTCAAACAAGCCTACGTGATTGTAGACGTAATTGTTTCGATTCCGCGGGGACGGTATCCGAATGGCGAGCTCGCCCGATAGTCATGCCGGACGGGATCTCCCTAAAACGGCGTCCGGCACCTCCAGCAGATCCACAGCCCCTTGGCTCCAGCGCTAGCTCTGCCCAGTCACTTTGACGGCAAAGTCGCGACAAAGCAAGGCACAGTAGGTGATTTGAAATCGACCCAGAGCGGATCGCTGTCCTTATTGCTCAATCGTTGGCACTACGAATACTGGTTCGCTAGCAAGATACTTTTGCTTATCCGTGGTGGCTCGAATCGACATGCTGAGTACTGGCACTTGTACGGGCGGCGAAAAGCTCGTTGCCAAGGCCCCTTTCTAGACCAGTGACGTTCGACACATGCCATAATGGGGGCTCACGGCCGTCTACCCCGGAAAATTCTGGTGGACAGAGAAGTATATGCATTCGCCACGCTCTCTCAAGGCGCTTTCCTTTGGCATTGCTCTTTCCTGTTGCGGTAGTACGGCGCGATTGTCCGCGCAGAGCAGCACCACTGGCATCGAACACCCAGACAGCCTCCGTGGCACGGTTGTGAACAGCGCGACGCATGAACCAATTGCCCGTGCGCTGGTATTCTCACCAGACAACCGCTATGCCACCATGACCGACGATCGAGGCCATTTTGAATTCACATTTCCACAGGGGGAAAGCGAAAAGACTGCCGGGCTCGCGGATAACTCAGATATACACTCTCTGGAAACATCGCAGCGCCAACATGCCAGAACCAATCGTCCCACCATGCTGATGGCCCGCAAAACGGGATTTCTTTCCCGCCATAACGGGCAGGAGGGCTTCCAGATAGGCCCAGTGCAGCAGGAGCTCACAATCTCTCTCGCGCCGGAAGCTCGCATCGTTGGCCAAGTTATTCTGCCTGAGTCCGATGGTTCCGACAAAATCCAGGTCGAGCTTTATCGACGTCAGGTGCGGGAGGGCCGCGAGCATTGGGATCCGGCAGGAATGGCGATGTCTAGATCAAACGGGGAGTTCCGCTTTGCCGAGCTTTCCGCAGGTTCTTACAAACTGCTCACTCACGAACTACTCGATCGTGATCCCCTAACCTTTAACGCTCGCGGACAGTTATTTGGCTACCCCCCGGTCTACTATCCTGCGGCGCCAGACTTTGCGACGGGCGCCGTTATTCGGTTATCGCCGGGCGAAACCTTCCAGGCAAGAGTTTCGCCTGCAAAGCGAAAATATTATCCAGTAAAGCTGGGAGTTAAGAACGCCCCACCCAGCCTCCAGGCCGAAATTCAGGTATGGCCACAAGGACACGCCGGCCCCGGGTACTCTCTCGGATACAATGTCGGAGATGAGCTGATCGAAGGTTTGCTGCCGGATGGCGCCTACACCGTCCAGGTGGCGACTTACGGGCCCAATGCGATGACAGGAATGCTGAACTTCACCGTGAGCGGCGCCGCCCTTTCCGGGCCGGGCATTACGTTGCTAGCGAACAGTTCAATTACCGTGAGCGTGAAGGAAGAATTTCAGCGCACAGAAACCGTCACTCCGGGGACGATGACATTTGGCGGTCTTCGTCCGTCTCCTGAAAACGGACGGCGCCCCAATTATCTGCAAGTGACGTTGGTTTCAGCCGAGGAGTTCGGCCCTGCGCCAGCCGCTTCGCTGCGTCCGCCTAGCGGTCCAGAAGATGATTCGCTGGTCATTGAGAATGTGAAGCCAGGCCACTACCGGGTGCGCGTAAACACATCAATCGGATTCGTTTCATCGATTGCCTCGGGAGGTACGGATTTGCAGCACCAGCCGCTCGTGGTTGGCCTGGGAGGTTCGACCCCGCCGATTGAAATTACCGTGCGCGACGACGGCGCTCAGATCGAAGGCACGATCGAGGGTACAACTACCACGGACGTTCGTAGAGCGGGATTCGACTCACCGGGCCAATCCCCGGGCAATGTTTATTTCGTGCCGATGGCCGATAGCGGTGGCCAGTTCAGCATGGCTTGGGTTTCACCGGATGGGAAGTTCCAGCTTCAGCAGCTCCCCCCAGGCGCCTACCGCGTACTGGCCTTCGATCGCCAACAGCCGGACCTGGAGTACGCGAGCGACGAAGTCATGAGTCAATACGATTCGAAGGCGCAGGTCATCCGCGTAGTCGCAGGTCAGAAAGAGCATTTGCGATTGCCGCTGATTACGGCGAGCGAGTAGCTATGCTGAGGTTGGCAAGTGCGATGCGATTCGTGGTGCCGGTGCTTGGGCTGGCGGTGCTGCACTGGTGTGCGCTACTTGGCAGACAGAGCCCGCTCCCCGATCGCAGCGCAACTCCGGAGGCGAAATTCAAGATCGCCGGGACGATCGTGAACTCACTCGCCGGCACGCCACTCGGGAAAGCTCGCGTTTCCCTCTTCGATACTAGAAATCCTGCCGACGTTGTGTGGATGATCACCTCCGAGAATGGGCACTTTGAGTTTGGTTCGCTTAAGCCGGGCAAGTTCTCGTTGCAAGGAGCGAAGCGTGGATTTATCCCCGCCGCCTACGAGCAGCATGAACAGTTCTCAACGGCAATTGTGACCGGTGCCGCCTTCGATACCGGAAACCTGGTGTTGCGTCTCACGCCGCTGGCCCTCCTTGGCGGCAAAGTGATCGATGAATCGGGCGACCCTGTCCGCAATGCACGTGTCATGCTCTACGTAGAGGACCACCAGGCCGGCATGAACCGGATTACGCGAGCCGGCAACGGTTTGAGTGACGATCAGGGTTCCTACGAGTTTGCAGCCCTGGCTCCCGGGAATTACTACCTGTCGGTGGCAGCAAGACCCTGGTATGCCGTGCATCCTGTTTCTTCTCTCGGCGAAGGCGCGGGCCATGCTCCCCCCGCCGTGGCCCGATCTCTGGACGTTGCCTATCCGACCACGTACTACAACGGCGCAACCGATGCCGACGGTGCCACGCCTATCCCCATTCAGGGTGGCGACCACTTGCAGGCCGATATCCACCTCAATCCAGTCCCTGCCCTTCATTTAGTGCTGCATGTTCCCACTGACGGGCAGCAAGGCTTCCGCATGCCCGTGTTTCAGAAACGTGTTTTTGACTCCTTGGAATATGTTCAGAGCGAAGGTGCGCAATCGGTGGCTCCCGGTGTTTACGAAGTGACCGGAGTGCCCGCGGGAAGATACTCCGTCCGGTTGCAGGAACCGAAGTCTGGCCAACTCCAGCAATCCAGTGAGATGAATCTGGTCCAGGATGTCCAGGAATTGGATACTTCCCCCAGCGAACCGGCCGCCAGGGTCAAATTGTCGGTGAAGATGCCGCGGCAGGAGCCCTTCCCGAAGCAGTTCTACCTGGCACTGCAGAATTCGCGGCGGCAAACGGTGGCCTTCAAGCCCGTCGACGTGGCAGGTGAAGCGACCTTCGAGGACCTTCCGGCGGGCAAATACGCCATCCTCGTTTTTTCTCCGACCAAGCGATATTCCGTGGTCCGAGCTTCGTCTGCGGCAGTCGAAATCTCCGGACACGACCTCAACGTAACGCCGGGCGCGTCTCTCAACTTAGCGGTGTTCTTGGTTGATGGCGTCGTGACCGTGGAGGGATTCGCAAAGCGAGGAGACAAACCCGTTGCTGGCGTGATGGTTGCCCTAGTGCCGAAAGATCCCGAATCGCATCTGGAAATGTTCCGCAGGGACCAGAGCGACTTCGATGGCAGCTTCGTCCTTCGCGGCGTAATCCCCGGATGGTACACCATCGTCGCGGTGGAAGATGCCTGGGGCTTTCAATGGATGCAACCCGGTGTGCTCGGGCGGTACGTCCAGCATGGGCAGAATCTCACGATCGGAGAGCTAATGAAGGGTTCCGTATACCTGCCGGACCCCGTCGAAGTGCAGGCGCGTTAAAATCGCTGGTGCTCCGACTCATTCGACCCGCGGGTCGTCGAGCGGCCGGTTATGAGTTCCGACCTCCATCAAATCCTGACTGACGGTGCCTGGTACGCGGATCGCCGAACTCGGGAATAATCCACTTGATTAAACGCGCTCATCGACCACTGACATCCGACAGGTGCTCTCGTTAGGATCCGTTAGGCCTGCGCTGAATCTTGCCGGCCGAATTCCGCGCGGTGCTCTTCCGGGCCGAAGGAGATTACCACTGCTCCGGTGAAGAGCACCACGGCCGCGAAGAGCCCCATGGCCCGGCTATAGCTCATGGCATGTGCCATTCGCGCTTCGAAATACGCGCTCCCGGAGGCCATCAACACACCAAACTGATACGCCAATCCAGGAAAGAATCCCCGCAACTGATCGGGAGAGAGCTCGTTGAGGTGAGCGGGGATCACCCCCCACGCTCCCTGCACCATGAATTGCATCAGGAATCCGCCCAACAGAATCAACGGGAGATTTGGCGCAAACACCCACAGTGGAATAACTGCAATTCCTAGCAGCACCGCCGTCACCATGGTGCGCCGCCGTCCGCGAGCGTCAGATATAAACCCGAACACCAACCCGCCGCAAAGCGCCCCGATCATCGAAATCGCCGTGAAGTCCGACGTGCGCTGCGGACTGAAGCCATGTTGTTGCTGTAAGAGAGTCGGGTACATATCCTGAGTGCCGTGAGAAATGAAATTCATCATAGCCAGTAGCAGAACGAGATAGGCGAAGCGCCTCCAGTTGCGGAATATGGCGCGTCGGTAGGTCGTCCAATCGGTGCGCGAGCGGTGCCAGGCTTCGGGTTCTTTTACTTTTGCGCGCACGAACAAGGTAAGCAGCGCCGGCAATCCTCCGATGAAGAACAACGGCCGCCAGCCCCAATGCGGGTAGACAAGGCGATAAACCGCAGCTGCCAGCAGAAATCCCAGTGCGTAACCCTCCTGTAACAGCCCGGAGATAAGTCCGCGCCATTTTGTGGGAACGGATTCCATTGTCAGCGACGCTCCCACTCCCCACTCACCCCCCATTCCGACGCCGTAGAGCAGGCGCAGGAAAAAGAAAACCCTGTAATTCGGAGCAAGCCCGGACAAGACTTCAATCAAGGAGAAGTACAAAATATTGACGATGAGTGGAATTCGGCGGCCGTAGCGGTCTGCAAACAAGCCAAACAAAATGGCGCCGATCCAGCGAGTAGCCAGGCTCGCGGTAATCGTCAGCGCAATCGCTGGGATGGTTTGTCCGAACTCTTTGGCAACGGGAGCCAGCACGAACGTAAGTATGAAGAAGTCGAATGCGTCGAGCGTCCAGCCAAGAAATCCTGCGAGGATAGCGTTGCGCGCACCGGACGGAGAGGATTGCTTCTCACCATCCATGTCAGTGCGATTGCCACTCCACCGGCCTAGGCATCAACCGAGAGATCGCAAACGCGCAGATTGCGGTGACAATCGCCAGAACAAATCCGTTCCGATACCGCCCAAAACAGAACTCTCCGATACAGAAAAGCGCAGAGTAGATGAGGATACAGCCCAGCAGCCAGCTCAGAAGGTTCCGGCCCAGGTCGCGCGTGACCGGCTCATCCCCGGCGAGTTTCGCTACGGGTTGCCATCCGGTGATTTGCGGGCGCACTTTCCGGTAGAACTTGACGAGTGTGTCGCCAGGCTCCGCTGGCGTCAGGAGCGTGACACCGATCCAAACCAGCGTGGTTACCCCGGTTGTGCACAATGTTGTCTTCGCGAAAATGACCGGGTCGGAACCGCTGAAGGGCTGCGCTCGGCCCGCTAATGCGGTCCACAACCAGCTGGAATGCAGCGCCAGTGTCGTCGCCAGGGCCGCCGTCATCGCGGAGATTTCGCTCCAGGCATTCACGCGCCACCAGTACCAGCGAAGCAAATACACGCCGCCCGTCCCGGCCCCTAACTCGAGCACAATCTTCCATCCTGCGCCAACCGAGCCAAGCTGCAACGCCACAAGCGCAGCGGCAATCACCAGGAAGACCGTCGCCAAACGCGACACGTTCACGTAATGCGCCTCACTTCCGTTTTTCTTCAGGAAGCGCCGGTAAAAGTCTTCGACAAGGTAGGAACTACCCCAATTCAACTGTGTCGCCACCGTAGACATGAACGCCGCCATGAATCCCGCGAGCAAGATTCCGAGTAGCGCATGCGGTGTCTGCCGGGTCGCCACAAGCATGAAGCCACGCTCCGGCTGCGCCAAGCCCGGATAAAGAACGACTGCCACCAGCGCGGTCAGAATCCAAGGCCAGGGTCGCAGTGCGTAGTGCGCCAGGTTGAACCAAAGCACCGACAACAATCCGTTTCTTTCGTCCTTGGCGCTGAAAATCCGCTGCGCGATATATCCACCGCCGCCTGGTTCTGCTCCGGGATACCAGAAAGCCCACCACTGCACCGCCAGATGCACCACGAATGTAATCACCGGCAGCGTCCACAGAGCTTCGCTGCTGAACCCCCGGGAAAAATCAGGTAGGAGAGCGGTGATGTCGCTGGCCCCCGTCCCGGCGGCAGCACGCCGCGCGGCAAGCGCGGCAAGGAGTTGCGGCATCCCGCCAACGGCTTGAACTCCGTACCAAGCAACCGAGATCACAATCGCCATTTTCAGAACGAACTGGAACAAATCAGTCCACAACACGCCCCACAAACCGCCGAGCGAAACATAAATCCCCGTAAAAGGCATCAGGAAGAACACGCAGATGGCCAGCGCTTTCGCATCGCTCACACCCATCGCCGTGCTGATGATATTCACCATCGCCTTGGTCACCCACCCGAGGATCAGGCAGTTCATCAGCAGGCCAAGATAAACAGCGCGAAATCCACGCAGGAACGCCGCGGGTTTCCCGCTATAGCGCATTTCAGCGAATTGAACATCGGTGATTAGCCCGGAGCGCCGCCACAGGCGCGCGAACAGGAACACCGTCATCATTCCCGACGGCAAGAAACTCCACCACAGCCAGTTCCCGGCGACGCCGTTGATATAGACCAGTCCCGTCACCACCAGCGGCGTATCGGCCGCAAACGTGGTGGCCACCATGGACGTTCCGGCCAGCCACCACGACACGTTTCTGCCGGAAACGAAGTAGTCCTCCGTGCTCTGTCCCGACCGCCGCCGGAAATACAACCCCAGGACCAGAGTAATCAATAGATAGCCAACGATGGCGGTCCAATCGGCGAATGTTAGGTGCAAGGTGCCTTCCCCCTCCTGATGGAAATCCTTAGGGCCTCGATTTCTCGTTCATTGCAAAATGGGCGCGCGAGCCGCCCGGCCCGGAACAACACCACCAACGAGTTGTCCGTCTTTGACGACGGGAACTCCGTTGACCAGCACAAACTGAATCCCCTCTGAGTATCGCGCCGGCTTTTCATAGGTCGCTTTGTCAATGACGCGATTCGCGTCGAACACCGTAATGTCGGCATCCGCCCCCACGCGAATCCGCCCTTTCACCTTGAACATCGGCGCTCGCTTTTCCAGCCGCTGCGCGGGCATCAGCGTCATTTTCTTCAGAGCGGTCATCAAATCCAGGGCCTTTTCTTCCCGCACGTAGCGTCCCAGAACCAGCGCGTAAGTGCCCGCGGTTCGCGGATGTCCCTGCCCTGTCGAAAGAAATCCATCGCTCGCGATCATCGTCAGCGGACTCACCACCGCGGCATGAACATTCTCCGGCGTATTCCCGGGAACAATCACCATTCCGCCTTGTTTGCGGTACTCTAAGAAAGACTCCTTCGTCAGGTGCTCCCCCGTCGCCGGCCACAAGAGCGAAGCGTAATACGTGGCGGGTTCTTCTTCCTTGTGATCGAACATGGCAGCTTGAATACTGGTCATACCCATGGTGTAAGGATAGCTTTCTGTTGTTACGTCCATGCCACGGGAGCGCGCGTCCGTGATCATCTGCAGCTCCTGCGTCACGTTCGGTCCCCCGGTGCTTTGTATGTGTACGATATGAAGCGGAGCCCCGGTGATCGCCGCAGCCGCTATCACTTCCTCAAACCCGCTGAAATTCCCTTCGATCGGAGGCCCTGAGGCGCGAATGCGCACGTGGCACGATGCGTGATACTTAGCAGCCAGGCGAAACACGTCCAGGATCTCCTGGTTTGTCGCGGCCTCGGTATAGGCGGGCCCAAGTCCCAGGGAAAGCGCGCCGCGCTTCAATCCCTTCTCCAGCAGCCCGCTGATCTGTTCCCTTTCGACCGTTGTTGCCACTCGGTGAGCTGCGTCTCCACTCGGCAGTAATCCACCGGGGTCGTGCATCACCGCCATTCGCACGGCGATGTGCCCCACGCTGGCTCCGTAGTTGATGAGCGCCTTCCCTTCCCGCTCTTCGTACCATCGATCGACATCGGCAACCCCGACTTCTAGTTCCAGCGCCGTCGTCACCCCGTCCGCAGCTTTCACGGCATAGTTCTCGGCGTCCTGCCCATGCTGGTGTAGGTCGATGAAACCTGGCGCAACAACTAGGCCGCGCGCTTCCATGGTCTGCTTCCCCTCAAGCGGCCCGGTCGAAATCACCGCGATTTTCCCGCCGCGGATTCCCATGTTTCGCACCGCATCCAGCCCCGATTCCGGGTCCATCACTCGCCCATGGGCGATCACCAGGTCATAGGTTTCTGTTCCATTGCTTGCGCCGCTTCCGGCGGTGATCACGACCGTGGCGGTAAGTAACACCGCCGGCGCTGTCCACTTCCACCATCCACCAACTCTAGAGCTTGACATTTGGCCGGTGTCCCCCGTGTGGCGCTAAGTCTCTTCGTGTGGACTCCGTCTGTCAAAGGTTTTCTAAACCGATGCAACGACTTCGAATCGTTCACTTGGTGTCTTCAGCGGGGAAAAAAAACCCGGATCGCTGGGGGGAGCGACCCGGGTGGGGGGTGTTGCTGAGGGGGGCCGGAGGAAACTCGTTTTGCCTAGTGCACCTGGTGAACGGCCAGCATGCAGATCTGTCGCAGTTCTTCGTAAGTGAAATACGTCTCTTCCTGTTCGCCTGCGACCTCTTTGTGTCCGAATCCCGATTCGCTCGAGATGCGGCTCAATTCCATTTCCGAAAGGCCGAGCAGTACTGCCGCGCGGCGTCGCGTTACGTATTTGAGTTCTTGCGTTTTCATGGCCGTGTGCCTCACGCAGGAAGAAGAACCATGGAGTCTTCTTCAACAGCCAGGATCATGGTCTTATAGATGTCTACGTCCCAGCCTTCCCCGATCCGCATCCGCACCGTTTCGCCGCCATCCTTCAGCAGCTTGCCCCGCAGCGGCACCTTGATCTCACCCAGCGCCACCTGTAAGAGTACCGGCTGCCCGATCCAAGCTTTGAACGTGTCATCCATTCGTGGCCCCCTCAGTGATTCAGCCTGACGGAGAGAGAATCGCGCACGGCCTCGCCGGTCACAATGGTACAGAGAGGGCAGCGGACTAGTAAGAAGGTACTGCTCAAAATTCGAACATCAATTCACACTCAGTTTCCATCGCAGTACAGAAGTACTGCTCTTTCGGGACGCACGGACCATAGGACCAGGATGTTTTCCTTGCGATCCTGCTGGTATGACGAGGCAAGGACACCTTTCGCGCAAGGTCCTGAACGAAGGTTCAGTTGTCATGGCCACCCGGGCAGGCCTAGGCCTCGCCCTTGGCGGAGGTTTCGCGCGCGGATTCGCGCATCTCGGCGTTCTGCAAGTCCTCGAGCAGAACCGCATCCCCGTCACGCACATCGCGGGAACCAGCGTGGGCAGCATCCTCGGCGCTGCGTACGCCAGCGGCGCGCCTCTTGAGCGCATTATTGAGACCTGTCGTACTCTCCGCTTTCGGGACATCGCGCGTTGGCGCGTCTCCCGGCTCGGCTTGGCAAGCAATCACCGCCTTGAGAACTTAATCGAACGTGTTTTCGAGTCGCGCCACTTTGAAGATCTCCGCATTCCTCTTGCTGTGGTGGCCACGGACCTGACTTCCGGCGAACCTGTGGTGTTCACGCAGGGCAATCTCGTGGACGCCATCCGCGCGAGTTGCGCTTTCCCGGGCTTGTTCGAACCGGTTCAGATCGGCACGCGGTGTCTTGCCGATGGTTGTCTGGTCGCCCCTGTTCCAACTCGCGCCGCTCGCGACCTTGGTGCCGTCGCGGTAATCGGTATCTCCGTCGGCATGCAGGACGGCCACCGCGGCGCTCCCACGAACATTTTTCAAGTCGTGAGCCGGGCGGTGAACGCGGCGCAAAAGCACCAGCTCGAAATCTGGGAACGTGACGCCGACCTCGTCCTCCGGCCAGACGTTCAATCCTTGGCCTGGGACGACTTTGACCGCGCCGATGAAGCCATCGCTGCCGGCGCCGCTGCCACGCTCCGCGCGCTCCCGCGTATTGAAAAACTGCTGAAGCAGAAGCAAGACGCCGAACAGGATCTCCAGACCCGGCTCGAAGCTGAAGACCAAGGTTACCTATGGCTCGCGGAGGCGCTCCGATGATTCGCATCAGCATCTGGCTCGCAGTTCTTACCATCCCACTCCTCCTCTGGCATGAATGTGGAGAGGATGTTGGTGTTTTCTGCTACCGTATAGGACTGGGTGCATTTACAAGCTTGCGCTCACGTGCGCTTGTTCCCGTGCCCGTAACAAATTCACTTCATGCATCGGCCGCGAGGAACAACATCGAGTGCTCGACGCCATCCTTCACTTTTTCCACTCGCTGTACAACCCGGAAGGGCTCAAGGAACTAATCCGCTCGGGCGGCGCGCCACTCATCTGTGCGATCGTCTTCGTCGAAACCGGATTTTTTGTAGGATTTTTTCTTCCCGGTGATTCCCTGTTGGTGACCGCCGGAATTTTTTCCGCTGCTAGGGTCATCCCCCTGAAGTGGCTTCTCTTGCCGGTCATGTTTTGCGCCATCGTGGGCGATCAGATCGGCTACTGGATTGGCCGCTCGGCGGGTGCGGCGCTGTACCGCCGCGAAGAGTCCTTCTTCTTCCGGCGCAGCCACCTTCAGCGCGCCCATGACTTCTATGAAAAATATGGCGGCCGGGCCGTCATTCTCGCGCGCTTTGTTCCCATCGTTCGAACGTTCTGCCCGCCGGTGGCCGGCGCCGCGAAGATGCCTTACGCCAGCTACCTGGCCTTCGACATTTGTGGAGGGGTTTTTTGGGTGGGCGCCATGATTCTGGGCGGCTACTCTCTGGGCCGTTCGGTCCCGAACATTGGCGAGCGCATCCACTACGTCATTGCCGTTATTGTCGTGCTCTCTGTCCTGCCCGCGGTCATCAGCATCCTTCGTGCCAGGCGTAAGGTCAGTGCTCCCGTTGACCGTGGCTCCGCCAACACTCCCCGCACAGGGGGCCGATAGGCCGTGGCCCAAGCCAAGTTTCGCGCCATCATTTTCGATATCGGCCGCGTTCTGATCCGCGTGGACGTCTCGAGAGCCATGGACGGGCTGGCTTCCGGCCTGTCTCTGACTCCCAAGGAGGTATGGTCCGCAATCGAAAAGGATCCGCGCTGGCTCGACTGGCAGGAGGGGCGCATTTCTCCCCGCGACTGGCATCTTCATATAACCAAACGTCTTGGCGCTTCGCTCACTTTCGATCAGTTCACCGAAGTCTGGAATCGTGCCCTTGACCCAAATCCGATCCACTCCGAAGCGTTCCTGGAAAAGCTCTCCAAGAACTATCGCCTCGCCTTGTTATCGAATACCGATCCCATCCACATGTCCAATGAAGAGGCCCGCTTCCCTTTTTTTCGCTTCTTCCCCATGCGTATCTATTCCTATCGGGTGGGGGCGAGCAAGCCCAACCCAGTCATCTACCGTAAAGCTCTCCAAGCCTGCAAGGTCCGGGCCGGGGAAGCCGTTTATATTGATGATGTTGCCGCCTACGCGGAAGCAGCTCAACGCCTCGGGATGTCAGGAATCGTCTTTCAATCGCCCGCACAACTCCAATCCGATCTCCGAAAGCTAGGAATTCAAATCGACTGACCTAAGGCCAAGCAAAAAATCCGCTATTCGCTCTCTGTTCGCGTAAACTTTGCTAGGACTAGTACCGCATGTCCTTTCCCCCAGCTCTGCCAACCAGCTCCATTTTCATCCACTTACGGGCGTCCCCTGACTCTCGGCTTTGGCGCGGCGCATGCATTCCCCTGGTTACAGGTTTGCTGCTCAAGGTTTCTGCCCTACTCGGGGTGAGGAGAAAGATAGACTATGTCGGACGAAAGACTTCTGGAAACACGTACGGAATCTCCGGCCTGGATGTTGCCAGCGATTATCGTTCTGGGCTTGCTCGCCATTGGCGGGCTGGCATTTGGCTGGAATGCCTCTTCAAAGCTCGACGCCACTCAGCAGTCCGTTACCGCCCAGTTGAAGACGGCGCAACAGGCTGCACAGCAAGACATGTCCTCTTTGAAAGACCGTCTTGCTCAGGACGAAAAGGCCAGCACTGACCTACAGGGCGACTTGAAGGTTGTCACCGGTAAGCTAAAGATTACCCAGGGCCAGCTCAAGAAGGCCCGCGAGGAAGCGGCCAAGCTCAACGATGCGACCACCGAGAAGCTGACCGCGCTGGACACCTCGGTACACTCGGAACTCGCTACAAAGGCCACCAGTGATGACGTCAAGACTGTGGACACCAAGGTTGTTGGCGTCAAAACCGATCTCGACGCTACTCGCGAAGACTTGAAAATGGCTCGTAGCGAAATGGGCACGCTGATCGCACGCAACCATGACGAAATCGACCAACTCCGACGCCTCGGAGAGCGCGACTACGTGGAGTTCACCATCACTGGTAAGAACAAGCCGCAGAAGGTGAGCAACGTTACCGTCGAGCTCAAGGGCGTCAACGAAAAGCGCAATCAGTTTAGCGTCGCCATGACCGTCGAAGACAAACGTTTCGAAAAGAAGAACCGCGCCATGAACGAACCGATTTTCTTCTACGTCTCTGGCACGCACATTCCCGAAGAGATCGTCATCAACAAGGTAAGCAAGGATACCATCAGCGGATACGTCAGCGTTCCGAAGGCGAATTCGCAGACGGCTTCCAACGCCACCTCAAAGTCTGGAAACTAAACACATAGAGCAGCATCCTGGCTGAGAATGCCGGGCAGAGCATGAGGCGGGCAGAGCAATCTGCCCGCCTTTTTTCTTTCCAAGTACACAGCACCTTTCAAAACTCCGCTAGAATGGGCCTCCCAACTCCGGAGCCTCGCTTTGCGCCAGACCTCCAGCGTCCTCTACATCGCCGTTGATGTCCTGATTCCCGTCCGGGGAAGCAGCTTTCATGGCCTCGACGAATTCACTGCGGCCCTCGACCACCAAGGCATTCCGGCCGTCTGGCTAACCAGTCGATCGCGTCTCCAGTTCGACGATCCTCGCCGCAAATACGGCCACATGCATCCCTTCATTGCAGAAGACGGCTGCGCGGTTTACCTGCCGGAAGACTATTTCCACTTGCGGCCCGCATCCGAGGCTTCTCGAACCAAGGGAGCGGCGACCTTGCGCCTTGGCCGCTTTAGATGCATTCCCGTCGCGCAAATTCTTCCAGCGGCCGCTGAAGCCCTGCAAACGCTCTCCCAGGATACCGGCGTGCCCGTTGTGACCTTACGCTCGCTCTCTCCCCGCGAGCTCGTAGAAAACACTGGCCTGCCGCGAAGAGAGGCTGAACTTGCCCGGCAACGCGATTTTGACGAAATATTTTTCTTCGCCGGCGCCTCTGATAAACAAGTCCGGAAATTTCTTACTGAGGGACGCACCCGCAACTTGCAATTCCGCCAACACGGCGTTCTCTGGTCCACGGCTATCGGCTCGAGCGTCCAGGGGTGTATTCGCGCCCTTACGAAGCTCTACGACCGGGCACTCCGCTATCATGCCCACACTGTGGGCATCGCCACGTCCGATTTGGGTGCTAGTCTCTTCCCCTTTTGCGACCGCACCATCCTCCTTACCGGCGACAAGTCCGAAGGAGCCTCACAGGACCGGCCTGACGCTCTCCATACGCGACGTCTGCCACTCCAGGTTCCAGAACTTTGGGAGCGCCTGATGGCGGCGATCACCACTAGAAACTAAATGTGTCTGGAAAAAATGTTGCGCAAATGCGTGTAAAATTACCCACCACAACTCGAATCATCGCATGGATCGCCTCCGCCTGGTTTCACAAACCATCTATTTTCCACGGGATAAGAGGTCGGGCACAACCTGAGAGTCTTGGCCCCGCAATTGCGCTGAGATTCTCAGCAGACGCCCCGCCCCCTAGCGCTGCCAGCTCGGATTCGCGAGCTGCGGCTAACAGATCGACACGAGTACTAGGAGATCCCTTACTATGGCTTGGTTTCGGCGCGTTTTGCGTCTTCCCGCTCACGAGTCCAACATCGGCCTCGTTCTCCTCTTTTGTGTTATTTCCCTGAGCTTCATGTCCGTCGCTCTGGTCTGGCAGGCGCAGATCATTGCCAGCCAGCGTGAGGCCATCCAGTGGCTCGAGCGACTCAAGTTCGGCGGTTAATCGCGCCGGTCAGAAAAACCGACTAAACGTTTCCGAAGCCCCCGCAACAAGAGAGAATCCAGCGAAGACCGACCAGTCAAATTTAGATACCCTCTCGAACGCAATTCCCCAAGACTTTCTCTGCAACCTGTGATTCAATATTCATACGGGAGACATTTCTTTTGGGAGAATTGCCGTGAAACGATTGGTTCAATTCCTCTTGCTGGCGTCTACGCCGGCGCTTTTTCTGCCCACGCTACAGGCTTCTGCCATGCAATCGGCTCCACCCAATACTGCGAACTCCGCTCAGCCGCAGGCGGCCAACCAAGCATCCTCGCACGATCGCCACCATCGTAAGCACAGCAGTGGCAAGCGTCACCACCAGCATCGCAAGGCTGCGACGCAACAATAGCTCGAAAAGTCAGCGCCAAACGCAAGGAAAGGGGGGAGCCTGGCGGCTCCCCCCTTTCGCTATTTTACTGTGTCGACTCGGAAGCGCGCTAAGAGCACGTATGTTTCGCGAGCGACGCGCACCGCAAAAGCGGTGTGATCAGTTGTCGTGCAGCTCTAAGCCCGGTGGAGTCATAGTCCCTCCGGAGCTCCTTGAGCTCACACCTTGCTTGTACTCCTCTGGTTCGTTGAAAGCAAGCGAATAGAGGGTGAACACGCAATTCCCATGGAAAGTTCCGCCGGTTACTTGATGAAAAGTGTTTCGCGCAATTGGTCGCGGCCGACGAACGACTTCATTGTTCGACAGCGGGCAAAGAGGTCCTGGATCTCGCGGTTTTGATAGACCTTTTGCGCCGGGCAGATGATCTCGGACGAGATCACTTGCAATGTATTTGAATCCGCTACGCGATAGCGCTGAAAACCCTCCGGCTTTTTGCTGTGAAACAATGCCAGAATCACGCCGCCGGGCCGCAGAACCTCCGTCAGGTTCGCTACCATCTGCTTCACGAGCGTCGGCTCCAGGTAGTCCAGCAAGTCCCACAAGAGCACGGCATCAAAGGATGCGCGCTGGTACTGGAGGTTCTCGAGTAGGAAGCGCGCCGCCCGACCACTCGGCGTCATGTCCAGCGTTTCGCATGCATCGGCGTTATCGCGCAAGCGCGTCTCTTCCGCGGTGAGAAATGCTTTCCATCCCCGAAGGATGTCTTCCGACGAAACGCGAAAGCCGCGGTCGATGAAGAAACTCAAAGTGGTCTGCCAGGCGGGCCCCAGATCAAGCAGCGCACCCCGCCCAAGACCGTCAAGATTCCACAAGAATTCTTTCAGCCCGTTCGATACTCGCGTCGATCCAGGCAGGTCCGACGAGCGCGCACCACCTACGTCGGAGATCGGCGTACCGGGCGTGCGCGAGCGTGAGTTCGAGTGTAGAGGCAGGGAAAAGCCTGTGCTTGTCCCGCTTCCCATTCCAAGACCCAGTTTGTGCAGAAAGCTCATTATTAGTCCGCCGCCGTTCCGGAGTTCACAGTGACCCTGTCGGCAGTCTTGCCTATCGGCGTTGCCACTGAAGCCTTGATCTCTGCAGGCTTGTTCGTCTGCCGTCCCGCTTCGACCTTTCCGCGCAACAGCGCGCCATCCTCTATGGCCAGGCGATCCGTTTGCACTTCCCCGGTGACTTGACCGGTGCTCCAGAGTTGAACCTTGTCTCTCCCCGTGACTTTTCCTTCGATTTTTCCTCGCACGATGACTTCGCGGGCGTGCACATCTGCCTTCACATGTCCGTTGGGGCCAATAGTTAAACTTCCGTTCGCCAAATTCAGTTTTCCCTCGATAATACCATCGACAAAAAGATCTTCACTGCCCGTTATTTCGCCTTTGATCCTGATACCCTGGCTGATGCATGCCGCCGCTCGCGGTGAAGTTGGAAGCGCACCCACCGTTGCAGGTGAACTGCTCGCAGCGAGGCTGGACCGAGTCGCAGAATTCACGGGGTCGCCGGAAACTCCTGCGGGCTTCGAATCTTCTTTTTTCCACATCAGACACCTCGACATCGAAAACTGGATTTTCGAAGCCGCTCATCGCAGGGCTGGTTGGAACTGCGACTCGGAAGATTGAACATAGTACACGACTTAGTGGGTGTAAACAACAATGGGGGATAGCAAATCTGGGGTGTTTCCTGAAAGCCTATACCACTAATGGCGGAATCAGTCCCCCCAAACCCACTACCGATTGCGGTGTCTCACTTGTCTCCTTTCTCCCGCTTAGCTCCCACAAGGCCACCACCATGCCGGTGAATTCCCGCGTTAACTCTTTGATAGACTTACGCTTTTCCCACCAATGCTGGGGATCAAAGTCTCCGTCCCGCGCGCTGGCAATACGCACCTCCAAACCCTGCGGAAAAACTCGCCGGAATATATAGCGCGTGCGTCGCGTGTGAAAATTCGATGTCACCACGATTGCGCTGTGCCATTTTCTCTCTTTTGCGAGTCGCGCAAGTGCCTGCGCTTCTTCCAGCGTGCTATCCGCGTCGTGGGCAAACCGCACGATCTTATCCCTGGGCACTCCGCGCTCGACCAAATCGTGTTCCATCAACTCCGCGATCCCTGCATTCGGCCGCAGGCGTCTTCCGCTCGCGACCATCACAGATGCCTTCCCCTCCCTGAACAATTCTGCTCCTCGCGTTGCCCGATCGGCGTAGAAATTATCGTCGCCTAAAACCATGACCGCGTCTGCTCTGTCGAGAGGATCCTCGATGATCCACGATTCCGCCGTATAGCGGAGAATCGGACGCCTCACCAGGTACAATAGCGCGCAAAAAATCACAAAAAACAACAAAATGATCAAGTTAAGGAAGATTCCGCCTAATTCACCTGGATTCGCATGGCCATGCTTCATGAATTGGGGTCCAACGCTCGCAAGTTCGCGGCCGCCTGCTCCGGCAGTTCGGCGTTGAAATACACCTCTTTGATGCTGTAAGACTTGCTGGTCTTTTCGACTATCGGAAGTATTTCGATATGCCAGTGGTAATCATCCGCCAGCGTCTTCCAGTAGCCCGCCAGTTCACCCTTTTTGTTCTTCGTATTGGGCGATGTGTGCACGACGAGATGATATGCCAGTGACATTTTCTCCAGCCGGCGCAATACCCGCCCCAGTAGCGCCGCCAACTGCCTGCGGTTCGATCCTGGCCGCGGCTGCTCGAACAAATGATTGTGCGGCCGGTGCATCAGCCACACCTCGTATGGCACGCGCGACGCATACGGGCACAGCGCATAGTAATCTCCCTGCACGTCCACGATGCGCTTCCCCTGCTTCTCCTCCTGCCGCACTGTGTCGCAGAAAATACAGCGCTCTTTATCTTTGAACCATTCGTGCGCGGAGCTGAGTTCGTATTTGATTCGCCGCGGCACGAAGATCGTCGCCGTCACCTGCGAGTGTGCATGCGACCATTCTTCTCCCGCCAGCGCACCCTGATTCTTAAATACACTGACATACTTAAACCGCGCGTCCTTCTTCAAATCAGCGATACGCGACGCCCACACGCATAAGACGCGCTCGATCTCTTCGTCGCTGAACTGCGACATTCGCTTGTCGTGGAGCGGCGTCTCCACCACGACCTCGTGGGCGCCAAGAGCCACCATCTTGTCGTACATCCCTTCGGCCAGGCGTCCGGGATCCCCTTCAACGTGATAGAGCGGATGCGGATGGGGCAACACGCGCACCTGCCATGCCCCTTCCGCCGGCCACGTCAGAATGGACCGCAGCTTCTCGATCTTGGCCGGCTCCAGCGGGCATTCCTCCGGCGCAGCGGCAAGTGCTTCTCCCTGTCCCAGGATGACCCAGCTTTGTGTGATGGGATCTCTGCGAAGTTCCATTCGGTATCTTCAGCGGGTATAGCGGGCAGGCGTGGGCCCCTGTTCGAGGCGGTGACGGTCCCAGATCGCGCCTTCCCGCGTGAAGTAGGCCATCTCGAAATCTTGCGTCAGTTCCAGCGCGTCCACGGGGCAAGCATCTTCGCAGAGTCCGCAGAACATGCACCGCGAGGTATCGTAAGTGAAGTGTGTGAGCACTTTCCTCCGCGTCGCGTCGTCACGTTGCCAGCCCACTACGATTAGGTTTTCCGGGCAGGCTAAGGCGCACAAATTGCAGCCTATACACAACGTCTCGCCCGTCTCGGGGTTATTGTTGAGCCGCGGCGCCCCACGAAAGCGCTCCGCAATCATCGGCCGTTCCAGCGGATACTGCTCGGTGACAATATTCTTGGGATGTTGCGCCCGGAAAGTAACCGCGAGGCCCTTCAAAAAATCCACTTGAAACAACCGCTCCAGGAGTTCCCGCATGCGCTTAGTGTGTTTCCCCACTCCGTAATTGTCAAGCAACTGCTTTTATCTCTTTCTTCTCTATCCGCTACTTCTCCGCGTTAATGCCTCCGTTCTCTGCCCTCTTTGTTCTCTTCGTGCCTGGTGCCTCCCTCGACCCAGCAGTTTGTTAATTTCGTTTCCCCACGTTTCCGCATGTTATTCTCTCGCCGACGATGGATGTTGACATCCAGTTCATGCAAGAAGCACTCGCTGAAGCGCGTTCCGCTGCCGAGGCCGGCGAAGTCCCCGTCGGCGCCCTACTCGTCCACGACGGCAAGATCCTTTCCCGTTCTGGCAACCGCACCATGCGCGATTGCGACCCCACTGCCCACGCTGAAATCGTCAGTCTGCGAGAAGCGGCCCGCCGGCTTGGCAACTACCGCCTTCCTGATACCACCCTCTACGTCACCATTGAGCCCTGCAGTATGTGCGCGGGCGCCCTCGTCCAAGCCCGCATCCCGCGCCTTGTCTTCGGCGCCGACGATCCCAAAGGCGGCGCCGTCCGCTCCTGCTTCGAAATCCTCTCCCACCCGCGGCTCAACCACCAGGTAGAAGTCACCGCCGGCGTTCTGGCCGCTGACTGCGCCGCCATCATCCAGTGTTTCTTCGCTAAACGCCGCGGTTAGCAAGCGCTCTTCGGGATTTTCGCGATGCCCCGCCGTCCATGGTCATTTTGCAGACTTAGGTTTGTTCTGCGCAAGCACTTGCAAACGGTCCGCCCTCGGATTGCCGAACAACGCAGCGCTCTGCTACGATAAAGCCTGCAATGGCCGCGGAGAGGTGACTGAGCGGTTGAAAGTACTCGCCTCGAAAGCGAGCGTACGGGAAACCGTACCGTGGGTTCGAATCCCACCCTCTCCGCCATTTCTGCAAACTCCTTTGTTTACTTACTCTTATATTCTTGGTGGCTGTCCTCGTGGCTGCGATGCGAATCTTTCCACCAC